>ERZ1023630.24-NODE-24-length-76343-cov-92.126101_pt1 | contig 76343 bp, 72 predicted proteins | sample MGYA00380332_ERZ1023630 | MGnify/ENA primary metagenome ERZ1023630 (study PRJEB33179, sample SAMN07448973) | human gut metagenome | biome: Human-gut; feature: Human associated habitat; material: Faeces | host: Homo sapiens | place: India: Bhopal | collected...
CCCCCCCATTTTTTTTTCAATCAGAAGACGCCACACGAGAGGACTTCTATGCTCGTGTGCTCGGAGATGGTTATAAGAGACAGGGGCGATGAACATATCGTATGCCTTCTGATAATTACCCTTGGTAAAGATGATGCGTGCCTCCTGATGCTGATATACAGGATTGGCATTGATGGCGTATGCCTTCTGTGCCTCTTCTATCGCCTTGTCGTAAGTCCAGGCTGTATAGGCAGAATCACCCTTATAGATCAGTTTCTGATAGATGACATCAGAATAATTGGAGTGGGCTTCATCCTTGTCAGAAGATTTCTTGATTCCATTTTCCATACATTTAGCAGCCTCGGCAAACTCGTTCTTATCTACAAGAAGAGTTGCTTTTTCCTTATAGCCGAATGCTGAAGCTGGGAACTTTGTCATAAACTCATCTGCATACTTGTCATAGATGTCGCGGGACACTTGAGACTTATTGAGCGTCATCATCGTAATCGCCTCCTGTTCGGTATCAGGAAGAGCGGTACGGATGCCTGTTTCGCGAAGGGCTGCATCCAGTGTGGAAAGACCCGTCACCTTCAACTCCTTGGCATAGTTGGCATCAATGGCAGTTACCTGACCGTTGCTATGCATGATACCAATCACCTGTCCGCTTTTGTTGACGAATGGGCAACCCACAGCATTGTCCGGTACGGTGTTGGAGAAGATGTAGTAATTGTAAGTTTCCTTAAACTTCTCAACGCTTGCGATATCCTCCTGCTGGAAAGGTGACTTCTTGATAGAATAAGGAACGAGCCAAACCTTGCTGCCCGCAGGTGATTCTGCCGTAGCAATGTTGGCAGCCGTGGTATTACCCAGTACCCTGAACTTAGCCACATCGTAAAGTTCATCGGCTCCGAGGATGGCATCCACGTCCATCGACTTTCCGCTGGCATCCACGATGGTAGCCTTCACAGCACCGATAAACGGTTTGAAGGTACCGATAGCCGTTCCCTTGTTATCAATAAACACACCTTGTGTAGAAGAAATGATGTTACCATCCTTGTTGAAGGTGGTGAGTGTAAATACGCTCTTAGCGGCTTTCTGTACAGAGCCTGGCTGAGCGAAGAGGGATGATGCACCCAGCATCAGTCCCATCATGATCATATTTATTCTTTTCATATTCTCAATAATTCTTTGGCATTGGCAAGAGCTGCCTGCGTGATGTCACTGCCACTGAGCATCTGGGCAATTTCCTCAATGCGTTCCTGGTTGTTGAGTTCTTTCATGTGCGAGATGGTTCCATTCTCGGTTTCCTCCTTCAAAACCTTGTAATGATGGCTACCCTTGGCTGCTATCTGTGGCAGGTGAGTGATAGAGAGTACCTGTCGGTTCTGGAGTCCCATTTCTTCCATGATATCTGCCATCTTTTCTGCTATCTTGCCGCTTACGCCGGTATCAATCTCATCAAAGATGATGGTTGGCAACTTCACAGCTCCACTGATCATAGCCTTCAGCGAAAGCATCACACGGGCAATCTCACCACCCGAAGCAACCTGACTGACAGGCTGTAGCTGGGTACTCTTGTTGGCACTGAAGAGGAAGCTGACCTTATCGGCACCATTTCCAGACAGTGGCTTTTCTGCGAAGGCAATCTCGAATCTCACATTCGGAATGCCCAGCGGGATGAGTCTGCCCTTCATCTCTTTTTCGATGGCCTTTGCTGATTTCTGACGGATGGAAGTGAGTAGGGCAGCTTGCTTTTCAGCCTTGACAAGGAGAGCAGCAACTTCTTTTTCCTTCTCTTCGATGTCTTCATCGCCATTATCGATATGCGCAAGCTGTTCTGCGATGCGATCACGGGTAGCAATGAGTTCAGTCACCGTTTCCACATGGAACTTCTGCTGCAGGGTGTAGAGCTTGTCCAGACGGGTATTGATGGCATTCAATCGGTTAGGATCGAATTCCACGTGATCTACACTACTGCTGATTTCCTGAGCGATGTCCTTCAGTTCTATATAGCTGCTCTGCATTCTGCCAGCCACATCAGCCATGCTTGGATAGACATCACAGATATTTTCCAGTTGATGAGTGGCGTTCTTCAGTTTGTCAAGTATGCTGTCGTCGTCTCCCGAAAGCGCACTGTCTGCTTCGAAGAGAGCGGTCTTGATGTCCTCCGAATGGCTCAGGGTTTCTGCTTCCTGTTCCAGCTGTTCCAATTCGCCTTCCTGCAGATTTGCATCATCCAGCTCTTTATGCTGGAAGCGCATAAACTCCTCGTTCTCACGGTTCTTGGCTATCTCGGCTTTCAGCTCTTCCAGAAGTTCCTTGGCTTTGCGATAAGCGCGATACTCCTCTTGGTAAACCTTGAGCTGGTCGGCATCCTGAGCGATGATATCCACCACATTCAACTGGAAGTCTTCTTTCTGCAGAAGAAGATTCTGATGCTGCGAATGGATATCCACGAGTTGCTCTCCCAATTCTCTCATACGGGTGAGAGGCACCGGGGTGTCATTTATGAAGGCACGGCTCTTGCCGGCTGCAGTCAACTCTCTTCGGATGATCGTATCATCGGCATCATAGTCGATGTCGTTATCATCGAAGAATTTCTGCATACCATATCTAGAGAGATCGAAGTGAGCCTCTATCACACATCGGTCTCTTCCTGCCTTGATCGCCTTGCTGTCGGCACGGTTACCCAAAAGCAGACCGATGGCACCGAGGATGATACTCTTTCCTGCTCCTGTCTCACCCGTGATGACGGAGAAGCCAGGATAAAGAGAGATGTTCAGCTCGTCGATGAGCGTGAAGTTCTTGATATATAATTGCTTGAGCATATTTAATTCTACTTTTTGATAAAGATATAAAGGGAAAGCTGATTCTGATTTTCAGAAGCTTCCGTTCTGGAAGATGATCTCATGAAGATTCCAACCTGAAAAATCTATCCAGACAGATGATTCCTGAAAGATTATTCCTTGACCTGATCCCAGTATTTATTCTGTGAAGGATTGATGGAGAAGAGGAGTTCATAGATGTTCTCCTTTTCCTTTTGGGTTCCCTTGCCGCGATAGATGTTGGCAAGTTCATCCTTCTTGAAATCGGTCCATATCTGTGGCAACAAACTGAGCGGGCGGTTTTCCTTCGCCTTCTTCAGTCCTGTTTCCAGGGCTGCGGTTATCTCGGTACGACCTCTTTCCGCATTATTTGCCATCTCGTCGAGTCCTTTCCGATAGTAGTCATACTGCAACTGTCTGAAGGGTTCCAACGCTCCATCCAGATAGTCTGAGATGATAGCATATCGGTTACGGTCATCAGAGAAAGCCTTCCATCCGGGATAATCCAGATTCTGGGCATTGTTTGTCAAATTCATGCAGCGCTGCAGGATGTCTTCACCACCTTTGGGTGCAAAACTATCCAGATCGATGCCGATGATAAGATATGCATAATAGGCAAAGAGAGCTGTAAGCTGATTGTCTATCTGCTGCTCATTGAACTCCAACTGGTCGTATTCGGCAAAACGAAACGTGAAGTTATCGTCCACATTATTATATAAGGTGGAGGTGTATGCCGAATTGAAGACTGGGCGATTGGCCTGTATCAGCGCCTTGCAGGTAAAGAGATTCTGGTCTCTGTCATACTTGGTGACGGTGATATTGAAGTTGCAGATGATGCGTTCGTTCTTCTGAAACTGAAGATGAGTCCATTGGCGATTGTTGACGAATTGCTGCAAGGTCTGTTGCAGATTGTCGAATACGCCTTTTTCCGTACCCGAGATCTGGGCATGGTTGATGGTAATCTTAGCTTGCAGCTCCTGTGCTGAAATCGTAGAAGGACTGCAGCACAGGAGGCCACCAGCTAAAGATACCGGACTAAAACAGGAGAGCCAGCTCGTCAATGATGTCGTGAGCCACCTCAGTCTTCGGTTTCTTTTCATATTCTTTCTTTCCCTTTTCAGAGATGATGGTAATCTGATTGTCGTCAGTGCGGAAAGTAGTGCCCGGATTACGGGTAGAGTTGAGCACGATGAAGTCAGCGTTTTTCTTCACTCTCTTCTTCTGTGCATTACTCTCTTCATCGTTGGTTTCCAGGGCGAAAGCTACGATTCGCTGATTCTTTTGTTTCATCTGTCCCAAAGCTGCTGCGATGTCATGGGTAGGCACCAGTGTCAGCTCCAGGTCATCCTTTTCGCGCTTGATTTTCTTATCAGCTACATTGGCAGGACGGAAGTCTGCTACGGCTGCACAGAGAATGGCTGCATCAGATGAAGCAAAGGCTGCTGTGGCTGCCTGATACATCTCCTCACAGCTCTCCACATTGATGCGGTGGATAGCAGGACTACAGTCTAATGAAACAGGACCTGCCACCAAAGTAACATCCGCACCACGGCGAAGACATTCTTCGGCAAGTGCGAATCCCATCTTTCCTGAAGAATAATTGCCGATGAAACGCACTGGGTCAATCTTCTCATAGGTTGGTCCAGCAGTAATCATCACCTTCTTACCGCAGAGGTCTTTCCCTGCAGTCTTCAGGTTCTCTGATTCTACATCAGCAACCTCATCGGCACTCTCCATCATATTGAAGTATCTGTCCAGGTAATTCACGATGACATCCGGTTCCTCCATGCGTCCCTTTCCCTCTAATCCAGAAGCTAGGAATCCCACTTCCGGTTCGATGATATGGTTACCATAGCCGAGAAGGGCCTTCATGTTGGCCTGGGTAGAAGGATGCTTGTACATATCAAGGTCCATGGCAGGAGCAATGAAGACTGGTGCCTTCATGGAGAGATAGGTAGTGATGAGCATGTTGTCTGCAATGCCATGCGCCATCTTGCCCATAGTAGATGCCGTACATGGTGCAATGACCATCGCATCCGCCCAGAGACCGAGATCCACGTGCGAATTCCAGGTACCATCACGCTGCGAGAAGAACTCGCTTACCACAGGCTTGCGGGTCAGCGCAGAGAGGGTGATAGGGGTAATGAACTCCTTACCGGCAGGCGTAATGACCACCTGTACCTCAGCTCCCTTCTTGATGAGACCACGGATGATAAGGCATGACTTGTAGGCTGCAATGGAACCCGTAATGCCCAATACGATTTTCTTTCCTTTTAACATATTATTTTCCCATTCTCTTGTTGAACTCGCGCAGACGGATACGGGTGAGTACCTGCTTGGTATTGTTGGTGAAATCGCTTCCCAACACCCAGGTGAAGTAACCTGGATCCTTGGTCAGGATCTCTGCCACATCCCATCCTTTATACTTGCCGAAGTTGAATACCTCGTGCTTGCGAGGATTGCCCTTTTCGTCGAGTATCACATTGCCGTCGGCATCCTTCAACTCCTGCCAGACTATGCGACCGGCAAAATCTACATTATCGTTGCGCTTGGAGAACTCCGCAAGCTCGTCCATGTCATTGTTGAGCACACGGTCAGCTTCCTCCTGAACACCAGGAGCATAACGGTCCAGCTCGCCTTTCAGTACGCAATAGGTAGCCTCGGTATCCTGGTCGGCACGGTGTGCCTCGAAGTCTTCCTCCATCTTTCTGCCGCAATAGAACTTGTAGGCAGCAGCCAGGTTACGACGCTCCATCTTCATAAAGATGTTCTGGGCATCAATGAGGCGACACTTAGAGAAATCGAAATCGATGCCTGCACGCAGGAATTCCTCTGCAAGCATAGGTACATCGAAATGATTGGAGTTATAGCCAGCAAAATCACAACCGGAGAACTCCTGGTTGAAGGTAGCCGCCAACTGCTTGAAGGTTGGTGCATCCTTCACATCATCATTGCTGATACCTGTAAGAGCAACCACCTCTTCAGGGATTGGCTTCTCTGGATTGACAAACTGGTTTTTACGAACCTCTGTTCCATCCGGATACACCTTGATATAGGAGATCTGGATGATTCTGTCTTTTACCATGTCAAGACCGGTAGTCTCTAGGTCGAACACGATCAGAGGCTTAGTAAGATTTAATTTCATTACTTCTAGTATTTATTACTATATATTACTGATAGGGAAGGGGTGTTTAGATGAACCAAGCTCCTTATTCGTTAAGGAGCATTGGCATGATGAGCATGAGGATGTCCTCGTCTTCTGGCTGCTCAGCTGGTACAATGATACCAGCACGGCTAGGATCAGCCAAGTGGAAGACAACCTGATCGCTGTTCAGATTACCCAGGATTTCCATCAAGCTGCTACCCTTGAAACCGATGCTGATGCTGGAACCGCTATATTCGCAAGCCAATACTTCCTTGGCAGAAGTAGAGAAGTCGATGTCTTCTGAAGAAACCTCGAAACGGCCGCTCTCAATGTGGAAACGGATCAGCTGGCTGCTCTCGCTGGCAAATGGCAAAACACGGCGCAATGCACTCTGCAAGCCCTTACGATCTACGGTTATCTCACATGGGTTGTTGGCAGGAATCACTGAGTTGTAATTAGGATAGCGACCATCAATGAGGCGGCATTTCAATACGCCATCGCTAAACTGAATCTCAGCTCTGCGTGCATCAAACTTGATGGTTGCCTCATCATCCTTGCTCAGAATGTTCTTCAGCAATGATGCAGGCTTCTTTGGCAGGTTGAATGAAGAAGGAGTCTCACTCTTGACAGTGAAGTTCTTGCTTCTTACCAACTTATGGCCATCACTTGCTACGATGGCAAGCGATTCGGGAGTAAGGTCGAAATAGATACCATTCATTACTGGGCGCAGCTCATCGCTGGCTGTTGCAAAGAGAGAACGGTTGATATTGTCGATCAGCACCTGTGCTGGCAAGACGAGGGTAGTGCAGGCATCACCCATATCCTGTGTTGGAGGATAGTCTTCAGCATTCAAACCTGTGAAATTATAGAGACCATTCTGATATACAATCTTAATGGCATAACTATCTGTATCTACATCGAAGCTGAGAGGCTGCTCAGGCAACTCCTTCAATGCATCCAGGATGACGCGGTTGGCAACGCAGAACTCGCCTTCGCCATCGCAGTCAGTGAGAGCGATGGTACTCTTGATGATGTTGTCACTGTCGCTTGCGGTGATGGTCATCTCGCCGTTGGCAACTTGAAACAGGAAATTGTCAAGGATAGGCAGAGAATTCTTGCTGCCAATCACCTTAGCAAGCATATTGAGCTTGCTGTTCAATGCTGAACTTGAAACTGTAAATCTCATGAGTCGTTATTTTATATTATTAATTTTCTATATTACTTATCTCATTTTCATTGCTGATGCTCCTTACTTGACGGGCAAATTGGGGCATTTGCGCAATTATGAGCACAAAAATACAAAAAATATTGGGGATAGACAAAAATAATCGAAGAAATGTTTTTGTTTTAAAACTATTTTTAGTAATTTCGCAGTCAGAAAGAAAAATAACAGATAGATTCACTCGTTTTTGAGCCTCTTCATACATCTTTTGATTCTCGAAGAAAATGGGGCTCGGCAGGCGAAGGATTGAAACAATTTTTAAAATAATAATATGGAATTACAAGGAAAGGTAATTGCCGTTTTACCTGAAAGAAGCGGCGTTTCTGCAAGAGGTGAGTGGAAGGCTCAGTCGTTCGTTATCGAAACTCACGAGCAGTATCCAAAGAAGCTTTGCTTCGATGTTTTCGGAGCAGACCGTCTTGCTCAGTTCAACATCCAGAGTGGTGAGGAACTTTTGGTTTCTTTTGATTTGGATGCACACGAATATAATGGTCGTTGGTTCAACAGTGTCCGCGCTTGGAATGTGCAGCGTGTAGATCCTAATGCTGTTGCTGCTATGCAGGGTGGCATGCAGCCTGTTGGTTCTCCATTCCCTCCAGTAAGTGCAGCTCCTCAAGCAGCTCCAGCTCCTGCTCAGGGTGCAACTGCTCCATTCCCTCCAGCTCAGCCAGCAGCTCCAGCAGCAGGTGGCAGCGCAGACGATCTCCCATTCTAAGAGAGAAAGCATGTAAGAAAAATGCAAAGAGCATTCGAAAGGGTTTGTTTCTACAATCCTTACGAATGCTCTTTTTCTTTAATTGACTTCTATACCAGTTTAAAACCAGCAGTAAACTTACCCTTAAGGAAAAAAAGATTTATCCTTAAGGAAAAATATAATTTCCCTTAAGGGAAAATATTTCTAGCCTTAAGGGTAAAAGTTTAGCCCTTGATGGAAGCTAAACTTTAACCTGGAAAAAACTTATACTTTTTTATTCCTTTGCTAATCGTTTCGTCTTCTTTTTTCAAAGAATGCCCGGGAAGCAGCAAAGAACAATACCACTGCGGCGGCATTTTCGACCGCTACCATCCAGAAGGCACCACTATAACCGAAATGCTCGGCTACAACTCCACCCAGAAGACAACCGATTCCGAATCCCAGATCCCAACCGGTCAGAATACTGCTGTTAGCCGTACCACGCTGGTCGTGGCGGGCAACATTGATAAACATATTCAGGAAGGCTGGGTACAGGTGACCATTTCCCAATCCTATCAATGCAGCTGAAAGATAGTAGGCTACCGGATGCTTGATGGCTACGAATATCGTAAAACCAACGAGCGATATCAGCATTCCTTCAGCAGCATTCTGGGTCAGCTTACCCTGACTCAAAGCCTTTCTGCCTTGCAATCTGCTCATGAACAATCCCATAGAGAGGATTGCAAAATAGGTACCCGTTCCTCCGGTAATGCCTAATTCCTCCTTACTGTAAATGGCGAGATAGTTGCTCAATACACCCCAGCAGAAACCAAACATGCAGATGTTGATGGCCAACAGCCAGGCGCGGGTCAGGAAGAAGCGGTCGAGCGAGAGCTTCTCCTTGTTTCTGATGATTTCCTTCTCTGGGAGTTTCACCGTTCCAGCTATCACTACAGAAGCAATGGCTACCACAAAGGCTATCCAGAAAAGTACCATATAGCTACCCACCAGATTGTGCAGATAGATACCTATGGAAGGGGCTATCGCCATGGCGAAGTTGTTGCTCAATCCATAAAGACCGATACCCTCATTGCGTCTGCTCGATGGCAAGACATCGATGGCACAGGTACTGTTGGCAACAGTTACCGCTCCGAAAGGTCCACCATGCAGGGTTCGGCAGATGGCAAACATCAGGATAGTACTGGCTGCTATGTATCCTGCAAAGAAGATGGCAAAAGCCGTCAGACAGACCATCAGCACTTTCTTGCGGGAAAATCCATCCACCACATATCCGCTAAACGGACGGATGATGAGTGCCGCCACCGTATATCCGCTCAGAACAATGCCTATCACATCCTTCGTAGCCCCGAAAGTTTCACTCAGATAGAGTGGGAGGAGTGGGGTAAGGAGATAGAAGGCAAAGTAGAGCAGAAAGTTGGTGGTCATCACCTTGATGTAATTCGCATTCCAAAGTTTTTCTTTCATCTCTTCTGTATTTCTTCATTTTAAGATTCTACCCTATACTTATCATTAGTCTAGGGCGAGTATAGTCTGCTTGCGAAAGTTTATATTCTATTCTCTAGCCAGGCATCAATGAGTTTGCGGGCAATCGACAATTTCTCCGGCAGAATAGGGAGATTGTCCTTGCTGAACCATTTGCCGCGGGAAAGCTCTTCCTTCTGAAGATGAATCTCACCATCTACATATTCGGCTGTATATCCTACCATCAAGCCACTTGGGAACGGCCATGGCTGTGAACCGAAATACTTGAGATTCTTGATGGTCAGACCAGTTTCTTCCATCACCTCACGATGAACAGCTTCCTCCAGACTCTCACCTGTTTCCACAAAACCTGCTACCAAGGAATCGAAGTTACCCTTGAAGTTGCGGGCATGAACCAGCAGCACCTGATCGCCCTTCTTGATAAGAACGATGATGGCAGTAGCCAGAGAGGGCCAGACAGACTTGCCACACTCGGTACACTTCTTACTGATATCTGTTGACATCTTCATAGGTGAACCGCATACACCGCAAAACTGGGTGTTCATATCCCAATAGTTCAGCTCCTGACATTTTCCAGCCTTCTGATACAACTCTGGGGAGAGCTTGTAAAAGCTAGGACGCAAACCGCACATCTCATATTTCGGATTGTCGGTTACGGGCTCTGGAATGGTGAAAGTCTTCACTTCCGTACCGTCATTCATCGGTGTGATGTTGAGAATATGGGTCCAAGGCTTGGTTGCTATCGGACTTTCCTCACTACATGGAATCGTATAGGTTCCATCTTCTCTCTTCTCGAGCAAGATATCTGTCTTGCAAAATATAAACCAATACTTCATTCTTTACTTTGAACTTTGAATATTGAACTTTGAACTTTATGATATGCTTTGACGGGTAGTTCCCGGCGGCTTTTGGGGACTAGTGGGCTATTGCTTTTTTCCGAAAAGCAACTCATAGTCACGCTGGGCAGCAGGCTTGGTCCATGCTTCCGGCACAAACTTCCAGTTGTTGTTTGCCTTGGCATCTACGGTTCCCATCTTTTCGATGGCCTCCATCAGATAGTAACGCTGGTCGCGCTCACTGCGATAGATGATTCTGCTATCCAGACTATCCTTTGGAATACCTGCACCACGGGTGAGGAGCTCTCCGCCGCCATTGCCGCGATAACTGTTCACTGCCACCTTATACCACTTCTTCTCATCGAAAGGCTGGCCATTGCTCATACGCAGAATCTTCACCTTCTCGCCGTCTGGCTTGGTAACATCTACCTCATAATCGATGCCGGCAGCACTGTCAAAATTGAAGGAGAGGTTCTTGAAGCCCAGACGCTGCTGATCGCCCTTAGTCTGGGTATCGAGCAGGAGCAGATGGTCTTCAGGACTCTTCATCGTATTCACCCAGAGATCATAGCTCATCTCCAGATGCTTGCGGATCTCCTCACCTGTAAGGCGCATCACATAGAGCTGATTCTCATATTTATAGAGATTGAACATGTCACCAACGTAGATAGGTCCCGCCTGGATGGTAGAATTAAACTGGAGGGGCGCATTGAAGGCGATATCAGCATTCGTGATCTGTAGCTGCAGGTTGAGGATGAAGTCATTGAAGGCGCAGCTGCCGAAGAAAGACTCGCGACTATGGATGGTATTCTTGAAAGTTCCGATCTGCTTGCTGACAAACTTGTTGATTTCTGCAATCTGAGGCTCGAATGCCTTCATGAAATCCTCATCAATAGGACATTTTGTCACATCTGGCAGACTGCCAACTATCTTTTTGTCTGTCACAACATACTGTTTCTTGCCATTCACCTTCTTCTTGTTCAGGGTAATGGTCACCTCGGCATCTGCCACATTCAGTGCATTATTGGCAGGGTCGAGACACACCACAGGCTTACCTTCCACATTCAGGATCGTCTCATTGCAGCGGGTATGGTCATGTCCGAAGAGTACCATGTCGAAGCCTGGCACCTCCTTTGCTACCCGCAGGGAGGCATCCTCCTCATATTCGGGAGTGACAATACCGCCATCCTTACCGCTGTGGAAGACACCAATGACAACGTCCGGCTTCTCCTTCTCCTGGATAATCTTCATCCATTTACGGGCACAGGTCACCATATTCTCAAACTTCATACCGCTCCAGAGATTCTCTGTCAGCCAGTTAGGAATAGCTGGAGTCAGCATACCGAGAACGGCTATCTTCACACCCTCACGGTTCAGGATGATATAAGGCTTCACATAAGGCTCACCGGTCTTGGTATCAATGATATTGGCACCCAGCACCGGACAGTTTAACTCCCTGATCCACTTATCGTAAACCGCATGACCGGTCTCTACATCGTGATTACCGAAAGCCTGGGCATCATACTTCATATAGTTGACTACATCAGCTGCCACATTGCAAGCCTGGGTGTTGACATAATTATAGAAGTAGCAGGTAGGTTGTCCCTGAAGGATATCGCCATTTTCCAGGAGGATGACATTGTCCTTATAGGTCTTGCGCAGATCGTTTACATAAGAGGATACGCGTGCCAGGGTTCCTGCCTTCGGTTTGCGATTGATGAAATCGTATGGGAAGAAAGAACCATGTACATCACTCGTCTGAATCACTCTGAGTTTGACGGTGCGCTGCTGTGCCATTGCCTGCGAATTAAAAGTGAGCGCCAAGAGGAGCGCTGCGAATAACTGTTTCATACTTTTTCTCGAATTTATTTGTTTCAACTGCAAAATTACAAAAAAGTTGGCAATTACGGCATACTTTTTGTTGGATTCTTATAAAAATCATAAAAATAGGAGGTATATACTATGGCATTTGTAGATTATTACAAGATTCTCGGTGTAGATAAGAACATCCCGCAGAAGGATGTGCGCGCTGCATATCGCAAGCGTGCCAAACAGTTTCATCCGGATTTGCATCCTAACGACCCAAAGGCAAAGGCTAAGTTCCAGGCGCTGAACGAGGCGTATGAGGTGATTTCGGATCCGGAAAAGCGTGCTAAGTACGACCAATACGGCGAACAGTGGAAGAATGTAGGAGGCTTCGGCGGTGGAGGCTATGATGGTGCTGCCGGCGGAGGTGCCGCTGGTGGAAATCCATTCGAAGGCTTCGACTTCAGTGGCTTCGGTGGAGGAGGAGGTTTCTCCAGCTTCTTCGAAAATCTCTTCGGCGGCGGTCGTGCCCGTGGTTCACAAGGTGCCGGTTTCGGTGGCTTTGGCGGATTCGGCGGAGCAGGTGCTGGTTTCGGTGCCGGTGCTGAATATGGTACAGGTGGATGTAACGGTGGCTGCGGTGGTCATAGCGCCAGAACGAATACGGGCGAGATGAACATGAATGTGAATATCGACATGTACACCGCACTGCTCGGTGGTGAGGGTATCATCACATTGAGCAATGGTTCGAAGATTAAACTGAAGATCAAACCAGAAACCCAGAATGGTACCAAGGTACGTGTTCGCGGCAAGGGTTATGACAGAGGTGATGGAACCTTCGGTGATCTGATGATTACCTATAACGTGAAGTTGCCTACTGGTCTGAATGAAAAACAGAAGGAATTGCTCCGACAGATGAAGGAAGCAAAGTAAAAGGAAAAAAGAAAGCTCCGATGGAATCAACAAACCATCGGAGCTTTCTTTTTATATTGTTTTTGAATCTTATGATTCTTTTATGTTGTTTTAGAACTACGAATCTTTTAATCAGAACAATTCTATTGCTGTGGCTCAGAAACCTTGTTCATATTGAAGGCTGAAACTTTGCCATCAGGTGAAACAACTGCAGAAATCTTAAAGAGTTGTTCCTTCTTGGTGCCATCTGTCAAATCTACGTCCTGACGGGCAGAGAACTGTACCTGATACTCATATTCCTCATCGCCAACCTCGCGCTTCTTGATCTGGTAGTCGTTGTTGATATGCCAGTTCATATTGGCTACATTATCTTTATAGAGCTTGTCCATAAAGGTAACGACATCAGCCTTGGTAGCCGAGTTCTTACCAAGCAGGGAAGAGAGAATATCCTCGCAGGTAGCAGTCAATCCATCTGCATTATGGGAATTGATGCTCTGGAAGAACTGACGGAACAATCCGCTTACCATCTGCTTTTCTTCTGGCTGGAGGTCACGGCTCTTCACCTTCTTCAAGGCATTTTCAGCCTCTTCGATATGAGCACCATCTGTATGAGCATTCAGGTATGCCTGGTAGGCATCAGCTGTATCTGCAGCCTTAGCCACATTCCAGTCGAGGGAATCTATTTTAAGCAACGCTTCCTGCTTATGCAAACTGTTAGGATACTTCTGGAGATAATCCTCCAAAGCTTCTTTCGATCCGCTCACTACCGCATTGGTCCAATCCTGGTCGTTCTGCTTCAACAGGTCTAGATGAGCCATGATGGAATCGCGATGTGCTTCATCCGCATCCTTGTAGGTATCGAGATAACTCTGCAGTACCATAGGATCGCTGCTTTGCATCGCATACTCATAAGCTTCCATCTCCTTGTTGCGATTGGCACTGTCGTAGAAGTAATACATAATGCCACACGCCAAGACAGCAAAGATGAATGAGATGATGAAGATAGAGCGGGTGTTCTTTTTCTTCTGTGGTTCCTGAGGAGTATTGCCCTCTCCGCCATCATTTCCATTCGCAGTAACACCAGGACGACGTACAGGAGGTACTGGTGGGACAGGAGGGGTTGGAGGGACAGTCTGAGAAGTCGAAGATACTACTTGAGAAGTCGAAGGAATCTCTGAAGCTGGAGAAGATACCGGAGACGGAGATGCAACCGGCGTTTGATCTTTTACTGCTGCAGATGATGCAACAGGATGCGTAACACCCACTGCTATCTCATGGCAGTTTGGGCACATCTCCTGACTGCTGAAATAAACCTCACCGCAATGAGGGCATTTAGTGATTTTTCCAGCTATCTCAACGCCACAACTAGGACAGGTTGGAGCCTTGTCACTGATCTGGCGGCCACATTCTGGACATTTAATAATTGCCATAGTTTTATTTAAAGTTTATATTTTACTAAAATCGTTTCTATGCTTTCAGACCTTATTCACTCTTTACCTTGAAACTAATCGTCAAGTTAAAAGCTCCAAGTTCAAAGTTACAATGCCTTATCTGTGTCTGAATCTAATCTCTCTCAATCGATGCCTGCCCATGAATCTACTCTTATCCACGTAGCCATTGATACCGTTCAGTTTTCCCTTACCGGTATATTGCCACATTTCAAAGTCTCTTCCATCCTTGAGCACTGGTTCTCGCTTGGTATATTGTGCTATCATCAGCTTGTAACTGTCGAGCTTTCCCAAGAGATAATGGTCATAGAAGTTGGCACCCGTATAGATGAGCGGCTTCTGTTTGTATGCCTTTTCCACGAGATGCAGGAACTTAAAGAGTGAGTCGCAAAATTCTTCTGTTTCCAAACCACTCTTGGTCTCTACGTCAATCATAGGCAAGAGATCCTGGTCGCCCGGACGGCATTGAGCCATGAAATTCTCCAACTGGGTCTTCTGCGGAATACGGGCACGGTAAAAGTGGTATGAACCCACCTTGAGTCCATATCTATGCGCCAGATCTATATTCTGCTTATATTTGCTATCTACATTGGTTCCACCTTCGGTAGCCTTCAGATAGACATACGCCATCTTGGAGTTATCGCCCACCGTTTCCCAGAACACATTGCCCTGATAGTGGCTGAGGTCTATGCCATGCACATGACTGCAGGTATCCTCGCATTGCACCTGCGCACTTGCGCATAGTGTTATAATAGATGATATTATTGTTATACAAAATCGTTTCATAGATGCAAAGGTACGAAAATCGCTTGAAATTCGTCACAGAGTATGCTTATTTTTTATATATTTTATATTATTCTTCGATTTCTGAGAGCGAGCGGTAGAAGTTATTGCAGAAATTGCTGATAGTTTCTATGGGCGCATATTCCAGATACCGCATACTGCGGCGCAGGTTTTTGCGCATCGTGCCACCGGTGGTGCGAACGAATCCAGCCTGGGTCTGCTCGAATAAAATTTCCTGCTGATCGAGACTATTATAATAAAGCGAACGGAGGGTCAGCTTGTAGGCACCACGTTCTACACGGCGCACGAAAGGTATCTCATCCTGTTCAAATTCGAAGAAAAGGATAAGTACACTGCCCTGCAACTGCGCCATACGCTGGATGCGGAGCTTGCGCAGCCATTTTTCCAGTTTTACGAAATCTACCTTGTCGCCCTTGGTGCGCAGGTAGTTTCCCATCTCGATGATGCCACCGAGATTAACGCCATTGGCTAATATTCCATTGATATTGGATACGATGATGCGAAGTAAATGAATGGTCTCAATAGAGGTGTCGATGGCATGACGCTCGTTTTCCTGTATGCTGGCTAAACGTCGGTTCAGGAAACCATTGTTCATGCGTACTTCACCCGCAGGCACATCGCTGAGGTTCTTCATCATCTGGGCTATCTTCTTCTGTTTGAAGGTAGTCATCGGTTCCATCTCCTCCTTCGTATGAAAGTGATCGGAACGCAGCTTGACAAAAAGGTTTCTCTGTAAAAAATCCATCGTGTATTCATTTAAAAGTTAAACAATTGGCAATAAGCTACTTCCATTCTAGCTGTATCGCTTCGGGTAACGAAATAGTATCGAAAACAGCGCAGCTATACCGATAGCCAGAGGATAATAGAGGTATGGAAGGATATCCATCGGACTCAGATTGGCAAGACCTGCTGCCAGAAGCATCTGTACTCCGTAAGGTATCAAGCCCTGAACCGTACAGGAGAAAGTATCGAGGATACTGGCTGCCTTGCGGTTGTCAACTCCAAACTTATCACCGATTTTCTTGGCTATATTGCCTACCGTGAGGATGGCAACCGTATTGTTGGCAGTACATACATTGACCATGGAAACCAGTGCAGCAATAGACAGTTCGGCTCCTCGCTTGTTGCTGACGTGTGCCGTAATCTTGTCGATGATATAATTGATACCGCCATTCTCACGGATGATTTCGAGCATGCCACCCGCCATCATTGCGATGATGACCAGTTCGCCCATACCGATGATTCCGTTACCCATGGCTGAGAACCAGCCGAAGAGATCGTAACCTCCGGTAGCACCCAGGAGCTGACAGCTTACACCAATCACACCACAGAGCAATGTTCCCATCGTAAGAACCGCCATCACATTCATACCCGCCACAGCAGTGACAAGCACTACCAGATAAGGGAGCACCTTGACATATTCAACCTCCGGAATATCAGTAGGTGCCTGCAGACCGATACCCATCACGGCATAGATAGCCAGTACAATAACGGCGGCAGGTACTACGATAAGAGAATTGACACGGAACTTATCGCTCATCTTGCAATTCTGAGTCTGGGTAGCTACTACCGTTGTATCAGAGATAAAGGAGAGATTATCTCCAAAATAAGCTCCACCAACGATGATAGCTGTCATCATGCCTATATTTACGTCCATGGAGTGGGCGAGTCCCGCCGCTATCGGAACAAGTGCCACAACGGTACCTACACTTGTTCCGATGGATACGGAGATAAAGCAGGCTGCCAAAAACAGTCCCGGCAGAATCATGCTTGCCGGAAGAATGCTGAGTGCAAGATTGACCGTTGCATCGACAGCTCCCATCGCCTTAGCCGAAGCTGCGAAGGAACCTGCCAATACATATATCCACAGCATGAGCATCAGATTGTTGGCGCCGGCACCCTTGCTATAGGTATCTACACGACTCTTGATGGGCATACCACCAGAAATCGCTATGGCATAGATACTGGAGATCATAAATGCCACGGTAAGCGACAAGTTAGTATCCTTATGACTGGCATCTACTGAATAGACGGTGAATGCCACGATGAGGACAATCAATAAAAACAATGGCGACAACGCCAACAATCCTTTCTTATTACTCATGTTTCTTTTTAAGTTATTACAATGTTACTCCATTCTTGAAAATGGAAATCTCACGATAGCCGTTGTACTCGTTGCGAGCTTCCTCGCCACTGGCAACTGCTATGATCTTATCGATGAACCTGTTTACCAACTCCTTCATATCGGTGCCTTCAACCAGTTCTCCGGCATTGAAGTCAATCCAATTTGGCTTGTTCTGGGCAAGCTTGCTATTGGTTGAAATCTTCATCGTTGGAACGAATGTTCCGAATGGGGTACCACGACCCGTTGTGAAGAGTACAAGCTGACAACCTGCAGAAGCCAATGCTGTAGCTGCCACAAGGTCATTGCCTGGTGCTGACAAGAGGTTCAGACCGGTTGTCTCCAAACGGTCACCATACTGCAGCACGCCACTGACAGGAGCACGACCGCACTTCTGGGTGCAACCCAGCGCCTTGTCTTCCAGAGTAGAGATACCACCTGCCTTGTTACCTGGAGAAGGATTCTCACCAACAGGCTCACCATGACTGAGGAAGTACTCCTTGAAATCATTGATGAGATGAACGGTCTTGTCGAAGAGTTCCTTATTCTCACAACGGTTCATCAGAATAGTCTCAGCACCAAACATCTCTGGCACCTCGGTAAGGATGCTGGTTCCGCCCTGAGCAACCAACCAGTCTGAGAATTCACCAACGAGAGGGTTGGCAGTGATACCACTGAAACCGTCAGAACCACCACACTTCAAGCCTACACGAAGCTTACTTACCGGTACCTCCTCACGCTTATCCTCCTTAGCCTTGGCATAGAGATTACGGAGAATCTTCATTCCTTCTTCGATCTCATCACCCTCAACCTTCTGTGTTACCAGGAGCTTGATGCGGTCCTGATCGTAATTGCCCAACATCTTCATGAAGTCGTCAGGCTGATTGTTCTCACAACCCAATGAGAGAACGAGAACAGCACCAGCGTTCGGATGCAGACAGATATCACGGAGAACCTTGCGGGTGTTCTCGTGGTCGCCGGAAAGCTGAGAGCAACCAAAATTATGGTGCCAAGCGTGGATGGCATCAATGCCCTCACAGCCAGTCTCCTTCTTCAGAAGCTCTACGAGTTTCTCGGCAACACCATTCACGCAACCTACGGTTGGTACTACCCACACCTCGTTTCTTACACCTACTTCGCCATTCTTGCGTACATAGCCCTGGAAGGTACGTGATTCCTTGGCAATGTTCAACTGCTCATCTACCGGATGATAGGTATATTCCAGCGTACCGGCAAGGTTGGTCTTGAGATTGTTCTCATTCACCCATTCACCCTGCTTCAGATTCTGCTTGGCATGACCGATAGGGTAGCCATACTTGATGATGTTCTGTCCCTCGGCAGCATCATCGATGAGCACCTTATGACCAGCTGGAGTATCCTGCAAGAGAGTGATACTCTTGCCATCCACCTCGATAACCTCGCCCTTCTGCATAGGACGCAAACAAACCACTACCGAGTCGGCAGGGTTAATCTTGATAAAGCTTGATAGTTTCATTCTGTAGTTTTGTTTTTGTTTATTTATCATTTATAATTCTATTCTTGTCTCTTCATTTCCGCCTTAGATCTGCGTCCTGCGGTAGAAATCGATATTCTCCTTCATCAGCAGCTCGATAGGCATGTAATTCACCGGATTCACCTTCTTCTTGAGAACGATGGCACGGAAGAGGGTATCCACGCAATAGTAGCCCTGCATATAGGCATGCTGTGCGATGAGGAACGAGATGCTGCCTTCGCGCAGACATTTCGCATTCTTGCCCACCATATCATAACCCATGATCTGTACATCACGGCGATTGGACTTAAGCAGATAATCTCCCACGATATGCGCCTTCGATGTCATTGTTATACAATGATGTGTAGCAGGATGTTCATCAAAGTACTGCCCCAGCATCTTCTGGTACTCGTTGCGGGTTCCATTGAGCGGAAGATCAAGCACATTGATGACAATCTGTGGGAAATGATCGTGCATATAATGACGGAATCCCACCTCACGGTTATCCTGCTGCTTGCTGACCACATGGCCATCCTTGGTCTGTCTCATCAGCATCACCTCTTTCTCATTGCCCGCAAGCATCATCAGCATCTTGGCTGCAAAGTAGCCAGAGCAGAACGAATCCTGTCCATAGAAGGAGAGAGGGCGCAAGTCTGGCATATAAGAATCGAGCAGGATAAATGGAATACCCTTTTGATGCAACTGGTCTGTAAAACCACGTGTCACTTCCAAAGATGATGGTACTATGATAACACCTTCCGGATTGGCATCAAGAATCTCTTGTGAAACAGCCTTGAAAGAATCCTCACTGGAACGCTCGTAGAATCGAATCTCTAAATCGATATGGAAATCCCGGCGCTGGTCTTCGCACTTTCGGGCACCTTCTTCTATCTCTTCCCAATAGGCTTCCGATTCATGCTTCGGTATCAGAAGATAAAAAGTATAAGCCTTGTTGTATGCCAATGCACTGGCATACATATTAGGTTGATAATTCATTTCCTTGAGCGCTTGTTCCACCTTCTCACGAGCCGGCTTCGACACGTTCGGGCGGTCGTGGAGCACACGGTCCACTGTTCCTACAGATACGCCTGCTCTTTCGGCGATATCCTTGATTCTGATTCTTTCGGCCATTGTTTTTAAGTTTATGGTTTGAGCACATCGCACGTACATTATTATATAGTAGGAGACTTTTATCTTGAAAGACGGCAGCGTTCCTTTCATAACTGTGCGCACAAACTGTGCTTTTTTACTATGTTTTGTTGAACTCTGGTTTGTGTGCGGTCACACCATCAGCATTCGGGCGCAAATATACAACATTTTTTTGAATTGTGCGAATGCACAGCTCTTTTTTTGCACAAAAATCGAAAAAAAAGAGAAAAAAAGGGGAAAAGTGAGAAAAATACGAAAAAATAGGGCGATAAATGAAAAAAACTGCGATTAAATTTTGGTATTCGAGAAATTATAGCTATTTTTGCCAGCGGTTACGGACAACTACAATAAAATTGTCTATTAGTAAACAAACAACAAAAACAAAGAAATTAAAACTATCAAACAATGGCAAAGATTGTAACATTAGGCGAGATTATGCTTCGTTTGTCACCAGAAGGCAACGATCGTTTCATCCAGAGTGAGTCACTTCGCATCATCCCTGGTGGTGGTGAGGCTAACGTTGCTGTTAGCCTTGCTAACTATGGTCACGATGCATATTTCGTATCAAAGTTGCCAAAGCACGAGATTGGCCAGATTGCAGTAAATGGTCTTCGTCGTTACGGCGTCAATACTGAGTTTATCGCCCGCGGTGGTGATAGAGTAGGTCTCTACTATGCAGAGACAGGTGCTTCTATGCGCCCATCTAAGGTTATCTACGACCGTGCTCACAGCGCTATCGCAGAGGCTGATCCTTCTGATTTCGACTTTGACAAGATCATGGAGGGTGCTCAGTGGTTCCACTGGAGCGGAATTACTCCTGCTATCAGCGACAAGGCTGCAGAATTGACCAAGTTGGCTTGTGAGGCAGCTAAGCGTCATGGCGTAACAGTATCTGTTGACCTCAACTTCCGCAAGAAGCTCTGGACATCAGAGAAGGCTATCTCTGTGATGCGCCCATTGATGCAGTATGTAGATGTTTGCATCGGTAACGAGGAAGATGCTCAGCTTTGCCTGGGCTTCAAGCCAGATGCAGACGTAGAAGGCGGCAAGACTGATGCTGAGGGTTACTATGGCATCTTCAAGGGTATGATGGAGGAGTTCGGCTTCAAGTATGTCGTTTCTACGCTCCGTGAGTCTCTTTCTGCTACTCATAATGGCTGGAAGGCTCTTATCTATGATGGTAAGGAGTTCTATCAGAGCAAGCACTACGACATCAACCCTATCATCGACCGCGTGGGTGGTGGTGACTCTTTCTCTGGTGGTTTGATCCATGGTCTCCTGACTAAGGAGACTCAGGGCGAGGCACTTGAGTTCGCTGTTGCTGCTTCTGCATTGAAGCACACTATCCCTGGCGACTTCAACTTGGTTTCTGTTGACGAGGTTGAGAGCCTTGCTGGCGGTAACGCTAATGGTCGTGTACAGCGATAACACTTAACATTAAACATTTAACACTAAAACAAGAAAATGGCAAAGTTTAGCAAAATGCAGGTCATGGCAGCTATGAAAGAGACTGGTATGGTTCCTGTATTCTTCAATAAAGATATCGAAATCTGCAAGAACGTAATCAAGGCATGCTACGAGGGTGGCGTTCGCGTATTTGAATTCACCAACCGTGGCGATTTCGCTCACGAGATTTTCGGAGAGTTGGTAAAGTGGGCTGACAAGGAGTGCCCAGAGATGATCTTGGGTGCTGGTACTGTGGTTGATGCTGGTACAGCTTCCTTGTATCTCCAGTTGGGTGCAAACTTCATCGTTGGTCCTAACTTCAACCCTGACATTGCTCCAGTATGTAACCGTCGTTTGGTGCCTTATTCACCAGGTTGTGGTTCTGTAACAGAGATCAACAATGCTCAGGCAGCAGGTTGCGATGTAACCAAGGTATTCCCTGCAGGTAATGTAGGTGGTCCTTCATTCGTTAAGAATGTTATGGCACCATTGCGTTGGAGCAACATCATGGTAACAGGTGCAGTAGAGCCAACAGAGGAGAACCTTACTCCTTGGATCAAGGCAGGTGTTCTCTGTGTAGGTATGGGTTCTAAGCTCTTCCCTAAGGAGACTGTTGCTGCAGCAGATTGGGCTGCCATCACAGCCAAGTGCCAGGAAGCTTTGGGCTACATTGCTAAGGCACGTGCATAATCAGAATGCATAAAAGATTTCATCATATTTATGGCATCGCCATCATCTGTATGATGGTGGCGATGTTTGTTTTTTCAGCTTGTTCGCCATCGCATAAGGGCGAAGTAGATGAGCTGAATTATCTTTCTTATGCGCTTCACTATCGTAACCTTGACTCCACTAAAGTATTGGCAGAGAAGGCTTTGACTCTTTCCGAAGACTATCCTGCCGGATATGCGGAGGCTTGCAACAACCTGGCTTTTGTGGCTATTGCCAAGATGGATTACCATACTGCCAAGCGATGGCTTGACAAGGTAAACGAACGCAGTGACAACCAGATAGAACTCCTTATTGCCGACGTTCAGAATATGCGACTCTGTCAGCGTGAGGCCCGCAACAAGGATTTTTATAGCTTCAGGGAAAAAGCCATTCGTAAACTGCGAAGAATCGGTGAGGAAATAGATAACCTTCCTCTTCGAGAGCGTCATCGCGCCATTTATGCGAAGAGTGAGTTTGATATCGTTGCTGCCACCTATTTTTATTATGTACAGCTAGACAAGCCGATGCTCAATGCGCTGGCAGATCTTGACCCGGATGAAGTGGAACAGGATACGGCACAGTATCTCAACTATCTTTATAATATGGGAGCTGGTGGCGCCATTACTCATGGCACCCCACAGGAAATCTGTCAGGCGGAATTTGATATGCTCATTCGCCTCTACTTTTTGGCAAGTGGCAGCAATCCTTATCCATACTGGCAGGCAAACGCACTGCAATCTATCAGCGAACATATTCAGGATCCGGAACAGCGCGATTTCCTGGTAAAGAACAATCTGCCGGCTTTCCAGTATCTCAATGTTGAACAGATGCCTTTGGAACTTCTGGCAGGAAACTTTGCGCAACGCGCACTCAATATCTTTTCTGAATATGGAGACGTTTACCAGACGGCAGGAGCATACCGCACACTGGCAGAATGCTACTGGCAGATCAAGGATTATAAATCGGCTGGCGATTGCCTGAATAGGGCACTCAACCAGAACAGAGCCATCCAGCAGGCACCCGACCTGGTGGCATCTATCCGAGAAAGACTCAGCCTGGTTTATTCTGCCATCGATGATAAGCCGGAAAGCGATTACAACCGCAATATTTACCTCGATTTGCAGGAGCAGAGCCGACAGGATAGGCAGTTGGAAGCGCGTGCCACTCAGTTGGACAACAATGCCGTCCAGCTGAACACGATGATTGCTGCGGTAATCTTTATGATAGTTTTGGTTGTGGTCTTACTCTATGTATTCGACAGAATGAAGCGCCGTAATACCAAGGAAAGTTCTGTAGAATCCCTGCTGATACCTTTACATGAATGGGAAGAACAGAATACGCAGCATATCAATGCGTTATCAGAAAAGCATGAAGAATTGGAAGAAGCCAAGAATATGGTTCAGCTCCATATATCAGACAATAGGCGTCGCAACCTGGAACAGCGTGCCAAGCTTTCTCTAGTCAATAGCATCACTCCATTTATCGACCGCATGATTCATGAGGTAGATAGACTGATGAGGGGCAATGATACGGAAGAAGTAAGACAGGAGCGATATACCTATATCTCAGAGTTGACTGATAAAATCAATCAATATAATTCCATTCTCACCGATTGGATACAGATGCGCCAGGGAGCTATCAATCTCCGCATTGAGAGTTTCCCGCTCCAGCCACTTTTCGATATTGTTGCCAAGGGAAAAATGAGTTTTCAGATGCGTGGGGTCAAACTGACCGTACAGCCTACGGATGCCACAGTAAAGGCAGATCGTACGCTGACCTTATTCATGATCAACACCATCGCCGACAACGCCAGGAAGTTTACACCTGCAGGAGGTGAGGTTGTGGTAAGTGCCAAGAGCCATCAGGCATTTGTAGAAATATCTGTAGAAGATGCGGGAAAAGGTATGGATGAAGAAACACTGGAACACATCTTCGACCGAACCTATACCGGCGGACATGGATTCGGTTTGCTCAACTGTAAGGGCATCATCGATAAGTACAAGAAAATCAGTTCGCTTTTCTCTCCTTGCAACATACAGGCAGAGAGTGAGCCGGGAAAGGGTAGTAGATTCACTTTCCGACTGCCTTGCGGTATTCGGAAAATGCAAATGATACTGATGCTTGCCTTGATGCTGATAGGTTGTAATATACCATCTGTTGTACTGGGAAGCACCCGGGAAAATGTCTCTATACACAGAACTGACAAGCACAGAACTTATAGGCACAGAGGCAATAAGCAGACATCGCGATTGCTGCAAAAAGCAGCATCCTATGCCGACAGTGCCTATTTCAGTAATATCAATGGCACCTACGAGCGAACCCTGGCTATGGCAGATTCGTCTCGCAGCTATCTCAACCGATACTATCTGACATTGAATCCAGATGGGAAATATCTGATGGTGGCACATCCCATGAAAGGAACCGCTGCCGAAATCCAATGGCTGCACGACAGTTTGCCAACCAACTACGAGATCATACTCGATATCCGCAATGAGAGTGCCGTGGCAGCGCTGGCGCTTCACAAATGGGAACTATACGATAGTAACAACAAGGTATATACACAGCTCTTCCGTGAACGGAGTGCGGATAATTCGCTCGATAACTACGTAAGAACCATGCAGACTTCAGAAAACTCGAAGGCTGTAGCCATCGTCTTGCTGATTATCCTGCTGTTACAATTGCCGCTGGCATATTATCTGCTATACTATCGCCACATCCTCCGTTATCGCTATGCCGTAGAAAAGATCAATGGTATCAACAAGGTGTTGCTCAGTGGTGATTCCAACACGGATAAGCTGAAACAGATTACCGGAATCTGGACTCCATCCGGCAGCAATAATATACGTAACGCTCAGCTTTTTCCTCAGCTCAACAAGGTGGTGGAACGTATCTCGCAGGCACTGAAGCAAAGCATTGATATGCAGCAGAATGAGGCTACGAATATAGAAATGGCAGAAGATGAGCTGCATCGTGCAGAGTATGAAAACGGAAAGTTGCACATTGCCAATTCCGTACTCGATAACTGTCTCTCTACGCTCAAGCACGAAACGATGTATTACCCTTCGCGAATCAGACAGCTTATCGACAGTACCCCGGAGGATGTTACTTCCCTGCAGGAGTTGGTGGATTACTACAAGGCTATATACACGATGCTCAGCGCACAGGCAATGGAGCAGGTGGAAGGAACCGTGAAATGCGACGCAGACTTGCTGGCATATCTCAGGAAGCTTATCACTGGCGGAGTGAAGAACTTCACTTATCAGGAAACAGCCGCATCATCCACCTATGTAACCTGCCAGTATATCCTTCACGATATTCCATTTGACGCAACCCGGCATCCACATCTCTTCACACCGCTCACCAGCGATATGAAATATCTGGTGGCCCGCCAGATTGTGAGAGAAATAGGGGAGGCAACCAACCTGCGTGGCTGCGGCATTCTTGCCAAGCCGTCATCTGATGGCAAACTCATGATAGAAATCGTTTTACCTGAAAAAATATTAAAGACATAGATATGGACAATTTTAAGGTTATTATAGTAGAGGATGTGCCTCTGGAATTGAAAGGCACAGAAGGAATCTTCAAGAACGACATACCCGAAGCTGAAATCATCGGCACTGCGGATAGTGAAATCGCTTATTGGAAACTCATCAAACAGCAAAAGCCAGACCTTGTACTGCTTGATCTTGGCCTGGGTGGCTCCACCACTGTTGGAGTAGAAATTTGCCGTAGTACAAAGGAACAGTATCCTGATGTGAAGGTCCTGATCTTTACCGGTGAGATTCTCAACGAGAAGTTATGGGTGGATGTGCTCGATGCAGGATGTGAAGGCATCATCCTCAAGAGCGGAGAATTGCTTACCCGTGGTGACGTGGCTTCCTGCATGAGTGGAAAGAAATTGGTTTTCAACCAGCCGATTCTCCAGAAGATAGTAGATAGATTCAAGCAGAGCGTAGGAAGCCAGCTGATGCATCAGGAGGCGATGATCAATTACGAGATTGATGAGTACGACGAGCGATTCCTCCGCCATCTCGCCCTGGGTTATACCAAGGAGCAGATCACGAACCTGCGAGGTATGCCATTCGGAGTAAAGAGTCTGGAAAAACGGCAGAATGAACTCGTACAGAAGCTCTTCCCTGATGGTAATAACGGAATGAGCGTGAATGCGACCCGACTCGTGGTACGTGCCTGCGAGTTACGCATCATCGATATTGATAATTTGCAGGCTGATGAAGAATAGTCATACATTCAGCAGGATATGTGGCTATGCCATGTTCCTGCTGATACTGGCACAGATCGTACTGGTGCTGGCTTCCTGGCTCATCACTGCCGCGATGCCCGATGTCTTTCCCCGGTCATTGCTCAGCCCGGAAGGTATCCGATGGTTCTTCGGCACTTTCACCGCCAACCTGCAGTCACCTTGGCTGGTATGGCTGTTGCTGATCAGCATTGCCTGGGGAACGCTACGGGCTAGCGGCTTGTTAAAATACGATCATAAGGTTTACCGACAGCGCAATGCCTTGCGGTTGGTTTGCCTGGAATTCGTCCTGTTTATCGGTGTGATGCTGTTGCTCACACTCATTCCTCATGCCATCCTGCTCAATGTGATGGGAGGATATGCCTCCAGCAGTTTTTCCAGAAGCATCTTGCCCTATATCTGTTTTATGGTCATTGTCATGGCACAGTCTTTCGGCGTAGTCAGCCAAAGACTGAACAGTATTGAGGCAATGGGAGAGGCAATGGCGGATGGGATTCGCCAGTCTGCTCCTCTCTTTATCATCTATATACTTGTCATTCAATTATATAGTTCTGTAGATTATCTTTTTTGATGATCTTTGATAGTACATCAATTCATCATACTAAAAAATCAAAGGGGCATCCCAATCACTTGGAATGTCCCTTCTTTTGGTATATATTTGGTTTGATAAATTGGTCTTAACTATCTTCTGCCACCGAATGATCCGCCGCCATTATGGCTCTTGCTACGGGAAGAACCACCTCCAAAGGAACTGCGGGCACCATTGCTGCCTCCGCCAAAGGAACGGCTTCCACTGTTGAATGAACGGCTGTTATTCAACGAATTGCCGCCACGGTTTCCACCGAAAGATCCCCTGTTTGGAGTGCTGGAACGTGGAGTGAAACCATTATTAAACGAACGGCTGTTGTTGGTAGAGCCACTGCCGAATCCGCTTCGGTTATAACCTCCGAAAGAACCACCGCCACGGACACCGTTTCCAAAGGTAGCATTATTTTGGCGACTGTTACCGAAAGAATGATCACGTGTAACCGTAGTTCTTGTACTGCTCTGACGATTGAGATTGCCGAAGGTCTTGCCACGACCATAATCGCCACGGTTGAATCCATCGCGCATACCGAATCTTGGTTCCTGACCTCGAACACCGATAGGGCGCGGACCGCCGAATTCACGTCCGTGATACCAGCTTCTGCCACCATTCATTCTCCAGCTGTGTCCACCACGATATACAGCATAGAAATGAGGTCTTCCGAAGAAGAAGTAATCTCTGCGTGGATAGCGTGCATAGATGCCGAAGTGGAAGTAACCACCATCCCAGTAAAGAGGACGGTAGAAATAGCTTGCGGCGCAGAATGAGCGATACTGCCAATCCAGAAGGATATAGCTCAAGTCGAGATTACGCTGGCGCCAATAGATGCCGTAGAGATCGTCGTAGGTATCTACGCCCATCAGATAGTCGAGGTTGATTTCATAAGCTGCCTCATACTGATCATCTGTCAGATTCAGCTCGTAAGCCATCTTGTCTGTCAGGAACAGCGCCTGCTGGCGAGCCTGTTCATAACTCATTGCTGATGCAGAAGTGAATGTCATCATGAACATTGCTACTAGTGCTATGATAAACTTCTTCATAATCTTATCTTATTTTATATGTTAAACTTCCATTTTCCAGGAAACCATCAGATTCCCGAATCATCGTCAATTCCGTCATCTTTCTGATTTCTGCTGCAAAGATAATGCGATTTATGGAGGTATAGTAAGGATTTTCCCTAAACCGATAGAGGAATTTCCCTAAACGATGCTTTTCATAACCACTATTTATCATAACGTCCCTTAAAAGTAAAATAATAGGGGCTCTCTTCTTACTTAGAAAGAGAGCCCAACTTATGCTTATTTCAATACAAACACCTTGGTTTCGTGAGCTTTCACGGTGCCTTTCCATCTGTTTGCCTTCTTGGCAATGTCGCGATGCTGCCATACATCTCTTATCAGATACTTGCCGTTTAAGCCCAACTGCTTGAAATCTGCCTGAATAGACTTATCTTTATCACCACAGTTAAGAATGGCAACGGCATGAGAACCATTTGCCAAAGGACGAACATAAATCTGATGATCAGCCTGATTTACCTTGCGCTCAGCAGCCTTGCCCAACGGATCCTGATCAATGGCGATAATTTCCTTGTTCAGGAGAATGCGCTTATCCTCAGCAGAAAGCTTTCTGAGGTCGTTGCTCAATGCCAGTACTGATGACATCATGCACCACATACTCATCTGGGTCTGATACTCAGTATAGCTGCAGCCAACACCACCCAGATCACTGGATGGTCCGCCCTTGCCATTCAATCCCACAACCAGCATATCCATATCCGGCCACTGTCCGTGGCGAACATCCTTGGCGAGCGGTGCCGTGATATTCACGATATCGAGAATACCCATACCGCCTTGCTTCACGATATCTTTCCACATATCTCTTACATCATAGCTGGTTCTCCAGAGCGAACCGCCTACCTGCTCACACCATTCTTCGCCGTTGCGCTGTCCCCATTCACAGATACCGAGAACGATGTTTCTACCCGATTTGCTCAAAGCCTGAGCCATCGTATGATAGCGTTTACGGGCTGTGGCACTGTCCTCCGGAGCATTGCAGTAATCATATTTCAGATAGTCGATACCCCAAGAAGCAAAGGTGCGGGCATCCTGCTCCTCGAAACCATAACTGGCTGTCCATCCACCGCAGGTAAGCTGGGCGGCATCAGAATAGATACCCAACTTCAATCCCTTGGAGTGAACATAGTCGGCAAGCGCCTTGATGCCATTCGGAAACTTCTTTGGGTCTGGAATGATGTTATTATGGCGGTCACGACCTCCCTGCCACAAGTCATCTATAAAGATGTATTCGTAACCGGCATCACGGAAACCATGTTCTACCATGGCATCGGCAGTTTCCTTGATCAGCTGTTCACTGATGTCACCTTTAAAGAGGTTCCATGTCATCCATCCCATAGGAGGAGTTTTTGCTAATTGGTTGCGCTCCAGCAGCGTTTCGCTTTTCTGGGCAAAAGAAGATGTTGCCAATAAGGCAGCAAAAGCAATAGATAAGATTTTCTTCATATTGAATTTAAATTATATGGTTTATTCTAATATGCAAAGGTACATCTTTTTTCTAAAAAAACGTTAGTTCTTAAACATATTTAATACTTTGTTCCCCTTACATTCGCCATTATTTCATACCTTTGCAAAAAAATAACAAAAAGAAGAAGATATGAAAAAGAAAGATAGTATGACAGGATGGCTCATGAAATGCAGTAGCAGCTGTCTGATATTCATGGGATGCAGTCTGATATTCATGGGATTCAGCCTGCTGTTGACAGGATGTACGGAAAAAGCCAGGAAGATGGAAAAGAAGAATATCAAGGTGGAAACAATCTCTGTAGGAAATACAAACCTGGGGGGAACGAAAGACTATGTGGGTACCATCGAGGAAAAGATGGGGTCAACACTCAGTTTCGAAATCGCCGGAAATATCACTTCCATCCGTGTAGATGAGGGTGACAGAGTCAGCAAAGGTCAGTTGCTCGCCACCATCAACCCTACTACCGTGAAGGAGGCTCACCGGGCTACCCTCACCACCCTGAAACAGGCGCAGGATGCCTACAGAAGATTCCTGCCCCTCCATCAGTCAGGAACCATCTCGGATATGAAATGGGTGGAGATAGAAAGTAAACTGGAACAGGCGAAGGCAGCCGAAAGCATCGCCCGTCAGCAACTCTCCCACTCTACACTCACAGCTCCGTTTTCTGGCGTCATCGCTGCCAAGAATGTGGATATGGGAACCTACGTGCTTCCTGGTCAGCCCGTGCTGAAACTCGCCAATGTGGCTCAGGTCAATGCCAAGGTTTCCGTACCCGAAGCAGAAATCTCGCATCTCCACGTAGGCGACAAGGTGAAGCTGACGGTTGCCGCTCTTTCCGGAGCCGTCTTCTATGGGACCATCTCAGAAAAAGGCATCGATGCCAATCCTATCTCGCATACCTACGACATCAAGGTGGGTATCACCAATCCGCAGGGTCGTCTGCTCCCGGGTATGGTCTGCAACGCCCAGATTCAGGGCAGCGCAGCAGCACCGACTCATATCATCGTTCCGCCGCAAAGCGTTGAACTGGATGTAGATAACTCCCGATTCGTTTGGACCGTAGTAAACGGCAAGGCGCACCAGCAACCTGTAACCATAGGCGATTTCGAGGGAGATGGCATCATCATTCTCTCGGGACTTCATACTGGCGACCAGGTCATCATCAATGGTCAGCAGAAGGTATCAGAAGGTATGATGGTGGATACCGGAAAGAGTAACAACCGATAAAATGTGGAGGGAAAAGATATGAATCAAGACACAAATCAAGAGACAAACAAGCCGAGGATTCCGCAGAAGGACACCGCCCTTCACGACCATATCAAGGCTCGCATTACGAGAAAACCCAACCGCATCATCAAGCGTTCGTTCATCGAATCGGCGATGTGCAACCATAATATCGTGATGCTCCTCATGGGTATGCTCGTTTTCGTGGGCATTTTGGGCATCTGCATCATGCCTAAGCAGGAAATGCCGCAATTCACCATCCGCCAGGGCGCCTGCGTTGCCGTATATCCCGGTGCCACATCCGATGAGGTGGAAGAACGGGTGGCAAAACCGCTGGAGAATTTCATCTTCGGATACAAGGAAGTAAACAAGAAGAAGACCTACACCCAGAGCAAGGACGGCATGCTGATCGTATTCCTGGAACTCAACGATGATGTAGAAGACAGGGATGCCTTCTGGAGCAAGTTCAAGCACGGACTGCAGGCCTTCAAGGCATCACTCCCATCAGGCGTTCTCGCCCTGCAGGCAGTGGACGACATCGCCGATACCTCTGCCCTGCTCATCACGATGGAAAGCAAGCAGAAAACCTATAGGGAACTGAACACCTACATCGACCGGCTGAAGGACCGCCTGCGCCGCATCGATGCCATTTCCAACCTCCGCACCTACGGACTGGAGAACGAGCAGATCAGTATCTATCTGGACCAGAACAAGCTGGCTAAATACGGCATCGGTTCCTACAAGGTACTCAACCAGCTCGCCCTACAGGGCTTCACCACCATGAGTGGAAACCTGGAGCTGGGCAACCTCAACCTGCCCATCCACATCACCGACTCCTACAACAACGAGCGCGATGTGGCAGAGCAGATTGTCTATTCCGACCCCAAGGGCAACATCGTGCGCCTGAAGGATATTGCCCAGATCAGGAGAGAATATCCCAAATTGAGCAAATACATCAAGAGCAACGGCAACAAATGCGTGCTCCTCTCCATAGAGATGCGACCGGGCAATGATATCGTGAAGATGGGAAAAGACGTTCACCAGGCGATGGATGAGTTTGAGCAGACCCTACCCGATGATGTGCATATCAATACCATCACCGACCAGAGCAAGGTGGTGAGCGAATCAGTGCTCAACTTCCTTCGCGAACTGCTCATCTCGGTCATCTCCGTCATCATCGTGGTCATCCTGCTTATGCCACGCCGCGTGGCAGAGGTATCCGCCCTCAGCATCCCGATCACCATCTTCTCTTCGGTGGGCATCTTCTATCTTTTCGGTATGGAACTGAACACCGTCACCCTGGCTGCCCTCATCGTAACCCTGGGTATGGTGGTGGATGATTCCGTTGTCATTATCGACAACTATATGGAGAAGCTGGGCCACGGCATGTCGCGCTGGCACGCAGCCATCGCTGCCCCACGCGAGTTTTTCATGTCAGTACTCTCCGCCACGCTCAGCATCTCGCTCACCTTCTTCCCGTTTCTCTTCACCATGCATGGTGACATGGGCGATTTCGTCAAGTCGTTCCCTTGGGCGATGTTCATCATCCTGAGCATCTCGCTCACGGTTTCGTTGCTGCTTACACCTTATTTACAATATAGGGTGATTCATCAGGGCATCAGCAGTCAGCCTACCCCCAACGCCCGGAAGAAGCCGCTCGATTATCTGCAGATGGGTTACACCTGGCTGTTGAAGCACTGTTTCGCCAGTCCTCGCATCACCCTCATCGTGGGCGTGGTGCTGGTAAGCATCGGTGCCGTCATCTTCGTGAATCTTCCGCAGCGAATGATGCCTATCGCCGAGAGAAACCAGTTTGCCGTGGAGTTCTATCTCCCTAACGGAACCACAGCCGATAGAACAGCACAGGTAGCTGATTCGATGGCTCACATCCTGCAGCGCGACTCGCAGGTAACGGCGGTAACCACGTTTATCGGACAAGGTTCACCCCGTTTCCATACCACCTACGCTCCGCAGATTGGAGGACCCAACTTTGCCCAGTTCATCGTGAATACAGTAGATAACGGTGCCACCGAAGAGGTACTCGACCGATATGCCGACCGCTACTCCAACTACTTCCCGGATTGCTACATCCGCTTCAAGCAGATGGATTACAACAATGCCAGCTACCCTATCGAAGTAAGAGTGAGCGGCGACAGCATCAGCGATCTGAAGGCTGCCGCCAGGAAGATAGCCGCCTGCATGCATCAGATAGAAGGTATCAATCTGATCCGTACCAATTTCGAGGAGCCGTTGCCGGGCATCCGGGTTACGCCGGATGCTACCGAGGCCAACCGTCTGGGTGTGAACAAGACGCTGCTCTCTGCCGATCTTGCCATTCATTTTGGCGATGGCATTCCGATGTCCACCCTCTGGGAAGGCGATTATCCGGTAAAGATGGTACTGAAGTCGGAGAACGACAGCGACCTTGCCAACGAATACATCCCTGTGATGGGCGGAACATCGAGTGTGCCGCTCCGTCAGCTGGCTAAGATTTCTCCCGACTGGCACGATGGCTGCATCGTCCGACGCAATGGCATACGCACCATTTCCATCGTCGGTGAACCGTTGAGAGGTTATAATGCCAACCAGTTGTCCAACAAGCTGAAAGAGAAGATATCGAAACTCCCGCTCGGTACCGATCTGGATTGGGAGATTGGCGGTATGGCAGAAAAGGATGGTGAAACCATGCCACAGGTGATATCGGGAGTACTGATAGCGGTATTGATCATCTTCTTCATTCTGCTCTTCCATTTCAAGCGCATCAGCCTGGCTCTGGTGAATCTCTCCTCCATGTCGCTCTGCATCTTCGGTGCTGCGATAGGACTTCTGATTACCGGCTTCGATGTCAGCATCACCTGCATTCTGGGTGTCGTGAGTCTGATGGGTATTCTGGTAAGAAACGGTATCATCATGCTCGACTATGCCGAGGAGCTTCGCCGCGACAAGGGTCTTTCGGTAAGAGATGCCGCCTTCCAGGCAGGTGAGCGCCGTATGCGTCCTATCTTCCTCACCTCAGCAGCAGCCTCGGTAGGCGTATTGCCGATGATGATAGAGAACAACACATTGTGGTCTCCGATGGGAGCCGTCATCTTCTTCGGAACCCTCATCTCGATGGTGCTCATCGCCACCATCCTTCCTGTGCTCTATTGGATTGTATTCGATAAGCACGGAAAGTATAGCTTGAGGAAAAAGACATCCTGTGAATAAGCAGTAAGTATTTTTTTTAGGTCACGCAGATTTCGCAGATTACGCAGATTTTGAGACCTACCGCTAGGCGTCCCGGCGGATTTGCAATCCGCCGTAGAAAAAGGTTCGACCTATTAAAACCGGGGGATTTGCAATCCCCCAACAAAAGGAAAAGCATACTCCTTTGCTGCGGATTGCAAATCCGCAGAGCCTAAATAGGTTAGAACATTTTTTGACGCCGGATTTCAAATCCGGCGGAACGCCTAGCGGGCTTGCGTTCTTTTATTCTATTCCTCAACCCCAAACGATGCACGGATAAGTTTCTCTCTAATATCCGGATAATCAGCTTCTGAAAAATAGCCTTCCAGACCATCCACGATTCTCACGTAAATAGCGTGGTTATAGACTACATCACCTTCTCTGACTCCCGAAAGATACTTTGGCCCCATCTTCATGCTGGCTGCGAACTCTTTGAAGTCAATCTCATTTTCCTGCATGATCTGGCACAATGTTTTGCCAAATAAATGCATATCAATGATAATTTTACTACGAAACATACTTAAAATAATTTAAAAAATTAAAAAACTATACTTGAAGATTCCCACTATGGGAATCGACCTTTCAGTCCTTTTTTGTAACTTTGCGATATGAAACCAGCGAGATACTGACTATCCCCAACTCCTTTCACTCAATTATGTAAACGGAACAATCCGCTTTACCAACAATAGTAGATGATAAAATGAAGAAAAAAGTATCACAATTCGCAAACATGACCAGCAAGACTCCCATACTGGGAGACCTCGAAAGCCTGGTTTCATTTATGAAAACCGATGAGAAACTCAAGTTCCTCACCCAGTCCTACCGCCAATCCGGCAAGAAAACCTTTAAGGCAGATGCGCCCCTCTTTGCCCCAGCCTGCCACCTCGAAGGAGGCAAGGGTCAGGACAACATCCGGGAACTCACCCACCTATCTCTCGTAGATTTCGATGAGCTCTTCCCCGAAGTGCCTCCCGATATCACGGCTCTCAACGCACTGAAACAGAAGCTCTGCGCCGATCCGCACACCCTACTCTGCTACATCACGATGAGCGGCAACGGTATCCGAGTCATCTATCCCTATCTCGGAGATGACTACCCCGCCGCCTTCGCCAAGGGCAATGACTACTATCAGCAGCTCATTGGCAAAAAAGCTGACTTTCAATGCAAGAACGTCAACCGACTCAGTGGACTCGCCTACGATCCCGATGCATACTACAATTCCGATGCTATCTCTTTCTCAGCCGAAGAAATCTCTCTATTCCATACCGAGACAACTAAGAAAAATCAGAAACAGAAGAAACTGGACCGCATCAACACCTACTACGAGCAAATCATCAAGCCGAAACTAGACAACGACAAGATTATTTATCAGCCAAACAAACACAATAACTATGTGATGAGAGTGGGCTATATGCTCGCCAGGAAGCGCTATGCCCATGCCAACGTTCTGGAATGGGCACTCCAGAAATTTCCCGAATACGACGGCGTGGAGCAGGTCATCAAGTCGTGCTACGACAACACTCCAGGCGCCTCCAGAAAGGCATCTGGAGGAGGTGGCGGCGGCGGAAATGGCGGCAGTGACAACCGCTTCGCATCGGTCGAGGAAATCAGAATTTTTCTCGATGGGCATATCCGTCTCCGATACAATCTCATCACCCAGCGATACGAGTTCCTGGAAATCCCAGAAGGCGCACCACCTTCCGCCGCTTCCGACAAATCGCCAAAATGGCAGATACTCCTCGACCGACACGTCAACTCGCTCTGGACCAAGATGTCGCTCACGGAGAAGGTAAATAAGTTGGATATGCGCAATATCATTGAGAGCGATTATACGCCCGTATTCAATCCCTTCGAGGATTATTTCGCCCATCTCCCGCCCTGGAAGGAGGGCGACAAGGACTACATCGCCGAACTCGCTGCCACCGTGAAGGTGAAGGATACCGACAGCTCCGTGCTGAGCTTCGAGGAATGCCTGAAAAAGTGGCTCGTGGCAATGATTGCCGGTTGGCTGGACGAAGAGGCGGTCAACAATGTCATCCTGGTCTATATCGGAAAACAGGGTGCCAACAAGACCACCTGGTTCAATCATCTCCTTCCGCTGGAGCTGAAGCAGTACTTCTACACGAAGACCAATGCCAAGCGAATGACGAAGGATGACCTCATCGCCCTCTCGCAGTACGCCCTCATCTGCTGCGAGGAGCTGGATACGATGTCAGCCTCGGAGATGAACCAGCTGAAGGCTGCTGTGACGATGCAGTATATCAACGAGCGAGCTGCCTATGCCCACTATGCCGAGCAGCGCAAGCATATCAATAGCTTCTGCGGTACGGGCAACAATCCTGAGTTTCTGAACGATCCTACGGGAACCCGCCGTTGGCTGCCTTTCGAGGTAGAGAGCATCGTCTCCCCTCGCCAGCATCCCTTCAATCATCCCGGCATCTATGCCCAGGCTTACGCCCTCTACAAGAGCGGCTACCGCTACTGGTTTACGGATGAAGAGATAGAGCGGCAGAACCGGCACAACAGCAAATTCGAGACGCCACGCCTCGAACAGGAACTGGTGGATCTCTACTTCCGGAAGCCTTCGGAGGGAGAGACAGGGGAGTTTGTGTCCGTAGCCCGGGCGATGCAGATCATCGGCTGCAACATCACTCAGAAGCTGAGCAGCCAGAAGATTGGCAAGGCATTCAGCGACCTGGATTTCAAGAAGTCCCGCACCAAGCACAGCCGGGGTTTCATCGCCATCATCCGCACGGCAGAAGAGATTCGGAACTATCAGATTTCCCTGGGTATCGATGCCAGCAGCAATCTCCCATTCTGATGACGGGTGACGGCGGTGACACTTGTTTTCTAAAACTTTCCTCACGCGGGCAGGCAGGAAAAATTTTCCAGAAAGGCCTCCCGCCCGCCTACGTGAGAGAGATTTCTGGAAAAGCCTGTCACCGGTGTCACCCTGTCACCCGAAAGTATGTCACTCCAGCATCCTAAGCAAGTCACTCAGGCATCCTAAGCAAGTCACTTACGGCTCGTAAGTAAGTCACTTAGGCATCCTAAACAAGTCACTTTTAAATTTCAATCAATATGGAACAGAAATGTTTTTCCAAGCAAGAGTTAGCTCTTGAGTATTTCCCTGATGCCACTCCCGAAGTGGCAAGTGCCCATCTCAGAAGATGGATCAACCGCTGCAAGCCTCTCCACGATGCTCTGGTGAAGAGCGGCTACACCAAATGGTCGAAGGAATTCAGTCCGATACAGGTAGCCCACATCTTCGACTATCTGGGCGAGCCATAGGAAGGAAATCATTCTTCCGGGCTTATCTTCAGAAAAAGACGTGAAAATCCGTGAGAAAACGTGAGTAAACGTGAGAAACCGTGAATGGCGGATTCTGAATGTTGTATCTTTGCATTGTGATTCAGAAAGAACCACGGGCAATGCGCAGCGCCGATTAACTTTAATAATTTAACCATTTAAACGTTATGATCAGAATTGTCTTATACCAGAACACGAACCAGAAGATTGCCGAAGCTTACGGCAAATGGTTTCCACGAGTAGTATCCGATGAAACCATCGGACTCGAAGAGCTCGCCGCTCACATGGCTAGCCACAACACCCCTTACAGCAAGGGTGCCATCCTCGGTATGCTGACCGATGCAGCAGCCTGCACCAAGGAGCTGCTCCTCTTGGGTAAAAATGTAAAATTTGCCGACATAGCTATTTTCTCCCTCGGACTGAAGGTGAAGGGCGGTGCAACTACCAAGGAGAACTACAACGTGGGGAAGTACATTTTGGGACTGAAGTTGAGAGCCAGAGCCACTGGCGAGCTCAAGACCGAAAATCTTGACACCTCTATCAAGCTCATCAATCTGGCAGCTCCAGCTACGGAGAATCCGGATGATGCCGGCAAGGACAACCCATCAGGTGGTGGCAGCCAGACCACAGGTGGTGGTGGCAGCCAGACTGGTGGTGGTGGCAGCACCGATAACACCCAGCAGGGTGGCGGCCGAACCACGGATAGCGGTTCTACAGAAGAAGGCGGCGACAACGTAAATTTTTAGCTGAGAATCGTAAAATCTGAAAGAAGGGAGCCGTATGGCGTCAGGGGCATTCCGAGAGCATCAAGAGGCAGGAATCATCTGCAACAATCATCAAAAGCAAGCTCTGCACGGGTGCCTGGGTTATAGGGGTTCCTTCTTAGGATATCTCCCTGGTTATGAACTTTTTAGTTGAATCAAGTTTTAGTAAATCAAGTATTAGTAAAGTCAATTTTTAGTAAATCATCAGACCATGAGAAAAGAAACCATCAAGAAGATCATCAATCTTATCATCACAGTACTTACCGCCATCGCTTCTGCCGTCTGTGTGCAGAGCTGCAAGGGACTGTAATGAATCCATCATCAGTAATCAGTATTCTGTAATCAGTTTTCTATAATCAGTAATCATTAACAAGAATTGCCTATGCTCAAGAACAGAAAGATCAATTTAATCGTCATCCACTGCAGTGCCACCCGAGTTACCCAGGACTTCACGGTAGGCGAGTTGGAGGCGTGTCATTTAGCCCGTGGTTTCCGTGACATCGGTTATCACTATTACATCACGAAGGACGGAGTGATTTATCCGTGCCGTCCGGAGTCGGAGCCTGGCGCTCATGCCCGTCATTACAACGCCCATAGCATCGGCATCTGTTACGAGGGTGGTCTGGATGCCAATGGTCATCCTGCCGACACCCGCACGCCAGCCCAGAAGGCTGCGATGAGAGAGCTTCTGAAGAGTCTCTGTACCGACTATCCTGAAGCCGAGATCCTGGGTCATAGAGATCTCCCTGGTGTCCACAAGGAGTGTCCATGTTTCGATGTCAAGAAGTGGCTTTCCAACATTCATTTCCACATATAATTTTCCGTACTCATCTCTCTTTCCTCCCCCAATCTTATGTCCCCGCACATAAGGTTGGGGCTTTGTCGTAAAGATTGGGGCTTTGTTGATAATATCACTCAAATAAATGTTATGTTTGGTTCGATTTTAACGTTTTTTCCGCAGGTTGCCCCGATTTTCGTGCAGATTCCGCACAAAAAAGCCCCCGATGCATCACGCACCAGAGGCTTAAGAGTTCATTTAATTACTTTATGAAAACACAACCATCAAAAGACGGCTGCTTGTAAATCCGCTTTAATATTGCTCATGCAAGCGCTGAGTCGCTGGTATGTCTTCTCTCCAGCTTTTTTGACACCGCTGCTATATTGCCGCATAAGCGCCCTATAATCCGGAAAATTTCTTTCGTGTGAATGTGTGGGAGTTGTCGAAGTTTCTGTAAATATCAACGTGCATCTTGTCGTCTTGGAAATTAAAAACCAGCTTAACCGCACTCATCCAGTTAACGAAGTGGAGCTTAACTTCCAACTGATTATGGCTGCCCCACGCATAAGCTCCACCTACTAAAAAAGGGGTGGGAATATTGCTGAAACTGCCCAATGTGGATCGACGGGAATTGGGTGGATAGAAAGAGATGGGGGAGGTTTTCCATTCTTTATAACCCAAAGCGATTTTACTTTCTTTCCCAGCTTTATCCATCACGTAGAGAGACAAGCCGTTCTCGGAAGGTTCAAAACGGAAAGAACGCCATTCTAACACATTGTCTTCCAATTGGTAATTATTACTCTGTATTTTCTTCATAGTTGAAGAAGACACCTTTCCCTGCGGTATCGGATGGCTATATTGTTGCCAACGTTTTGCAAACTTTTTTGTTTTTTTTACTGCCAAAGGAGTTTCAGAGACGTGAGGCAAAAGGACATTCCATATATGGCTCTGCTCCTTCCCCCCATTGCCAGTCATACACTGGGTGATAGTGATGACCATTTCTTTGTCGGGAATGACAATAATATATTGTCCATACGCCCCGTCTGCACGCGATGCATTGGGGTATGCACACATCCACATCTGGTAGCCATAATCGTCGCCGTTAGGTAGATTTACTTTCCGTGAGGTCATTTCATCTACCCATTTCGCAGGTAACAACCGCATTCCATTCCACTCCCCTTTGTTCAACAACAATTGCCCGAATTTGGCCAAAGACTCAGGCTGCAAATACAAGCCCCAGCCTCCGCTATTGATGCCTTCTGGACTTTCTTCCCAATAAGCCTCTGTAATGCCTAATGGGAGAAAAAGACGTTGCTTAAGGTAATCCATCATTTTCATTCCTGTGACTCGTTGAACAATGGCCGAAAGCAAATAAGTGTCGATAGAGTCGTATGCAAACCGTTCCCCTGGTCTTGCCACCATAGGATGTTTCAAATATCCCTCTATCCAATGTGAAGAAAATGTCCTCATCTTCGTATCCACCTCAAAACCGGAAGTCATTGTCAGCAGGTCACGGACAGTTATTTCGGCCAACCATTCAGAGATGGAATCGGGTAAAAGTTCGGGGAAAAAGGTGGCAAGCCGGTCGTCAAGTCTTAAACGATTCTCCATAATGGCTATGCCCACCGCAGCTGCAGTAAATGTCTTCGAACAAGAGAATAACTGATGACCATATTCTGGCTTGAAAGGAGCCGGATACATTTCAGCAATGACTTTCCCATGTCGCAAAACCATTACACTATGAATGTCTGTATTCGGAAACGTCATCAGCGAATCGAATAGAGCTGTAATCTTTTCCGAAGGGACTCCTTGTGATTCGGGGGTACAACGTTCCAAGACATTAACTTGACTACATACCGGTATTACCGCACACAGGCTGGCAAAAAAGAATAAAAAGAAACGTTTCATATGTTTATTCGTTTGTTTGTTTGATAATCTGATAGCTTGTTCCGGACATCGGGTCACCACCTATGTATTTCACCCATCCTGGATATTCGGCCATAGGCATCTGCCCATGGGTCCTACGCATGGTGGCATAAAGGGTTTCTTGCGGATAGTTTCCCGTAGTACACCATTGGTCAAGCCAACTCATATAGTCCATGGTTACGCCCCACCCATGAGTTGCATCAGGCATTATGTAGAACTTGCAGAAGGAGTCGGTCGTTTTTTGTCCATATTTATCAACATACCCTTTGTATTGATCAATCAATTGCCAAGGACTCATCGACATGTCCATCCAGCCGGAAAACAATATCAGCTTTCCGCCATGAGAGATAAAATCATCAAAATCCGGGCTGTTGGCATCATAGCGTGCCGAGGCATCCATCAATATGCGATATAAATTCTCGTCAGGATGGAAATAGTCATGTTCTATCAGTTTCCATGTCGGATCTTTGGTGAAGAAATACTTGAATATACCATCGGCGCGGTCTCCATGATGCACATTGTATCGGGTGTCGAGTGGTTCACGTGGCACTTCACTTGAACCTAAATCCATCGCGCCACCTTCTAAGGCTGAACACCCTTTGTAGGTTTTCATTCCGTTTTTCATGGCATACTCCAAACGGAAGCCATTGGCATATACATCAATCGTATTCATTTGGGCATCTGTCAAGTGATATTTTTTCCGGATGATGTTCAAAAAATTATCTCGGTTGTTTCGCGCTGCAAAGATGTTGCAGACTATTCCGTCTTCTATTCCATCCCATTTGTCGTAAAGCGAAATAGCATCTTGCTGTATGCCCTTGAGGGTTTCTTCGTCAATATACCCGTCCGAATGTGGATAAGTATCAGCATCAAAATTTTTGTAAACAGCTTGTGAGAGAACGGCTCCCCACAGTCGTGCCAGCACATAGTTGGAAGCCGGTTGTGAGCAAAAAACGCCATCGTAGTACTTGCCGTAGGTGGTGGCGCATTCCAAGGCTTCGCGTCCTCCCGTAGAGCAACCAGCAAAATAATTAAACACAGGCTCCTGTCCATAAAAATGGTTCACCACATAACGCATCACGTCATGCGCTTTAATCAGATGTTGTCGAATATAATTGTTCAGAGACTCCTCGTTAGAAGCAAACGATGCATCCATACCGCTGCTCGACTGATGTCCGGAATCATCTCCATAGACCACATAACCGGCATCGACAGGTTTCACGCTTCCGAATGCTGATGTGCCATGAACGTTAGGGATGGAGCCGTTGTTGGCACCTCCTCCCAATTGCAAACTTCTTCCATTCCATTTCATTGGCAACAGAATCTCCCATTCTATGTTTGGGGCATCGGGGTCAACAGAACGAATAATGCCTTTCACATCTGCGTAAGAAGCACCTGTATCGGAAGTCTTTGTTGTAACCGAAAGAACAGTTCCTCCATTGCAGGCTTCCTTGAAGAAATTGGAGGGAATAACCAAGCCGTTTAAGTTGGCTACTTCCGTACAGGGCAAAATGACGGTTTGTGAAGCTAATTTACAGCCGCTTGCAGGCTGGGCATAAAGGTTGGAATCTTGTGCACAAAATCCCCCCAAAGCAAAACATACCGAGAGAACTAATCTCATAGTCTTTGTATTCGAAAAGTTTTTTTTCATATTGTTTTAATTTGTTTGTTTTTAATGTAAAAACGTGGCACAGCAAATGCCACGTTCTGATTATATCCTGTGTTCCTTGCGTCCTATCCCATGCGATTCCGAGCGCCAGAGAGCAATCTGCAGAATCTTCTTCTGAGCAGGGTTAAAAACAGTCTGTTCCATTGTATTTTCAATTAAACGTTTAACTTTTGTCGCCAAAATTACGTTTTTTTCTCGAAACCACCAAGAAAATCACAAGAAATCTGCAACTCATCAGCAAATTACCCCAAAATCAGCTCCCACTATTACCGCCTTTAGCAAGGCAATGCCCAGTCTACCCCCCTGGAAAGTGGAAAGCATTAAAACTTGTAAAAAACGGACATTATCTGAGTTTTTTGTTTTACCTTTGTACCTTCAATGACAGTTAATTCTCCATACTCTTCTCATATACTTTCATTTCCACTCCCCAATCTTATGTCACGCATAAGGTTGGGGCTTTTTCGTATAAATCTAGAAAATGCTGCCATTTATGCGATTTTCTGCCATCAAAATTTGCCCATCTTCTACATTTTTATTAAATTTGCACGAAAAAGTATAAAATATACAGGTATAACCTGTTATGCATCCTATAACAAGTGCGACCGCATCGCCGACTATCGCCGTGCTTGGACATTCTTAGAGAATAAATATAATAAGAAGTAAAATATGGAAAAGAACATAATTATATCAAATAATGCATTGAATAGTATGGTTAACGACATAAAGTCTATCTTGAATAAGGCAAGAGAGAATGCTTATGCCTCCATTAACCAAAATATTCTTTATTCTAATTGGCAAATTGGAAGACGCATTGTTGAGGAAGAGCAAAACGGTAAAGAGCGTGCAGATTATGGAACCCAACTGCTTAAAGCTCTCTCTCAACAACTCGTCTCAGATATAGGAAAGGAATACAATGTACGAAACTTGTGGTATTACAAGCAATTCTATCTTTCTTTTCCTGATTGGCAAATTGTGAACGCGCGCGTTCACAATTTGAAATGGACTCATATTCGTAGCATATTAAGAGTAAATGACTCCGAGGCTCGTCTATGGTACCTGAAAGAGGCTTCCGAGCAAATGTGGAGCACAAGAACCCTCGACCGCAATGTTGCCTCACAATACTACTATCGACTCCTGCAAACCAGCAATGAGCATAAGGATGAGGTAGAGAACGAGATGAAAACCCTTACAAAAGGATACGCAGACTCACCAGCCATGTTCATCAAGTCGCCAATGGTGACAGAGTTTCTGGGCTTATCCCGTGACATGAGTTTCTCGGAAAGCGAACTGGAGAGTGCCATCATCACCCATCTTCAGAAGTTCCTGATGGAGATGGGCAAAGGCTATGCCTTTGTAGAGCGCCAGCAGCACATCATCACCGATACCCAGGACTACTACATAGACCTGGTATTCTACAATTACCTGATGAAATGCTTCGTACTGATCGACCTGAAGACGACCAAGATCACCCATCAGGACGTAGGACAAATGGATATGTATGTGAGAATGTATGATGAACTGAAGCGCACGGAAGGAGACAATCCGACCATCGGCATACTGCTCTGTTCGGAAACCAGCCAGGACATCGCAAGATTTTCCATCCTGCACGACAGCAAGCAATTATTCGCTTCTAAATATCTCACCTATCTCCCTACAGAGCAACAGCTTAAGGAAGAGATAGAAAAACAGAAAGAGCTATTCAGACTACAACATATCAGATAAGGCAAAGGAATGTTATGAGCAGTGCACAATTTAAGCAAAAGCAACTGAAAGTGAAGATGAGAGAAATGAACTACAAGTGGTTGAGAATGAGCAATATTTCATAATTCTGCCAATTGGATACAAAGCAAAGCCGAGCAGGATATTGAGTTATTTCAGTTACCAAACCGTCAGCGGTCAGTTACCGAAACCAACATCAAAAGAAAGAGAATCCACCAAAGGCATTGACACGTGAGGACTTCCTGAAAATTCGTGACCTCGAAATACCAGAGCGAAGAAAATCGTTGGCTTTGACCCGTGACCTTTTTCTTTTCGCTTGCTATACAGGCACGGCTTATGCCGATACAGTTTCCATCACGGAAGAAAACCTCTTTCGTGATGAGGAGGGCAATGTAAGAAATCGTGTTGCTGCCTACGAGGATTCTATTCGCCATTATCATGAAATGGTTGAAATGGCGCTTATAAAGATAGTATAGCCAATAAGCTTTTGCAAGAATTAAATCGCATAAAACGGGCTATCAAAAGCTCAAAATAAAGTTTCTGGAAACTAACTATACTAAATGAGAGGGAAATAAACTTAATATATTCCCCTCTCATTTATTTAGTGTAAACTTGCATTTAGGATAGTTTGAACACCCATAAAAAGAGCCATATCTTCCTTTGCGTAAAACTAACTGACCACCACATTGCGGGCAAACGCCTTGCCTTATTAAACTCTTTGCTCTATATTGCCTGTCGTGAACATTATGCTTGTGCTGTCTTATTTCTTCCTTGTCAGCTATTGTGTAATATCATTGAATAGTATTGACAATCCAATCTACTTGTGTAGCATTTAGAATAATGTCATGATATTGAGATATTGCCCAATTTAAATTACATCTGTTTACAACTATATGGTTACTGACATGAACTTTCAACTCTGCTGAATTATTGAAAACAACAATCGGAATTAGCGGAATGTCAACAGAACATTTAAGCAAATGGCGAAGAAATCTCACATGTCCCTCATTCTGCTTTATAGGATTGTAAAGTTGGTGTTTACTTTTGTAGATGACCTGCGTCCAATATTCAGAATTCTCGCCACCTAATATCCAGCCTTTATAACCCTTTGTCTCTATAACGAATACCCCATAAGGTGACACGACGATATGGTCAATTTGAGTTGAGTGTCCATTACTCTCAAACAAAAAATCATTGAAAATTGTGTACTCATCTGGTAGTTGTAACATTTTCTTATGCACCAACTTCTCGGAATATTTACCTTTCCACATTGGCATCTTCAATTTAATGAAGATAGCCAATACAAAGAATACTATCAAACAAATTATTGCCATATTCTGCCAAAGCTAATATATTCGTTTAATCCATCTTTTGCTTGCTTCAAATCCCCATTGGACATGCCATTTTCTACCTGTAACCTTGTCTAAAAGGAGAAATTGATACATATTCTTTGTTGGATACAATTCAAATGTTCCACACCCTGTGTCAAGAGACAAATCTTCATCGTTAAGGGTAACAGAGCCTTCTTTGCCATCATCTAACGACCATTGCACAACATCTATTTTCCCCGTTCTTGTGTCTAATTGCAGAAAGTTGTAGATGTTCTCTGTTGGATAGAGTTTGTATCTGTCAAGACCGTGTATGCGGAAATCCACGTCTTCCAATAGGTCATGTATCTTTATCAATGTCGAATCTTTTGCAATCTTAGTAGTTTGCGAACCTAACTTACTTTGTGCAGTCGCTCCTAATGTTATAAGCAGGGAGCAAAATATTAACATAAATCTCTTCATAGCTACATTATAATTTGATTACTTGAATTTCTCCCAATCAAGATTGAAAGAATCGTTGTTTTGTGAAAGCCATATAAGGTATTGTCGGTCTGTTTTGCAAACCTCCTCAATGTACTTTCCTTTATATTTCCCGAAACTCATTATATCGTTAGGACCAAGTGTTGGTCTATTCTCCATATGATATTCCAATACCTTATCAACATCGGTATAGAAGTGTTGGGAATCTATAATCGCCCATTTGACATACTGCCAATCTTTAATGATGACCTCTTTCAAAGTCATATCCTTATATTTACCAAAGCCAATCTTGTCATCAAGACCGAGAACCTTAACAGATTCTGTTGTCTTCTCACCTATGATGTCCAACAACATCCATGAGCCACATCCACAACATGGTATTGGTTGCGGTTCAGTATCATCCTTTGTACACCAACTGTGTTCTGGGTCATTCTCATAAGCATCAGCTCTTTCACCATTACGGTAATAAAAACCAAATACATTTCCAAACTTACCACCTCTTCCATGTGGTTCTACTCGTACAACTTCCACATACTGATTACGATACCAATCAGAAACTCTTCCGTCAGGGAATCTTTGGGCAGTAAAAGGCAATGCTCTACCTATATTGTAGTAAATCTCCGTTAGGTTCTGATGTGGATACTTGCAATTCACCGCATCAACCAACGTTTTCTTTTCTTCTTCCGTCATAGGTCCAAACTCCTTGTCGTAGTCGCTGGACGTGCCTTCCTCATAACCTTGATGGTCACGAAGATAGCTGACGAGTATTGTTTCGAGTTCTTTCTCTGATATGTCTGTTGGCATAACTTCTTCTGTTTAAAATTCTTTCTTCAGCTCATTGTATAAGTCAACTGGTCCCAAGTGCCAGTATTGGGTACTTTCGGTGGATAGCTTCTTATAGAGTTTTGAGCGATATATACGGTTGATTGCATCCGTAAGGCTTATGCCCTTGTCTTCTGAGAGCCAAGGGGCAAGCCATCCTATCTTTAATGGCAGCAACATATACAAGTTGTCTTGCGTTATTTTTGCATTCATAACTTTATAATTTTTGATTCCACAAATTTAATGGCTTGCAGCGACTTCTCCGTATGGAAAAGATACTGGTCAACCAATTTATATGTCTTTAATTCTTGAATGAGAGTAGGCATACTGATGATGCCGCCTTCATAGAGTGTGAACTGAGTATAAACGCTATCGTTTGCCACAGGACCATACACGATGTCGTAGTCGTGGGTGAACTCCCTCTCGGTACGGTTTTTCATTACGAAATTCACCCATTCCTCTGTTGGTTTCTCGAAGAAAAGTGACTTCATGTCATTTATTACTTCGTCATCCAACTCATAGACATTCACGTAACCAACAGATACTCCTTTATCTTTCATCCTTCGCTCTACCCATTTCTTAGCCTGTTCGTAAGAGGTTGTTGTGTAGAAGCCAGAGCCATAGTCAAGAGAACGGTTTGGCTGACGTATCTCTGGGTTTCTAACTTCCTCGATACTTCCATGATATACTTTGCTCATTTTCGTCTTTCGTTTATCATTTTGTCAATTTCTTCAACCAGCCACTGACCGCCTTGCGTATGGAGTACATCGTAGAACTCACAAAAATGCTCTGCTATGCCATATTGTTCAAACAAATTCACCACATCCTCAGTAGCCATATTCTTTGCCTTGGCATATTGCTCTATGCAGAACGATACAAACATGGCTCTGTGTTGCTGTTCCTTGTTCATTGTTGTTCTCCTTTCTGTGGCTCTGCCACACATATCTCCTCTAAAACTGCCTTTATGCGATTTAACTTCATATTATTATTGCATTTTACCCTACAAAAATAATAATTTAATGCGATAATCTATCATAAATAGGCAAAATTTTAGCATTTTATAAGGTGATTTTAGTCGAAGATGCTACAAATCCCACTTTTTATGCTTATTTTTGAAACTTTATGGTTCTGTTTTTAGGTCTTGGCTTGAAAGCTATGAATACAGCATTAACTGTATGCAACTGGCAGCTCGGAGAACGAATTGCCAGAGAGCATCTCGGTGAAGATGGCCAGGGAGAAAGCATTAAAACTTGTAAAAAACGGGCATTATCTGAGTTTTTTGTTTTACCTTTGTACCATCAATTACAGTTAGAGAGAAAAAACTTTAAAGAATATGGAAAATAAAAGCAAAAGAATAGAAGAGATCTTCAAGCAGGACCTGAGTATGTACCTTACTGGCAGACAGCGCGTTGACGAGCAGCTTCCGGATGCTCCAGATATCGAGGAACAGTGGGCGAAGATTGGCGAAAGCTATCTGCCTGATGCCATGCGCGAGTTCAGCAAATACCCTACCGTGGCTCTGGGATGGATTATGTTTGTAGGCATGGCCATCGCCAAATACTGGGACGAGGACTGGGAGCTGTATGGCAAGGTAGATAATCTTTATGAATACCTCAGAGACCGCATTGATTTCGACCACATGGATGACTATATTCTCGACCAGGTTCTGCTGCTCGATGAGAACGAGCACAAGGCTACTTCTACCATCGTAGCAGAGTGTGCCGCTCGCACCTATACCCTGCTCATCCATCAGGGATATGAGCCTGGTACAGAGGCTGCTTTCCGTGGTTTCATTGCAGCTTTACATCAAATGTATCTGATGGGTGCAGCCATGGAACTGAAGAGACTGGGTTATCACATGACTCAGCTGCAGTAATTAAAAAACATTAAAAAAGATTTTGTTATATGAAATAATAGTTGTACCTTTGCAGTCGATTTTCGGATAACGAAGCAAAAATCACATTAATTCATATAACAAAACTTTTTAAATGAAGGCAATAGCAATTAAGTCGAGTTTGTTTTCTTGCTTGAAGAGTTACAACAAGAAAACATTCATGTCTGACCTCATGGCAGGTATCATCGTTGGTATCGTAGCCCTGCCTCTGGCCATCGCATTCGGTATCGCTTCTGGCGTGACACCCGAGAAGGGTATCATCACAGCCATCGTAGCGGGTCTCATCATCTCCATCTTCGGCGGAAGCAAAGTGCAGATCGGCGGACCTACAGGAGCATTCATCGTCATCATCTACGGCATCATCCAGAAGTATGGATTCGAGGGATTGACCATCGCAACGCTGATGGCAGGTCTCTTCCTGGTGCTCTTCGGTCTGCTCCGACTCGGTACCATCATCAAGTACATCCCTTATCCTATCGTGGTAGGTTTCACCAGCGGTATCGCCGTAACCATCTTCACCACTCAGATCAAGGATCTCTTCGGTTTGACATTGGCTTCCAATCCTTCTGACTTCCTGGAGAAATGGGGTGTCTATTTCCAGAGTTTCGACACCATCGACCCTTGGTGTGCCCTCATCGGTGTGGTTAGCGTGGTGGTCATCGCCATCACCCCTAAGTTCAGCAAGAAGATTCCGGGATCGCTCATCGCCATCATCCTGATGACCGTTGTGGCGCTGCTGCTCAAGCAGTTTGCCGGTGTAGAGAGCATCGAGACCATCGGCGACCGTTTCTCTATCAGCAACGAGTTGCCTGCTGCCCAGGTTCCTGAGATAAACTGGGAGACCATCAAGAGTCTGGTATCTCCTGCCATCACCATCGCCATCCTCGGCGCCATCGAGAGTCTGCTCTCTGCTACCGTTGCCGACGGTGTCATCAGCGACCACCACGATTCTAATACAGAGTTGATTGCCCAGGGTTTGGCGAACATCGCTTCCCCACTCTTCGGCGGTATTCCTGCTACAGGTGCCATCGCCCGCACAATGACCAATATCAACAACGGCGGTAAGACTCCTGTCGCAGGTATCATCCATGCAGTGGTACTGCTGCTCATCTTCCTCTTCCTGATGCCGCTCGCCAAGTATATTCCTATGGCTTGTCTGGCAGGTGTACTGGTTGTGGTTTCTTACGGTATGAGCGGCTGGAGAAGTTTCCTGGCATTGATGAAGAATCCTAAGAGCGACGTTACCGTGCTCCTGATTACCTTCTTCCTGACCATCATCTTCGACCTGACCGTTGCTATCGAGGTGGGTCTGATCATCGCCTGTCTGCTCTTCATGAAGCGAATGAGCGAGACTACCGATGTAACTGCTATCACTGAGGACGAGATTGACCTGAACAAGGAATACGATTTCCTCTCTACCAACCTGGAGCATTATACAATTCCTAAGGGTGTAGAGGTATATGAGATCAACGGTCCTTTCTTCTTCGGAGCAGGTAATAAATTTGAGGAAGTGATGGCTGCCTTCGGTGACCGTCCATTGGTTCGCGTCATCCGTATGCGTAAGGTTCCATTCGTGGATTCTACCGGTATCCACAACCTCACCAACCTCTGCGAGATGAGTCAGAAGGAGGATATCCAGGTGGTTCTCTCCGGTGTCTGCGAAAAGGTAAATGCCCAGTTGGAGAAGGCGGGCTTCTACAATATGCTCGGCAAGGAGAACATCACTGATCATATCAGCAAGGCGCTGAAGCGGGCTGAAGAGATCATCGAGGCTAAAAAATAATGCTTTGATTTAATGTTAAGTGTAAAATGATTGGGATAGAAATATCATATACAAAAAAAAGATGCATTGCGGATTGTTCGGCAATGCATCTTTTTTTTATTCTTTACTGAAGTTTCGCTTGTGGTTCAAGTACGGGCTGAAGGCCCAAAAGCTCCTAGCCCAAGGCATCGCCCTGGGTATAATGGCAATCAGCAAGGCGCCCTGTAAGGGCAAAAGCTTTGCGTCTATTAACATAAAGCACTAATAATGTTTATATTCTTGAAAAACAGTGGAGAGCATAGCCACTCCCTGCTCCGTGAAAGCATATGAACGAACTGTTGAGTGCTTCAAACTATTGAACCGGTCGCAATTTGCGACCAGTTCAGCCATTTCCTCCTTAGTTAGTTGAAAACGGAAACGCTCAGGGAAACGTTCTATATTACGTTTTACAGCCTCGTTTAATCTTTTAGTTTCCACTCCATAAAGTTTCAGCCAAGTCTCTGTCGATCATAATCTGCTTTCCACGAATAGACATTATTCGACTTTCTACAGGAGTGGTAACTACGACTTCATCATTTTGTAACTGGTCACAATTTGTGACTAGTTCTTTTTTATCTATATTATCTGCCATATTTCTATCTTTATTTTTAAGGTCACAAATTGCGACCTTAAACGTGTTGTTACTTATTATTGTATGCAAAGGTAGTGCTTTTAGCCTTTAAGCCACTATTACCTCAAATCCGCAATCTATAGGGTTTAGTGGGATTTTGCTTGCAAAACGACAAAATTCATTTTATTGTACATATTTCTTACACAACAGAAATGTCGCAGACACAAAATCCCCTTACCCCATAAAGCGACTTGAGGTAATACGCCGGTTTAACCAGAAAAGCATGGCCTTTAATCAAAGTCTGTCTTGAACAGGTTGGCATAAGCATAGTTGTCTGAATAAATATTCAATACGTGCCTACGTGACGTCTTAATCCATTTTGCTGGAACAGAGATGAACTTGAACACAAAGGTCTTGATCCTGCTTGTGGCACGCAATCCGAATTCCCCGGTCCGCAATCTCTGTATGATGTCCTTGTAGAAGTTTCTGATGAGAGCAGTCATAAGTAGGAATACTGTATTCTGTGCCATGAACGATTTTGGCAATCTATTCCAGCCTAAACCATTGTTCATGTCATAGAAAAACTTCTTGTAGGTTGGTTTTGCATCATACTTCTCTGTTTCTATGAACTGATGATCAAAGTCAAAATCATACTCTTGACCGGATTTCAATTGACCAGTAGCAAGCAGGGCTTTGATCAATAAGCAGTTCATCTTGTCTGCTGTATTGAAATCATAGGATTTGCCAGAAGCAGACTTATAGGTGATGTTCTTACAAGTCAGTTCTCCGATAGCACGCAATATGGTGTCTGCGCTGCAAGTACGAAGAGTTGGATGAAGAGACAAATGTTTCATAAGGTGTGTTGAAATATCCTCAACACATGAGCCACCACAAAGATATATGCACATCAGAGAACGTAGAATCTCACTATATTGATAACCAAACAATGTGCATCTCAATCCCAAGGTGGAATCTATGGTTTGAACTAAAAGAGTATCAAATTGCTCCATAATAGAAAAAATTCCTCCAAAAGGAGTGAGTTTCTCAGATTTTTTTTGTATTTTTGCCATGTCATTCAGAGTTTTATTTGTTTTAAAAAGCAACACTAAGATAAGTGAAATTTCTGACATGACAAAATCATTAGCAACTTATTGTTGCTCAGGTGCTTATAAAAATATTAAATTATAGTGTTGCGGAAATAAGAGAATAGTCAAATTACAAATAGAATATACAATGATTAAGAGACTTGTTTTTCCGATTATTGCAATAACAATTCCTGTATTAGGATTTGCACAGAGCACTTTGCCACTGTTAAAGGAAGGGGCAAGAGTATCTATCCCTCTAAACAAAAAGAACACCAAAGGACTTGATATATTCATAAAAAGTATGACATATCAAGATAGTACAGAATATTCTTGCCAAGCAAACATTATTCTGGAGTTAACTAGTCGAAACGAAAAAATACATTTCGGTCAATACCAGGATAAATTAGGAGGTTGGCATTCTGATTATATGTTCAACTTGTTTAGCATAGATGACGTACTCGAAAAAAACAAAACTATTGAAAAAAAGGTATCTATAAGGGTAAAAAGTAGCTATTATAGAGATTCCCTTCTTTTATTGAGTAAAAGAGAATTGATGTATTTACCACCTTATGATTCGGAAGAATTTATTCAAAAAGAGAAAGCCAGAAAAAAAGCAGTCGAATTGGCAAACAAGGCAAGATTAGATTCGATAAACAATGAAAGATTCAAAGTTGAAAAGGAAGAGGAAGAACGATGTGAAAAATTGCTGACTCCAGAATACCTTGCTAATTGGGTTGGAGCAAGTTTCTTCACAAAAGAAAATATTGAGAAAGATTGTGGGGTTTACCCATCAGCATATTCAGGAGGGAAAGTGTTTTATAACTTTCCTAAATGTCCTGTTACCATGGAGTTCACCGAAGACAAGCAAGTCTGTATATATCTGAGCTTTCGATTATTTGGAGAAGATGGATATAATTTCAGAAAGGAACTTATCAATTATGGATATAAGCTTCGTTCTAAATCCGAAGCACTTGTGGCAGAAAACAATTTTGGTGATTTGATGAATGGCAAAGTTTCAATATATAAATGTGCCTTGAAGAACGGAGGTTTTTCAGTTTGTCAAATAACAGAAGGACAAGCTTTTATGTTTGAGTTTTATCGATCAAAGAAATAAATTCATCTTATCAAGATTGACAACAAAACGAATAAACCCACTGATTTTCAGCAGAAATGCCGATTATCAGTGGGGTAATTGTTCCCAAAATGAGACTCACAAACCATTTTGGGAACATTAGATGACTACAACCAGTTCATTCCTTTGCCCACCGTCATGACTATGACAGAGGTGAACAGGAAGAAGCCCAATACGAAGAAGAACCAGAAGAACCACTGGACATAGTGTCCGAGATAAGAACCATCATATTCCTTGTACCTCTGCTGAACCCTTCTGCGTTCATCAGCAAACATTTCGTTGACTTCACGGATATGCTTCTGCATCAGAGAAGTCATCCATTGATGCTGTTTGTCGAACATGTCCTGAATCCTCTTCCAATCGGCATCAGAAACCTTGACTGAAACCTGCTACTTGGTTGGGGCTTCCTTCAGCACATTGTCGATGTGCTTGTTGATGGTATCAACCTTTCCGCTGATAGTGTCAACGGCATTGCCAAGGGCAGTCTGAGCCGAATTGTACTTACGGATGGCAGACTCCAGTTCAAGTGTGGCATTGATGAAGGTGTCGGTTGCCTTATCAATATCCTTACTCAACCTCAAATCCGCAACCTATAGGGTTTCGTGGGAATTTACTTGTAAAACGACAAAAATTCTTTTATTGTACATATTCCTCGGGCATAACAGAAAAGTCGTAAACACAAAATCCCCTTACCCCATAAAGCGACTTGAGGTAATACGCCGGTTTAACCAGAAAAGCATGGCCTTTAATCAAAGTCTGTCTTGAACAGGTTGGCATAAGCATAGTTGTCTGAATAAATATTCAATACGTGCCTACGTGACGTCTTAATCCATTTTGCTGGAACAGAGATGAACTTGAACACAAAGGTCTTGATCCTGCTTGTGGCACGCAATCCAAATTCATGGGTCCGCAATCTCTGCATGATGTCCTTGTAGAAGTTTCTGATGAGAGCGGTCATAAGCAGGAAAACGGTATTCTGCGCCATGAATGACTTCGGCAGCCGGTTCCATCCGAAATCATTGTTCATTTCATCGAAGATGCGTCCTTGCCGGCACGGAGATTGTAGAATTCCACGATGTCCCTTGCCTCGGACTTGTAGTCATTTGTCAGTATGCATCTGTATGTGTATTCGCCTTCCCAGATATCGAGGGCTCCCTCCGTCCGCTTCTGTCTCTGAATGACAAAACGATACTGTTTTCCTTTCCATTTCTCAACAAGGATGGAATTCAGCTCAAACTCAATACCGTTGATTTCAACAGTTTTCCATCCAGTCAAGGCAAACATGGAATCATAGAAGGAAGAGCACCTGTTGGCACGAATATAAAAATGCTTGCAATGAGCCTCTATCATATCTACGATTTCCTCCGAACATGAGCCGCAATCCATGCGGGCACGGGATATATATACTTCCGATGACTCCAGTCGCTTGAAGATTCTTTCCAAAGTCTCTCTTTGGTTGAAGCGCACGTTTGTGTTACCGTCTCTATTTTCAATACCGACAATCATGTCGTTAATGACTGCCACACCTGGACTATAGCCCAAGAACTTCTTGTAGGTTGGTTTTGCATTATACTTCTCTGTTTCAATGAACTGATGGTCAAAGTCAAAATCATACTCTTGACCGGATTTCAATTGCCCAGTAGCAAGCAGGGCTTTGATCACAGTATTGAAATCATAGGATTTGCCAGAAGCAGACTTATAGGTGATGTTCTTACAAGTCAGTTCTCCGATAGCACGCAATATGGTGTCTGCGCTGCAAGTACGAAGAGTTGGATGAAGAGACAAATGTTTCATAAGGTGTGTTGAAATATCCTCAACACATGAGCCACCACAAAGATATATGCACATCAGAGAACGTAGAATCTCACTATATTGATAACCAAACAATGTGCATCTCAATCCCAAGGTGGAATCTATGGTTTGAACTAAAAGAGTATCAAATTGCTCCATAATAGAAAAAAATTCCTCCAAAAGGAGTGAGTTTCTCAGATTTTATTTGTATTTTTGCCATGTCATTCAGAGTTTTATTTGTTTTTTAAATGCAACACTAAGATAAGTGAAATTTCTGACATGACATAATCCTGAGCAACTTTTTGTTGCTCAGGCACTTAAAATGTTTAATTTATAATAGTGTTGCGGAATTAAGGACTAAATACAATTATGAAAGCTACAAGAATCATCACAACAGTGTTTATTGCGCTTGCCTCACTTGCAGCCAATGCACAGGAAGGAGCATGGAACGGCGAACTAAACATAATGGGAACTAAGTTGCCTTTAGTATTCAACTTCTCTGGCGACGGCTGCACCATGGATTCGCCTTCGCAAGGTGCTAAAGGAATACAAGCTGAGAAGACTATTAAGGACGACGGTACAATAAAGGTTTCGGTTGCGATGATTGGAGCCACATTTGAGGGAAAGATGGAGAATGGCGAAATTAAAGGTACATACACCCAAAATGGTTTCCCTATCCCTCTTACACTAAAGCCCGGCAAACTTGTAGTTAAACGTCCGCAAACTCCGGTTGCTCCATTTCCATATAAGGAAGAGAACATAAGCTTCACAAATGCAGGATACACTTTCAACGGAACCCTCACCCTACCACAAAACTATTCTAAGACAACTCCCGTAGTGCTGATGGTTACTGGTAGCGGACAGCAGAACCGTGACGAAGAACTGTTTGAACATAAACCCTTTGCCGTAATTGCAGATGCATTAGCCCGTCAAGGCATTGCTTCCTTACGTTATGACGACCGTGGTTGGAATGATAAGAATATTGATTTCGGTCAATTCACAACAGCCGATTTCCTCCAAGATGCCGCATCTGCCTTACCTTTATTGCGCAAGCGTTTCAACAAGGTTGGAATATTAGGACATAGCGAGGGCGGCACAATAGCCATGATGCTTGCAGCTGAAGGCAAAGCCGACTTCATTGTGTCGCTCGCTGGTATGGCTATATCTGGTAAAGAAACTCTCGTGATGCAGAACCGCCAAGCTATGTCTGCCATAAATTTGCCTAAGGATATGGTTGATTCCTACTGCGCTACCATTTCAAATATTATCAACGAGATTGCAAATGGCAAGAAGACAAGTGAGATAACCATCGACGGAGTGCCAGACAACTTAAAGCCTATCCTAAAAAGATCATTAGAGCAAGCCAACTCGCCATACATACGCCATTTCATAACTATAGATGCTGGCAAGCAGTTGTCCAAGATTAAATGCCCAGTGTTAGCACTTAACGGCACAAAAGACACTCAAGTGGACTGCGCCGCCAATACAACTATACTTGAAACTGGACTCTCCAACTGCAAGCACACTATAAAGAAGATTGATGGTGTAAACCATCTGTTCCAACATTGCTCAACTGGCAGCGTTGTGGAATATCAGCAAATAGAAGAAACTATTGCTCCAGAAGTGCTGGAGACAATAACCAAGTGGATTAACGAACTGTAATAATAATTATAAGTGGGTCGGGCGAAGTGCGCTCGACCCAAACTGTCTATACCTATTAAAAACATTTTTTCTTTTTCATGTAGCAAACCATTCCAACCCTTAGTCTAAAGGGTAAAGAAAATACCAAATAAGACAGCACGAACATAATGTTCACGACAGGCAATATAGAGCAAAGAGTTTAATAAGGCAAGGCGTTTGCCCGCAATGTGGTGGTCAGTTAGTTTTACGCAAAGGAAGATATGGCTCTTTTTATGGGTGTTCAAACTATCCTAAATGCAAGTTTACACTAAATAAATGAGAGGGGAATATATTAAGTTTATTTCCCTCTCATTTAGTATAGTTAGTTTCCAGAAACTTTATTTTGAGCTTTTCATAGCACGTTTTATGCGATTTGATTCTTGCAAAAGCTTATTGGCTATACTATCTTTATAAGTAGCCATTTCAACCATTTCATGATGATGGCGAATAGAATCCTCGTAGGCAGCAACACGATTTCTTACATCATCTATAACTTTCTCATCTCGGCAAACAGAAAAATGCTTTTCGATGTATCGAACATTTGGGTCGTCAGATGGAAGAACCATCTTCAATGCCCGATATTTCAAGTCTGCTACCTCTCAAGCTTGATACTCTCGCCATTGAGCTAGGTTGCCCCAAATGGAGATAACAAGAGTGTATTCCAAATGTTGTTGCGCTCCTCAACGAACACTTCTCCGAAAGGAACATACTCGATATGCTGACCACCTCGCCGTTAAGGTTGGTGATGTAACTACTACTACCCAAATGGTCTGGGTGGTAGTAGAACTGCATCTTCTCGTATGCGTTACCCTCTTGGAAGTTATTCTTTGCAGCTCTCGCTAAAGCTCATGTCTGAGCAGCCTCCAAGCTGCCGTCATTGCAGCAGAAGCCCTTGCCATCGACATAATCGTTGTTGTCCTCGCCATTGTACGGCACTGCAAAGGTTGCATAATTATCCTTGATAACCTGCAACTGCTGGACATATTTTTGCTTATAGTCAACAGAAAATCCATAAGTCTCGCTACCAGCATACTGGATGCGGCGTGGGTCTGAACCGTAAGAGTCGAAATATCCATTCATTCTACCTCCGTTTTTTAAGTGTTCTATTTTGGATCAAATAACAAAGGACGTTTACTGGCGATGCGCTTTAATACTATATATGCAAGCGTATTGATTACTCTCTATTGATTCTTTCCACCAATTCATCTGGTGTATTCGTATGCTTACACGAATTGCGGTTTCACTTCTAAGAACAGTGGAGAGCATAGCCACTCCCTGCTCCGTGAAAGCATATGAACGAACTGTTGAGTGCTTCAAACTATTGAACCGGTCGCAATTTGCGACCAGTTCAGCCATTTCCTCCTTAGTTAGTTGAAAACGGAAACGCTCAGGGAAACGTTCTATATTACGTTTTACAGCCTCGTTTAATCTTTTAGTTTCCACTCCATAAAGTTTCAGCCAAGTCTCTGTCGATCATAATCTGCTTTCCACGAATAGACATTATTCGACTTTCTACAGGAGTGGTAACTACGACTTCATCATTTTGTAACTGGTCACAATTTGTGACCTTAAACGTGTTGTTACTTATTATTGTATGCAAAGGTAGTGCTTTTAGCCTTTAAACTACTATCACACAACCCCTTTCTTTAAAAAAAACGTAAAATCAATAGTATTATTGCGGTGATTGCACTTTTATTAATCGCTTCACTCGTTGTATAATGAAAAAAGGAGTAAGAACATTATAGCCTTACTCCTTAATACGTATTTTATAAAATGTGAATACACATTTACAACGATTTGCAAAACAGATCTTTCATCTTATCCAAATCAGGCAAAGCCTTCTGTAATTCTTCAGGCATATCCTGTTTGGTTTTATATGTTGCTACTCCCATTGGGCTGTCGTAGTTCCTTACAACAATGTCAACAAAAGCCTTATTCATTTCTTTGCATAAAACAATACCAATAGAAGGATTTTCGTGTGGCTTTTTAACAGTAAGGTCTAATGCCTGTAGATATGTACATAGTTGTCCCAAATATGAAGGCTTGAACTTACCGTATTTTAGTTCTACGGCTACCATTGCTGCAAGTTCTCGACTAAAGAACAAAAGATCTATGAACATTTCTTCTCCTTCAAGTACGACACGATACTGGTTACCCATAAAGATAAAATCCTTTCCGAATTGAAGAATGAAATCGCGCATGTTTCTTACAATTTCTTGCTCAACTACACGTTCGTCAATGTCCTCAATCTCCAGTCCCAAATTTTCAGTATTGATGAAATCAAGCAAATATTCATCCTTAAACATTGATATTGTTTTCATTGATTGCTTAATGTCTGGTATCGCTTTCGGAAAATTGTTAGGCATATTGCCTTGATGGTGATATAGGTCATCTGATAAGTATTTCCGTAATACGTACTTGTTCCAATGATACAGGTTCACTTGATGTATGTAGTAGATGCGCTCATCTAAAGTGGTAGTTTTATGCAAAATTTCCATATGATGAGTGAAACTAATGCCCACAAAATCCTCTATACGCAAGTCTGCTGACTCTATAGGTCTGTTAATACAAAGGAGTGTCTTTTCTCCTATTTCAACACCTTCTTCTATCTTATTTTCAAGCTGTTGTAATTGGTTCGCCAATGGCGAACCAATTGAAAGGCATTGCCATTCCTCATAGAAGATACGCATTTTCTTCAAGTTGCCTGAAGAAAAGCCTCTTAATCCTGGCAATTCACGCTGCAATCTCTCACTAATAGTATCAAGAGCTTTTGCGCCCCAATGTGCTTGCTGTAAATTGATAGACACATAACGCCCTATACCATAATATAAAGACAACTGTATGGCATTACTTGACTGGCTCGCCTGTGCTTGAGCTCGCAAAATTGCCCCTTTTATGGTTTGGACAGCTTTATCTACTGTTATATTGTTTTCTTCCATTATACTCTGTTTTGATATTATTTACAAAGGTAGTGCTTTTAGCCTTTAAGCCACTATTGCACACCCCCTTTTTGGGGGAAAGAACGTAAAAACAATAGTTTTATTGCTATGATTGTGCGTCTATTAACACCCAGGGCGATGCCCTGGGCTAGGAGCTTCTGCCCTTTCAGGGCGTGTGGGGCTTACTTGCGAAACTAGGGGGATAACTCCTACAGGACTTTACCCAGGAACTCCTGGAGTCTTGGAGACTTCGGATGATTGAAGACTTCTTCAGGGGTGCCATCCTCCGTGATATAGCCATCACTGAAGAAGAGCACACGATTGGCAACTTCACGGGCAAAGCCCATTTCGTGGGTTACTACCACCATCGTCATGCCTTCAGCAGCCACATCCTTCATCAACTGCAACACCTCTCCTACCATCTCCGGGTCGAGCGCAGAAGTAGGTTCATCGAAAAGAAGAACCTCCGGATTCATAGCCAGGGCACGGACGATGGCTACACGCTGCTTCTGTCCGCCCGAAAGACTATCCGGGTAACAGTCTGCCTTGTCCAGCAATCCGATGCGGGAGAGAAGCTCTGTAGCCTTCTCATCCGCCTCTTCACGGGTCATCTTTCCCAACTCTACCGGTGCCAGCATGATGTTGCGGCGGATGGTCATGTTCGGGAAGAGATTAAACTGCTGGAACACCATACCCACCCGCTGACGCATCTTGTTGATATCTACATCCCAGGAGGTGAGGTCTATGCCATCGATCAGAATCTTTCCCTCCGTAGGTTCCTCCAAGAGATTGATGGAACGCAGGAAGGTACTCTTGCCACAGCCCGACGGGCCAATAATGGCAACCACTTCGCCCTGCTTGACGGAAGTGGTAATGCCTTTCAGGACTTCGTTGTCGCCGAAGCGCTTGCGAAGTCCTTCTATCTTGATTATCTCGTTCATTTTATCCATTCTATTATCTTTCGCTCTTTCTCAAACGCTTTTCCAACTTTCTCACTCCGGCATTCAGTCCGAGGACGATGATGAGATACAGACAGGCTACCACACCCAACGGCATCATTGCCTCGTAGGTGATGCTGCGGATGATATCGGAACCCTTGGTAAGATCCACGAGACCGATGTAACCGCTGATGGAAGTTTCCTTGAGCAGGGTGATAAGCTCATTACCCATCGCCGGCAGCACATTCTTGAAGGCTTGTGGCAGGATGATGAGTCGCATGGTCTTGCCATAAGAAAGACCGAGACTTCTACCCGCTTCCATCTGTCCCTCATCTACCGACATAATACCCGAACGGATGACCTCGGCAATATATGCCGCAGAGTTCAAACCGAAGGCTATGACGGCCACCAGAATCTTGTTGACATCGGCTGAGGCGAAGACCACATAATAGATGATGAGCAACTGCACCATGGTAGGCGTACCACGCATGATGGTGAGATACAACTGGCAGAGCATATTCGGAATGCGCCAACCGCCTCGGCGTTCGTGACGGGCACGGACAATGGCAATCAGCGTACCGAGAATCACGGAAAGGATGATGGCGAAGAAGGTGATGATGAGCGTATTGCCCAATCCCTGCAGGAGATACTCATAGCGGTTGTCATCGATGAAGCAAGACTTGAACTTATCCAGAAATCCATGCTGTGCACCAGCTACTTCTGCATTTTCTGAATTTACCATGATGACCTGTCGCACATCGGCGTAGGAATCGGTGAATCCGATGTTCTTCTCCCGCTCTGGGGTGACGGTGATACCGGCGATACCGGCATCAGCCTTACCAGCCTGTACGGAAGTGATGATGGCATCAAACTCCATATCAAGAATCTCGACATCCACGCCCAGCACATCGCCGATGGCATTTGCCACATCTACATCGATACCCACAATCTTACCATCCTGGTAGTACTCGAATGGTTCGAAGGTGGCATTGGTAGCAAAGCGGAGACTCTTCTTCAGTCCGAGCTTCTTCAGTGCTTCCGGTCCTACCTTCTTCACATCCGAAGTCTTAGGCGTATAAGCCACGGCAATGCCCCGTTCCAGATGGCGGTTGACGATGGAATCGATGACGCCATTCGCCTTCAGGATACGGATGGCTTGATTGATGGACTGCTGCAACTCGGCATGATCCTTTGCCACACAGATGGCGAAAGAGGAGGCATCGAAGGTTTCCGGCAGAATGCGGAGAGAAGGATTCACCCGCTGGAATGCCTTGGCTGGTGCCTCATCGGTCACCATACAGTCGATCTTACCCTGGAGGAGCGCCTGAATGGCATCGGCTCCCTTGTTGTATCGTTCTACCTTGGTGCCATCTCCTTTCTTTTCCAACTCTGTGGCAAGGCCGTCGCTGGTGGTACCTAACTGTACGCCGATAACGGCGCCCTGCAAATCAGCCTTCGCCTTCAACTGCTTCTTCGCATCGGAAGAATCCGAGCCACAGGAAGACAGGAGAAGACAGATTGCTATTACTAAAGTACTTAAACTAAATCGTTTTAATCTATTATAAATCATCTAATTAATAAAAAGCTTTTGCCCTTACAGGGCGCATTGCTAACTGCTATTTTTACCCAGGGTGTTACCCTGGGCTAGGAGCTTCTGCCCTTTCAGGGCGTGCCGGGAAGTCCGAATATTCGACTTCAGGGCGATTATTCTCCTTTAAAGCCTTTTGCCAAACCGCCCTCGCTGGTTTCCTTATAGAGCGAAGGGAGATCGTGACCGGTCTGCCGCATCACCTCTACTACTCTATCGAATGATACGCTGTGATGACCATCCGAGAAGGAAGCGTAGAGATCAGCATCCAGGGCACGGGCAGCCGCAAAGGCATTGCGCTCGATGCAAGGAATCTGTACCAATCCGCAAACCGGGTCGCAGGTCATACCCAGATGATGCTCCAATCCCATTTCGGCAGCATACTCTACCTGGGCAGGACTACCACCGAAGAGCTGGCATGCCGCAGCTGAAGCCATCGCACAGGCTACACCTACCTCACCCTGGCAACCCACATCAGCACCACTGATAGAAGCATTGTGCTTGACGATGTTACCCACCAGTCCGGCAGTAGCCAAGGCACGGAGGATGCGCTCCTCGCTCATTTCATGAGCGGTATGCATGTGATAGAGTACGGCAGGAAGTACACCACAGGCACCACAGGTAGGAGCCGTAACGATGGTACCGCCTGATGCATTCTCCTCACTCACCGCCAGTGCATAGGAATAAATCAGTCCGCGGCTCTGCAAGGAAGCACGATAGCCCTTTGCCTTGATATGATAGACAGCAGCCTTGCGCTGGAGTTTCAGCGGTCCAGGCAAGACACCCTCATGACTGAGACCATTGTGGATAGACTGCTTCATGGTATCCCAGACCTTACGGAGATAATCCCAAATATCCTTATCCTCGCATTTCTCCACGTATTCCCAGAAAGAGCGGCCGTTGTCGTAGCACCATTTCTGAATTTCCGCCATCGTCTTCAGGTCATAGACATCTTCTGCGCCCAACTCCGACTGTCCATCAGAACCATCCGAGATGGCACCGCCACCGATACTATAAACAATCCACTCATCAATCACGTCGCCATTCAGGTCCTTGCCCACAAACTTCATTCCGTTAGGATGGAAAGGCAGGAAGACCTGAGGCTTCCAGATGATATGAACAATATGCTTCTTGAGCACTTCCTCGATAGCCACATCGGTCATGTGACCCTTGCCGGTAGCAGCCAGGGCACCATACAATGTAACTTCGTAGGACGAAGCATTAGCACAACGCTCCAGGAAGAGCTTAGCTGCGCGCTGAGGTCCCATCGTATGACTGCTCGATGGTCCCTTGCCAATTCGGTATAACTCCTTTAAAGATTTCATTTTTCCCGTATTATAATGTTATTGTTTTCATTTCAGGTATTTTCCCCTTGCTGGTCTATTTCACCTGGGTGGCTCTGGTGATGACAATGTCTTCCAGCGGGCGGTCATTGTTGTCCTTGTTGGTAGCCACATTCTGGATCTTATCTACCACATCCATACCTTCCAGCACCTCGCCGAACACGGTATATCCATTGTCCAGATGAGGCACTCCACCATGCTTGATGTAACCCTGCTGCAACTGCTCGGATGGCAGAGCGTAGGATTTCGCACCCTCTCTCTTCTCCTTCTCTACATAGTATTCCATCTGTCGGGGTGAGAAGTTTCTGCCCCAGGTGATATAGAAATCGGTAGAAGCTGATGCCTTGGTAGGATTCTCATCATCCCCCTCACGGGCTGCACAGAGCTGACCGCGTTTGTGGTAATATTTAGGATAGATGATTTCGGCTGGTACCGTATAGTTGACATCAAACTTCTCCACCTTTCCGGGAATAACCTTGCGACAAGAGTAATCACCACCCTGGATCATGAAGTTCTTGATGACACGCTGAAAGATACAGCCGTTGTAATATCCGCTGTTCACGAGCTTGAGGAAGTTGTCGCGGTGATGCGGTGTATCGTTATAAAGAGCCACACGGATATTGCCCATCGTGGTTTCCAGCAGTACCTCGTGGCAGGTGGTATCACGAGGTGTTTCCCAAGGGAGCAACTCATTGTCGAATGCCGGACGGGCAGTCTGCTGAGTAGGCTGAGTCTGTTCCTGCGCCATTGCCTGAGGAGCAAAAGCAGCCAGCAAGAGGGCAGATATCGTTATTATCTTTTTCATTTTCTTAATACTTAAATCTGTTTTTTATGTTATTGATTGCAAAGATAATGATTTTATTCTAAAAAGTTATGCTTTTCTCAAACTTTCTTTATATCTTTGCGTGCAAAATGACAGAAACGGGCAAAATGATGCTCAAAAATTGGTGAATAACATAAAAAGCTTCGAAAATGAGGCTACATAAACGATTTGATATGATGACAACAAAAAGATTATATCTTCTTCTCCTGGGCTTCGCACTGATAGGAATGAAAGCCCAGGCACAGCACGTGAGCTTCGGACCTCTGCACAGTCAGGATAGTCCGAGGGAAGACTGGCTGTTGCCAGGCGATACGGTATATCAGGACGGGAAGACCGTGGTATATGGCGGAAAACCCGTAAAAAACACCTATACCCCTATCCGGCATATCGATTCCAACAGTGACGAACTCTACAAGATGGGCAGTTATCTGAAGAATCCTCAGGATAGTGATTATTATAACAATCCGATCTCCAATCTGGTCAATACGGGAGGATTGGGAAACAGTTATGACTATTGGGGAAATGACTGGGGCAGATATGGCTGGAACCGATATGGCTGGGGACTTCATAAGGGACTGAACCTCTCGGTAGATCTTTCCGTCTTCGCCACTTTCGGCAAGCATGCGCCACACTGGGGCGGTTTTACCCAGACCATCAATGCTACGTATCTCACGCCGCTCACCAAGGACAACAAGCTGTGGATGGCTTTAGGTACCTATCTCAACAACATCAATTACGGAGGCGATAATTTCCGGGATGGTGGTGTGTATGGCATTCTGGGCTATCAGTTTGATGAGCACTGGGAGGCATACGTATATGGACAGGTAAGCGTTGCCAACAACTACAATTCCATCTACAGCCGTTATGCCGGATATGGTCCTTACGGATTTGGCAGATATGGCATGTATCCCGGCATCTGGGGAATGGGCGTGATGCCTGGAGGATATGGCATGGGTGCTGCCGGTGCCAATGTATTAGGTGCCGGAGTAAGATACACCAACAAGAACTTCTCCATCGGAGTAAGCGTAGAAGGAAACTGGTATAACAACCCAAAGACTCCTTCCTATTACAAGCAGTATGATTATCCGGTATCGGAACCGCTTAAGTGATAAACAATAAAGCCAGCGATTTTTCGGTCGCTGGCTTTATTGTTTATTGTATTGAGTAGTGATTATCCACAGATAATCTGAACGATGCGTTCTGCAGATCGTCCATCCCATCTATCAGGAATACCACCCTTCTTCCATTCATCCTTCACAATCTTCTCCATAGCCTGCTGAAGCTTCTCTGGATCTTCTGCAACGAGTTCGTTAGTTCCTACGGTTACGGTTTCCTGATGCTCGGTATAGCTATTCAGGGTGATGCAAGGCACACCATTGAAGGTAGCCTCTTCTGCCACATTACCCGAATCGGTGATTACGCCCATGGCGTGGGCTGAGAGATAAGAGAAATCGAGATAACCCTGAGGCTGTACAACCATGATACCCGACTGATGGTCAGCCACATCCTGGTAAGCCTTGAAGGCGAGCACGAATCCCAATGCCTTGCCACGCAAAGGAGCCAGAACCTTGATGCCAGCCTGGCGAGCCACACTGTCAATCGTTGAGATCAAGGTCTTCATCTCATCGATATTGTTGACGATGGCCTTGCGGTTCAAGGTAAGCACCATATACTTGCCATCCTCCAGATGCTGCTCGTCCATCACCTGAGGACGCTTCATACGCTGTTGCAGGAACCGGATGTTATCAATGAGTACATTACCCACCATATAGACCTTAGAGAGTTCGGCACCCTCCTTGTTGGCGATACTGTTGTTGGAGATACCTGCGGTGAAGAGGATATCAGAGAGTCCATCAATCACCAGACGGTTGATTTCCTTCGGCATCGTGATATCGAAGCTACGGGTACCTGCTGCGATGTGAGCCAACTGAACGCCCTGCTTCTTGGTGACGATAGCCACAGCCATGGTAGAAGCCAGATCATCCACCACAATCACCACATCCGTAGGATTCTGCTGGAGATAGCGCTCAAACTGTGCCATCACCATACCGGTCAGCTCATTCATATTCTCACATTCCACGCCCAGATAAACATCCGGCTTGCGGATACCCAAGTCAGAGAAAAGAGAATCTTCAAGGGTCTCATCGTCTTCACGACCGGTATAGACCAACTTGCACTCCATCTCCCCGCCCGCATTCCGGGCATTCTCTATCGCTCTCATCACAGGAGCCACCTTGATGAAGTTAGGTCTCGCTCCAGCAACAATACAAATTTTCTTACTCATATTTTTTAGTTTACTTACTGTTAAACAAATCCTTGATGCCACCGATGGATCCCAGGAGGTTGGTAGCCTCGTATGGCAGATAAACCACCTTATTATCCTTACCCTGAGCCACTTCCTGCATCATGGTAATATATTTCTGTGCCAGCAGATAGTTGGCAGGATTGGTACTCTGTCCTACGGCTTCGGTAATCTTCTGGATGGCGATGGCCTCAGCCTCAGCCTTGCGGATGCGGGCGGTAGCCTCACCTTCAGCTCTCAGGATAGCCTGCTGCTTGGCAGCCTCAGCCTTGTTGACAATCGCCGCCTTTTCACCTTCGGAGAGCAGACGCTGCTTCTCCTTCTCACCTTCTGAAGTAAGGATGGTAGCTCGCTTGTTACGCTCTGCCTGCATCTGCTTCTCCATCGCCTGGAGCACACTCTCAGGAGGAGTGATATCCTGCAACTCTACACGGTTTACCTTGATTCCCCACTTGTTGGTGGCATCGTCGAGCACCGCACGGAGCTTGGTGTTGATGGTGTCACGGGAGGTAAGTGTCTGGTCGAGCTCCATCTCACCGATGATGTTACGCAGGGTAGTCTGAGTCAACTTCTCTATCGCATTAGGCAGATTGTTGATTTCATAAACACTCTTGAAAGGATCTACAATCTGGAAATAAAGCAGTGCATTGATCTGCATCTGAATATTATCCTTGGTAATCACATTCTGACGGTCGAAATCATAAACCTGTTCACGAAGGTCGATGCTGCTGGTATAAGTATAGCTTCCTCTACGCATCGCCACGATGGTCTTGGCCTGGTCGATGAAAGGAATGATAATGTTGATACCTGGTTTCAGGGTAGCATAATAGCGACCCAACCGCTCGATGATTCTGGTCTCACTCTGAGGAATGATCACGATGGTTTTCTTTACCACTACCAGTGCAAGCAGCACTAGAGCAATCAATACATAAAGTCCTATTTCCATGATGTTTATAATTAAAAGTTAATACTTCTCTACCTGGAGAATGATAGACTGGTGCCCCATCACTCTTACACGGGTACCCTTGGCGATATCACCAGCAGCGCCTGGAGCTTCTGCCTTCCAGTCATCACCATCGAGCTTCACTCTTCCATACCCACCGGCAACGATGGTTTCACTCACCTCGCCTATCTGTCCGGCAAGGGCATCGGAGTTACTCTCCCGATGATCGGCTCCCTTATGGATAGCCTTTACCAGATGCGGACGGATCAACAGGATACTGAGTACGGAACATACCGCCCAGACCACTACCTGCAACCAGAACGGAGCATCCATCACAGCCACAGGTATACTGATGAGCGCACCGATGGCAAAACAAGTCACGTAGAAGTCGCCGGAAGACAACTCCAGGATGAGGCAGATGAACATAATGACAGTCCAAAACAGCCAGAGGTTTTGAGAGATATATTCCATCATATCGTTATTTTTTAGTTGATTTCTTCATCAGCGAGCTAGCCTTGATGGTCTTGACGCCCGTTTTGGTTGTGGTAGTAACGGAAGTCTTTCCCTGAGGCTTGTAATACTTCAGCGCAGTAGGCATCGCCGCCTTCAAGGCAGCAATACGCTTGGCATCGGAAGGGTGATCGCTGAAAATATCACTCTTGCCCTGATTGCCCGAAGCCTCAGCCATACGTTCCCAGAAAGGTATCGCCTGCTGAGGATCGTAGCCTGCCATCGCAGCAAAGATCAAGCCCATATAATCGGCTTCTGTTTCGTTTTCACGCGAATACTTCAGATTACGGAAGGAGAAGTACTGTCCGGCTACGGCACCCGCCAGATCTCCGACTCCATTACCTACTGCCTGATTCAGCACACCGCTCAGAATGCTGGTACCTACCTGCTGGTTCTGAGCCTTGGAAAGCTGCTCGGCACTATGCTTAGCCACGGCGTGTGCGATCTCATGTCCCAGTACGATGGCGAGCGAATTATCGCTGGAAGCCACTGGGAGCAAGCCTTCATATACCACAATCTTTCCGCCAGGCATGCAGAAGGCATTCACACTGTTGTCCTGAACGAGGTTGAATTCCCAGGAATAGTTCTGCAGATCATTGGCGTATCCGTTCTCCTTGAGATAAGTTTCCACGGCAGCAGCCAGTCGCTTTCCTACTCTTACCACCTGTGCAGTCTTCGCTGCATTGGTAGATTTCTTCGCCGAAGCCATGTACTTGGTATATTCCTGATTAGACAAGCTCAACACCTGTGCATCTGAGACAGAGATGCGATGGGTGCGACCCGTAAGAGGCACCTTCTGCGTTGTACCGCAAGATGCAAGCATCATGGCAGCCAACATGCTAAAAACTAAAACCTTAATCCGTTTCATTTTCTATCTTCTCTTAAGTTATATATTCTATTTGCAAGAAATAGTTATCTTATGATTTGCAAATATACATCAAATACACGAAACGACCAAGTTTTTCCGAGAATTTAACAAAAAATTAATCCCGGCTCCGAGATTCATCGTTAGAATCTCAGAGCCGGGATTGATTCTTTTATGGGGAGTTGATTTTACTTCTTAGCATTCATTGCCTTCTTGGCAGCAGCTACAGCCTTGTTGTACTTAGCAGTAGCCGACTTCAAAGCCTTGGCATTGTTAGCCTTCTTGGCAGCAGCTACAGCATCATAAAGATTCCACAACTTGAACTTAGCAGTAGCCTCCTTCTGTGACTTGGTATAAGCTGCAGCGGCAGCCTCTGTAGCAGCCTCAGCCTCTGGTGCAGCATACTGATGCTTGTAACCATCCTGCTTGTTCCAGAAACCACGGGTGAAGTCTGGGAAGGTAACGGCAGCGCTGTTGTTGTCCATAGAAAGAGCACCCAACTCAGCCAAAGAACACCACTCTGCCAAATCATAAACGTCCATATCCAATGGCAAACCATTCTGCAAGCAGTAAACCAGACGAGAGTCCATAATGAAGTCCATACCACCATGACCCATCTGACGGCCCAGTTCACCATACTTCTTCAAGATAGGGTGATAATACTTCTTGATCAAAGCTTCCTTCTGCTCCTTGTTCATGAAACCATGAGCATTGAGGTTATCCATCTGAGGAGCACCTGTACCCTTGAGCGCCTCGCCAGAGAGTGCAAACTCCTCGGTAGGATACTTGGTAGCGTAACCCTTAGTACCTGTGAGCTTGAACAAACGGTTGTATGGCTGAGGAGTCATCACGTTGTGCTGGATCTCCACCACCTTACCCTTAGCTGTACGCATCAAGGTAGTAGTATGGTCACCATTGCGGAACTCCTTGCACTCCTTGCCGCTCTTATTCTTCACCCAGTCCTTGCCCACGAAAGACTCTGTATCCATGGCAACGAGCGTAGTAAAGCGGTCGCCACGGTGAATATTCAGGCACTGAGCAACAGGACCCAAGCCGTGAGTAGGATAAACATCACCACGGTTCTCCATGTTATACTTCATACGCCAGTGGAGGTTGTCCTTGTCATTGTCAGCCGGATCCTTCCAGTAAGCATCCCAGAAGTCCTCAAGACAGTGGATATAAGCACCCTCAGCACGGATGATGTCACCGAAAACGCCATCCTGAGCCATAGCCAGCGCATTCATCTCATAGTAGTCGTAGCAGCAGTTCTCCAAGATGAAGCAATGCTTGCGAGTCTGCTCGCTCAAGTTGATCAGGCTCCAGCACTGATCCAGATTCATAGCACTAGGAACCTCGATGGCAGTATGCTTGCCATTCTCCATCGCAAACTTGGCAACTGGGAAATGGTGATTCCAGTCGGCTGCGATATAAACCAGGTCGATGTCAGAGCGCTTGCACAAAGCCTCATAACCCTTCTCACCGCTATAGATATCAGCAGGCTTCAAGCCCTGCTTGCGCAAGTACTCCTGTGATTTCTCTGCACGAGCCTCCTCGTAATCGCACAAGGCAACGATCTCTACACCTGGAATGTGGCAGAAACGCATTACTGCCCAAGGACCACGCATACCGAGACCGACAAAGCCCACACGTACTGTCTTCAACTTAGGAGCCGTCAATCCCAAAACATTCTGCTGTCCTGCAGGACGCTCTGGTGTCTCCACAACGATTGTACCCTTGTCCCAATGCCACTTGGTGCCTGGAGACAAAGACTGAGCGCTAGCGGACAAAGAAAATGCCGCCAAAGCTGCCATCAAAAAACTCTTAATTTTCATCCCTAAAGTTAGCAACACTTACAGTTAGTAATTTTAATTAATAGGTTCTGATCAACATCTAGGTTTCTCAGCAATTCTCTCAAATCAGCACTCCATTCATCTTAGTGTTGCATTAGAAAACAAATGGAACGCTGAAATGACTCTGCAAAAGTACAAATAAAATTTGAGATACTGAATCTTTTTAGTGTTTTTTTATGGATAAAGGTACAATTCCAGGCTTTTAACAAGAAAAACCGCTCTGAATCAGAATGAAAGAAACAAGAAAAACCGCTTCACTTAAAGCGAAACGGTTTTCTTCTTACCCTTACTCTCATTACCAATGCGATCGAGCGCAGTAACGACATAGGTATATTTCTGATCCTTTACGTATGGTATCGGATAGGTGGTATCGTAAACAATAGCCTGGAGAGCGGTGACATCATTGAGATTCACAGGCGCTCCCTTTTCAAAACGGTAGATGGCAAAACGGTTGGCTACATCGCCCCATTTCTTCTTCTTTGCCTTTGGAGCCTTCCAGGTAAGCAGTGGTCCCTTCTCTGTCCACTCCATCTTCAGACTCTTCACACCCTTTGGCGCCTTATCGTCGAGGAACGGCATCAATGGAGGAAGCGAAGGATATTTCCAGTAATAATCGCGCAGAGTATGTCCGATGTTGCCAACATTATCTGCTGCAGTCTTGGCATACCAGAGCACGGTGCCCTGTACATTATTCATCTGCTGGTGAAGGCGATGCTTGGCAGGCAACTGATGACTCTTCGGATTCGTAGGATCAGCAAACTTAGCTGTACGCTCGATATCCTCACCTATATAAAGAGGACGGTTGCCAGCATACTTGTTCCACCACTGGATGAGGGTTTTGTAATCTGCCGCCTTGTTACCTATCTCCCAATAGATCTGAGGCACACAGTAATCGATGAAGCCATTGTTTACCCAGAGGAGAACATCAGCATAGAGATCATCGTAGTTCTGAAGGCCGAAAGTCTGAGATCCGATCGGAGAGTTTTTCCGGTTGCGATAGATACCGAAAGGAGAAACGCCGAACTTCACCCAAGGCTTGACACGATGGATGGTTTCACCCAACTGCTTGACAAAGCGGCTCACATTGTCTCTTCTCCAATCGCCGATATTACGGAATCCGCGAGGATTGGCTGCATACATCTGCTGATCAGGAATCTGCTTGCCAGCTACCGGATAAGGATAGAAGTAGTCATCGATATGGAAGCCATCGATATCATAACGGCTCACGATATCAGCAGCCACCTGACAGGTATAATCTGCAGCCTCCTGAAGTGCCGGATTGAGAAGCACGAGATTATCATAGTTGAAACAGAGGTTCGGATGCTTCTTCACCACGCTCTGGGATGACACCTGGGAAAGCGAGGTAGAACCATGCTTGGCACGGTAAGGATTGATCCAGGCATGAATCTCCATTCCACGCTGATGACACTGCTCAACCATCCACTCCAGCGGATCCCAATAAGGCGATGGAGCCTTGCCCTGGACACCGGTGAGGAACTTGCTCCAAGGTTCAAGATCACTCTGATAAAGGGCATCACATTCGGCACGCACCTGGAAGATGATGGCATTCACGCCATCCTTCTGCAATTCGTCAAGTTGCTTGGTGAGCATCGACTGGATCTGCTGGGTAGATTTACCCAAATACTGTCCGTTGACACACTGGATCCAGGCGCCACGGAATTCACGTTTGTTCTGTGCCATCAGGGATGAAGTCTGAAACATCAGCATCATCCCCAAAATCAGCATCCCAAAGATTTTCTCTCTTCTCATTAATTAGTGTTTATCGTTTAATGTTATTGTTTAATTCTATTGTTTAATTCTATTGTTTAATTCTAAATTATTCTTTCTTATCCTCCTCATCACGCAACGTAGGCAGCGAGATATGGTATTTCACGGCGAGCAGGCGGATGATGCAGACGGTGAGGAAGGAGGCAACCACTGTAATATAGAGGCTTAAGCCCAGATAGCTGAATGCCCAGTAAACCAAGCCGCCCAACACACAAGCCATCGCATAGATTTCCTTGCGGAAGATAACCGGTTCCTCATTGAGAAGCACATCGCGAATGACTCCTCCAAAGGAGCCAGTGATACATCCCATAATGATAGCTACCCAGAATGGGAAGCCACAATCGAGGGTCTTCTGGATTCCGGCGATATTGAAAAGCGCCAAACCGAGGGTATCGAAAAGAAACCAGGTATTGTCTAGACGCTTCAGATAATGATGGCACACTATCACCACCAGTTGGGCCAAGAACGTAAACAGAAGATAGATAGGACTCGACATCCAGAAAGGATTCAAGCCCAGCATCACGTCGCGGATGGTTCCACCTCCGATAGCTACAGCCACACCACATACAAATCCGCCCAGCCAATCATAATGCTTGCTGGCGGCAAGTCTGATGCCCGAAAGGGCAAATGCAAAGGTTCCAATGAACTCGATGACGCTCTGGAGTGTCATCACTAGTTCCGGGTCTTGATGAATAGTCATTTTCTCGTAATAAATTATTTTTTAGTTCTTGAATCTTTCTCCCCAACAGGTAACCATCCAGTTATAGAGTCGTTCTTCTGAAGGAGAATGCTGCGGCTGCCAGAATCTGGCGTCTTTCAGCTCATCAGGTAGATATTGCTGTTCTGTGAAATGTCCCGGATAATCGTGAGGATATTTATAGCCATCATGATAACCCAGGTCTTTCATCAGTTTGGTAGGCGCATTGCGGATATGCAGCGGCACAGGCAGATTACCGGTCTGCTTCACCGTGGCAATGGCGTCATTGATGCCCAGATATGCACTGTTGCTCTTCGGACTGGTAGCCAGATACACCACCGCTTCGGCAAGTGCAATCCTTGCCTCAGGCCAGCCTATCTTCATCACCGTATCGAAGGCAGCATTCGCCAGCAGGAGCGCATTCGGATTCGCCAGACCCACATCCTCGCTTGCACTGATCACCACTCTCCGGGCGATAAACTGCGGATCTTCGCCGCCCTCTATCATACGCGCCATCCAGTAGAGCGCCGCATCAGGGTCACTGCCTCGAATACTCTTGATAAAGGCAGAGATGATGTCATAATGCATCTCGCCCTGCTTATCATAAGCCAGCGGATTCTGCTGCAACTGTTCCTCTACCATCTTATCGGTGATAACCACTTCATCGCTGCCTGCAGATTCCACCACCAGTTCCAGGATATTGAGCAGTTTCCGGGCATCACCGCCACTGAAGCGGAGCATGGCTTCGGTTTCCTTCAACTCAATCTTCTTCTGCTTGAGTTCCACATCCTCGGTGATGGCTCGCTGCAGGAGTCCCTCCAGGTCTTCCTTCTCCAACGGTTTGAGCACATAGAGCTGGCAACGGGAAAGGAGCGGACGGATTACCTCGAAAGAGGGATTTTCCGTGGTAGCACCAATCAGGGTGACAATACCCTTCTCCACTGCCCCCAGCAGAGAGTCCTGCTGACTCTTGGAGAAGCGATGAATCTCATCAATAAACAAGATAGGAGAAGCAGAATTGAAGAATCTGCCACTCTTCGCTCTCTCTATCACCTCACGCACATCCTTTACGCCACTGGTAACGGCTGAAAGGGTGTAGAAAGGGACCTTCAGGGTCTGGGCTACGATTTGAGCCAAAGTAGTCTTGCCCACTCCCGGAGGTCCCCAGAGAATAAAAGAGGATATGCGCCCTGCGTCTATCATCTTGCGCAGCACGGCACCCTCGCCTACCAGATGCTTCTGTCCGACATAATCGGCGAGCGAGCGAGGTCTCATTCTTTCAGCTAACGGTTCACTCATATCAATTATTTTTTCGCCACAAAGGTAATGAAAAAAAACGAAACACGCATAAGTTTTTAGGATAAAAGAAAAAAAAATGCATAAAAGCAAAAAAATAAGCTCGAAAATTTGGATATATAAAAAGAAGTACTTACTTTTGCAATCAAAATACGTACAACAATGAGAAATGAAAAAAATATCACCCTCAAGACATTGACCAAGAGCAGTGTCTGGGATCTCCAGGAGAATGATGTTTTCCGTCTCTGGGAAGCTGCCGAGAAAGACAACGACCTGAAGGATAATCAGCGTAGATACCTCGACATCATTCGTAGTGCTTTCGAGATTGAGCCAGTCAAGATTGACCGTACTGAAGTGCTCGATAAGTTGATAGACCGTGGCTTCAAGATCGGTACCTTCCGTATCGACGACAAGAACGAGAAGTATGCCATCAAGAAGCGTCCTATCATGCGTGTGACTGACCTCACCTATGAGAACATCGGCCATATAACTGCTACCAAGCTCATCGAAGTGCTGGAGCGTAACTTTGGCGGTGGCTGGGATAGTCTGTCTCAGAGCATCAAGGACATCATCGAGAGCGGTTTCGACATCAGTACTACTACCCTTCCAAAGGATCGCCTCAAGAAACCAGGTGGTCTCTATGAGAAGAAGCTCGCTGATGACTACGAAGTACTCGTAGTACCAAAGGGCACCTGGGTAGAGGCAATCTTTGCCAAGGAGAAGCCAAAGCAGGAGAAGATCCGCATGAAGTTTATGGATGAAGACATGGACCGCGACGAAGACCTGCTGGACCGTGACGAAGACGATGAGGATGAGGATGCACCAGAGATTGATGATCACTACAATGATCCAGATGAGGACGATGATGCATTCGATGACGACAAGCTCACCGAGGAAAGCTACCGTACTACCTTTGAGGATCCAGAGAACCTGGGACTCGATGACGCTGAGGACGTAGCTGATGACGATTATTAAAATATACATTATTATATAATAAGGAGAAAGAAATGAACGCAGTAGTAGGATTATTCGCATTAATCGTGGTAGCACTCGTAGGTTGGGCTATCGCAGAATTTAAGTACAAGACCTTCACCTTTACCCGTTCCGAGAAGGATATCGAGGAAGAGGAAGAGTTGGAGGAGCAGAAGCGTGCCGAGGGTTTCAAGGAGATGAACATCCGCGACATTATGCGTAAGAACTCTACCAATGGCTACAATGCCGTAGGCTAAAGAGGGATTTTTAAACTCTAAAAGAAAATGATGATACAATACACCATCATTGCAACGATACTGGCGGCATGCATTCTGTATGCCGCCTTTCGTATTTATAAATCGTTGCAACAGGCAAACAAATGCAAGGATGGCAACTACCGGTGCAGTGGTTGCGCTTTTTACGAACAGTGCAAGAAGAAAGGAAAGCTGGACAATACAAACAAGAAGTTGGATCCTACAGATAAGAAGTTGGATTCTACAAAAAGAAAGTTGGATCCTACAGATAATCACTAGAAATGGACTCCGAAAATGAATATTTTTGAAAAAATCGAATATTTTTCGAAAAAAAGATGCGGAAAGATTTGGTGGATTCAAAAAAAAGTAGTACCTTTGCACTCGCTTATCAGAAATGGTAACAGAAAACTCTACAAGGTGTCTTAACCGAGCGGTTAGGTAACGGTCTGCAAAACCGTGTAGAGCGGTTCGACTCCGCTAGACACCTCGAAAGTTTTATCAAACATCAATTAGATGTTTGCAAACAAAAAACTCTACAAGGTGTCTTAACCGAGCGGTTAGGTAACGGTCTGCAAAACCGTG
>ERZ1023630.68-NODE-68-length-37567-cov-10.289321_pt1 | contig 37567 bp, 31 predicted proteins | sample MGYA00380332_ERZ1023630 | MGnify/ENA primary metagenome ERZ1023630 (study PRJEB33179, sample SAMN07448973) | human gut metagenome | biome: Human-gut; feature: Human associated habitat; material: Faeces | host: Homo sapiens | place: India: Bhopal | collected...
CTTCAGCAATTTTAATTAAATCCATTTTTTTTGATTTTAAATTGTTTATCGTTACCAACGCAACATATCAAGTAACTCTTCTTTGACAGCGATTGCGCGAAAGCGGTGCAAAATTACTAGATTTTTGTCATACAGCCAAATTAAATTCAACTATTTTTCATCTGATATCGTTGGTTGCAACTTCTTTTTTAACTACATTTGGGCAATAAACAACTAATAAACATGAAACCAAACCGAATTATGTGTATCATTCCGGCAGGAATAGTAGCCGGGATTTTTATGTTTTCAAGCTGTCATTCAGGCTATTCTCTGGCATCAGTTGAGGGAAGCAGGATAGAAGTGACAGCAGCTTTGGATGCTAATCCGGATTCCGCTGCAATCGCTGTTTTGGCTCCGTATCAAAAAACGGTTGATAGTATTATGTCACCGGTCATAGGACAAAGCGCTCGTTTTATGGATCGCTTTCGTCCTGAAAGTGAGTTATCCAACTTGGTAGCGGATATTTTACGTTATTCTGCTTCTGCATATATAGGCCGTATGGCCGACGTGGGGGTGACGAATATGGGGGGACTACGTACGGCTTTGCCCGAGGGGGATATAACTTACGGTAATATTTATGAAATAACTCCCTTTGAAAATACATTGTGCATTGTTACTATGAATGGGGCTTTGCTGCGTGAACTTTTTGAAAATATAGCAGCTGTGCATGGTGAGGGATTAAGTGGCGCTTGTCTTGAAATTTCTGGAGATGGAAAATTATTGGATGCTACAGTGGCCGGAAAAGAAATTGAAGACTCCAAAGAGTATAAAGTAGCCACCTTGGATTATTTGGCTGAGGGAAATGACCATATGACTGCTTTTGCCAAAGTGGGCGATGCGGATAAATTGCTGCCTGAAAAGGCCACAGTGCGTCAGTTGTTTCTGAACTATGTGAATGAGCAGACTAAAGCAGGGAAGAAAATAGACTCAAAGATAGAAGGAAGAATTACCGTTAAAGAATAAACTGAACCGTTATGAAACGAATATATGTATTATTTACTGCTTTGTGTGTATGTTGTGCGCTGGCAGCACAGGATATCAAAGAACTTTTGATACTTCATACTAATGATACCCACAGCCGTGTGGAACCTATCCCCATTACTGATCCGAATCCGGAGTTTGCAGGAAAAGCGGGTTTTGTACGTCGTGTTACCTTAATAAAAGAAATACGGAAACAGGATAAGGATTTGTTGTTGTTTGATTGTGGTGACTTTTCACAAGGCTCTCCTTTTTATAATATGTTTGGTGGTGAAGTTGAAGTGAAGCTGATGAATGAAATGGGATATGATGCCGGGATTATTGGAAATCATGAGTTTGATTTGGGCTTGGATAATATGGCACGTCTTTTTAAAATGGCGGATTTTCCTGTTGTTTGTGCTAATTATGGTGTACAGGGAACTGTTTTGGAAGGGCTTGTCAAACCGTATGTTATTTTGGAACGTAAGGGGATAAAGGTAGGTGTGTTCGGACTGAGTCCTGCATTGGAGGGGCTAGTACAGGCAAAAAACTGTGAAGGAGTGGTTTTTGAAAATCCAATAGAGGCTGCTCAGCGTGTGGCGGATATATTGAAGAATCGGGAAAAATGTGATTTAGTGGTTTGTTTGTCTCATTTAGGGTGGCAAGGAAAACCTTATTCTGATGAAACTTTGATTCTTAATACTCGTAATATTGATATTGTCTTGGGAGGTCATTCGCATTCTTATTTTGATAAGACTTTGTTTTATAAGAATTTGGATGGCAAGGAGATTCCATTGCAACAAATGGGAAAAAATGCTGTTTATGTGGGAAAAATGAAAGTAAGGATGGAAAAGAACAGATAGTTGCTGTTGTATAAGGAAATCTGATATAATTGAAGAAATTAGATGAAGAGAAACGTATTGTTATTTATAAGTTTATGTGTCGTCGGATGTGTGATGACGTATGCACAGCAGATGCCTGGGCTGTTACAAAAGGGGAAGGCGGATACTCAGGATTGTAAGGCATGGGTGGATGAACAGCTTTCTGAAATGAGTTTGAAGGAAAAGATAGGACAACTGTTTATACACACAGTGGCTCCTCTTCAGACACAGCGAAATAAAAACAATATATATGCAGCTATAAAAGAATATAAAGTAGGAGGATTACTTTTTTCGGGCGGTCAGTTGTCTGATCAGGTTTTATTGACTAATTATGCGCAGAGTCTGGCGGAAGTGCCTTTGCTCATAACTTTTGATGGTGAATGGGGGCTGGCTATGCGCTTGAAGGGAACCCCTCGTTTTCCAAGAAACAGAGTCTTGGGATGTATACAGGATAATGAACTGCTTTATGAATATGGTAAGGAAGTAGCCCGGCAATGTAAGGAGATAGGTGTGCAGATTAATTTTGCTCCGGTGGCCGATGTAGATGTTAATCCTCGGAATCCGGTTATTAATACCCGTTCTTTTGGTGGTGATCCTCGGAATGTGGCTCAAAAAGTGGTAGCTTATGCTCGTGGTTTGGAGGATGGAGGGGTATTGTCTGTCTGTAAACATTTTCCGGGACATGGAGATACGGAAGTGGATTCTCATAAGGCGTTACCGGTTTTGAATTTTGATCGTGCGCGTTTGGACAGCATTGAACTTTTTCCGTTTAAAGAGGCTGTTAAAGCAGGATTGGGAGGTATGATGGTAGGACATTTGGAGGTACCTGAATTGGGTAAAAATCCGGCTTCGATTTCTTCACATATTATTTATAATCTGCTTTGTCGGGAATTGGGCTTTCAAGGCTTGGTTTTTACAGATGCTTTGGAGATGAAAGGTATTTCGCAAAATGAGAATATATGCGCTCAAGCCTTGATAGCAGGTAATGATTTATTATTGGCTCCCCGTAATTTGAAGAGAGAATTGGATGGTGTTTTAAATGCTGTAAAAAGTGGAAAACTATCAGAAGAACTGATTACGGAAAAATGTCGTAAGGTATTGACTTATAAATATGTTTTAGGGTTGAAGAATAAACCTCACATCCAACTTTCCGGGCTGGAGAAACGATTGAACCGTCCGGAAACGAAGGAGTTGATTCTCCGCTTGCAGAAAGCTGCTATAACGGTTCCTGCCAATGTAAATGGAACCTTGCCCTTGGATTCAAAATTGAGGGGAACGGTGGTTCTGAATATTGGGAAAACTCCCGGTGCTGGGCTTGCTTTTTATAATCGTTTGCAAAATACACTTTCTCTCACACGTGTTGTTGCTCGTCCGGATTCGATGGAAGCTATCAGAAAACGATTGTTGGGTAGTCAGCGTGTAATTGTGGTGGTTACTTCGGATGATTACAAAAAGTATAAAACAATGCTTGATTCGCTTCCGGCTGATTTGCCTGTTATTTATGTGTTTCTGATGCCATTAAAGTCTATGTTGGATATGGAGGGCTATTGGAAGAAAGCAGCGGCTGTAGTATTGGGGCATACTGATGAATCTGTTATTCAGGAGTATGTGGCTGATGTCTTGGTAGGAAAGGCAGTGGCAGACGGGCGTTTGTCGGTGGCTGTCGCCGATTTGTTCAAACCGGGTGATGGAGTGACTATAACTCCTAAAGTGTCTCGTATTTATAGACCTGAGGATTATGGTATGGATTCCAAAATACTGGAAAAGATAGACAGGATAGCCATGGAAGGAATCAAGGCGAAGGCTTATCCTGGTTGTCAGATTCTAATTTTAAAAGATGGGAAACCAGTATATGATAAGTCTTTCGGCACTTTCACTTATGAAAGTGACCGAAAGGTGGAAAAGGATGATTTGTATGATTTGGCTTCGTTAACCAAGACCACGGCGACGCTGTTGGCTGTTATGAAACTTTACGATGAAGGAAAATTTGGTTTGACCGATCGCATATCTCAATACATTCCAGCTTTAAAAGGTACGGACAAGGAACGTGTCACTATTGAGGAGTTACTTTTACATCAGTCGGGCATTCCTGCTTTTTGGCCTTTTTATAAGGAGACTATAGATAAAGACAGTTATAAGGGGAGTTTTTACAGAGCAAGACCGGACGCTAGTCATCATACGCAAATAGATACACGGCTGTATGTCATTGATAAGTTTGATTATAGAAAAGAGTTGATGGCAAAAACTTTCTCTGCTGATTATCCTTTACAAGTAGCTGACAGTATGTTTCTTCATCGTTCTTTTCGTGATTCCATTATGGTACAAATAGGACGTATTCCATTAAAAGACAGGAGATATCGTTACAGTTGCCTGAACTTTATGTTATTGAAGGAAATGGTAGAGAATATCAGTAAAATGCCTATGAATCTTTTTTTAGATAAGGAATTCTATAAACCGATGGAGATGAACCGTACGGCTTATTTGCCGCTTCGGCAGTTCAAAAAGGAGGAAATTGTTCCTACAGTGAAAGCGGATTATTTGCGTAAAGGAAAAGTGTTGCAGGGTTATGTACACGATGAATCAGCTGCTTTCATGGGAGGGGTATCAGGAAATGCCGGTTTATTTTCCACGGCTCGTGATGTGGCAAAAGTGTATCAGTTATTGATTGATGGAGGGGTTTATAATGGAAAGCGTTATCTGAGTAGGGAAACTTGTGATTTATTTTTAACCCATACCTCAAAAATCAGTAGGAGAGGATTGGGATTTGACAAACCGGATGTGAATAATAGTGTGAAAAGTCCGTGTGCGGAGGAAGCGCCCGAAGAGGTGGTAGGACATACTGGTTTTACCGGAACTTGCGCTTGGGCAGATCCGAAAAATCATTTGGTTTTTGTTTTTCTGAGTAATCGGATTTATCCGCGTCCTTTTGACCATAAACAGTTGATGCGGTTAAATATCCGTCCTCGTATGCAACAGGTTATGTATCAGGCTTTGATGAAATGGTCATATTTAGATTAAATACAAATTAGTGCATTTTTGTAATCTCTATGTGACAACTAATAGAGAAAAGCTGTATATTTGCTCCATCAATTAGTACTAATAATTTAATAATTAACGAAAATGGCTTACGTAATTAGTGACGATTGTATCGCTTGCGGTACTTGTATCGATGAATGCCCGGTAGAAGCAATTTCTGAAGGCGATAAGTATTCTATCAATCCGGATCTGTGTACAGAGTGCGGAACTTGTGCTGATGCTTGTCCTTCTGAAGCTATTCACCTTGGCTAAGCAGTACAATTTTGTTCTTTAAAGTTAATAACGATCGTTTCCGTTGATGGAAACGGTCGTTTTTTTGTTTATCTAAATTTTGTTTTGATTGGAAGCTCGTATGTCTGCTTTATGAATAAAAAAAACAGGCATCACAGAAAAAAACGGATGCCTGTTCTTTTTATAGAGAAAGAATATTTTATTTTAATAGGGCTAATGCTTCTTTGATGCGGCACATAGCTTCTATAATATTCTCATCGGAAGTTGCATAACTCATACGGATGCATTCGGGGGAACCGAATGAAGTACCACCTACACATGCCACATGACCTACTTCAAGCAGATACATTGCTAAATCGTCAGCGTTATTGATGTTGCGGTCACCTGCTGATTTGCCAAAAAAGGAATCACATTTCGGGAATAAATAGAATGCTCCTTGAGGATTGTTTACTTCAAATCCTGGAATTTCTTTTGCTAATTTTACAATAAGGTCACGGCGGCGCTGGAATGCTTGGCGCATTTCCTCTACGGGAGCCTGAGTACCTGTATAGGCAGCTTCGGCAGCTTTCTGAGAAACAGAGCACGGACCTGAGGTATATTGTCCTTGCAGCTTATTTACAGCTTTTACAATCCATTCCGGACCGGCAATGAACCCGATTCTCCATCCTGTCATAGCATATGCTTTTGAAACTCCGTTTACAATAATTACATTGTCATGAATCTCAGGGAATTGGGCAATGCTTTCATGTTTGCCACTGTATGTGATATGTTCGTAAATCTCATCGGCTATAACATATACTTGCGGGTGCTTTGCCAAAACAGCGGCCAAGCCGGCCAACTCTTCTTTGGTATAAACGGAACCGGTGGGATTTGACGGTGAGCAAAGAATCAATGCTTTGGTTTTAGGAGTAATCGCTGCTTCTAGTTGTGCAGGGGTGATTTTGAAATCCTGATCAATACCCGCAGTGATAATAACAGGAGTTCCGTCTGCTAGTTTTACCATTTCAGGATAGCTTACCCAATAGGGAGCAGGGACTATTACTTCGTCACCGTCGTTAACTAGAGCCATAATCGTATTACAAACAGATTGCTTGGCACCGTTTGCACAGGAGATTTGTGCAGCTGTATAGTCTAATCCGTTTTCATTCTTCAGTTTGGCTACGATTGCATTGCGAAGTGCAGGATATCCCGGAACTGGAGAATATCTGGAAAAGTTATCATCTACTGCCTTTTTTGCTGCTTCTTTGATGTGGTCCGGGGTATTGAAGTCCGGTTCACCTACGCTTAAATTAATGACATCAACTCCTTGGGCTTTTAACTCATTACTTTTTTGGGACATGGCCAATGTTGCTGAAGGAGACAAACGATTCAGACGATCTGATAATTGATTCATTGCTATTATTTTTTAATGTGTTTAAGTTTACTTGCTGCAAAATAAAGGATAATATCTTAATTATGAAAGTAAAACAGACGAAATCGCATAAAAATGATGTGATTTCGTCTGAGTTATAGCTTTTTTATTTGTTAAAGTGCAATGTGTGTCCCATTCTGTCTTTTTTGGTTTTTAAATAACGCTCGTTATATTTGTTAGGCGTGATTTCAATGGGAACGTTTTCAACTATGGACAAACCGTATGATTCCAATCCTACACGTTTGACAGGATTATTTGTCAGCAAACGCATTTGGGTGACGCCTATACTGCGTAGTATCTGTGCTCCGACTCCGTAATCACGTTCATCTGCCTGATGCCCTAAAAGGATATTTGCTTCTACAGTATCCACACCATTTTCTTGCAATTTGTAGGCTTTCATCTTTTCCATTAGTCCTATGCCTCTTCCTTCTTGGTTTAAGTAAACAACAGCACCTTTTCCTTCTTTTTCGATCATTTGCAATGCTTTGTGCAGTTGTTCTCCACAGTCACAACGCATGGATCCGAAAATATCACCGGTGGCGCAAGAAGAATGTACACGTACCAAAACGGGTTCTCCTTCTTTTATGTCACCTTTTATAATAGCGATATGTTCTAAACCATTGCTTTTCTGGCGGAAAGGTATCAGACGGAAATGGCCGTATTCAGTCGGCATGTCCACTTCCACCCCTTTTTCTACTAATGACTCTTGCTTCAGACGATAGGCGATCAAGTCACGGATTGAAATTAGTTTCAGCCCCCATTCATCGGCCATTTTTCTTAGTTCGGGCAGACGTGCCATGGTTCCGTCCTCACTCATGATTTCCATCAGTGCGGCGGCAGGGTATAGCCCTGCCAGACGCGCCATGTCGATACAGGCTTCTGTATGGCCTGCACGTCTCAGCACCCCTTTGTCTTGTGCATATAATGGATTGACATGCCCCGGACGTCCGAATGTTTCGGGAGTGGAGGTAGGATCGGCAAGAGCACGGATGGTAGCGGCCCGGTCGTGGATAGAAACTCCGGTACTGCAACCTTCCAGCTTATCTACAGTTACAGTGAAAGGAGTACCTAGAACTGACGTGTTTGTATCTACTTGATGAGGTAATTCCAATTCTTTGCAACGAGAAATGGTAATAGGTGCACAAAGCACGCCACGTGCATGTTTCAACATGAAATTGACTTGTTCGGGAGTAATTTTTTCCGCAGCAACAATTAAATCGCCTTCATTTTCACGATCTTCGTCGTCCACTACAATGACAAACTTACCTTCACGGAAGTCAGCTATCGCTTCTTCGATGGTATTTAGTTTTAATTCTTCCATAGTCAAATTATAAATGATTTATTGTTTATTCTTTCTTGAATTTCACGGTTGGTCTTGATTATGTTTTTTAAATCTTTATCCAGCCGGATACTGAACCGCCAAATGCGGAAATAGAAGAACAGGCCTATTGGTACAATGATTCCTGCAAGTAAATTAAGCCATTGGTTGTCAAACGGACTTTTGTGAGCTTTGGTGGACAAAATGGGATATTTATTTAAGTATTCCAGTAATACTCCATCTTTGCTGTTGGATAATTCTTCTATGAGTAGTTCCATTTTGGCACTGATATCGGCTATGACGTCGTCATGTCCTTTATTGGTGAAGATGCGGATATAATTAGGTGCATCGGCCAGTCTATGCTTGATGGCATATTCGTTACAGATGTTGCATAGTTTCTCCAATTCCGTTTGTATACGTGGATAGTCCGGATCTTCTATAATAACTTCTTTTTTGAATACATGGCGCGAGGGGCGCAGACCTAGCAGCATACGGAAGAAATTGATATACACTTCGGCATTGAATACCACAGAGTCATTATTTGACTTATAAGTAAAGAAGGCTCCGATAGGTGCCAATACAATGGTACTCATCCACACGCCCAATACCATATTCATTTCACCGCTTTTTGCTACTCGGGTAGCTCCGGAATCAATGATATAATAAATTACGAAAATTAAGACGGATACCACTACGGGCATTCCTAAACCTCCTTTGCGGATGATGGCTCCCAAAGGCGCACCGATGAAAAAGAAAATCAAACAACTGAGAGAGAGGGTGATTTTTTTGTGCCAGTCGGCTTCGTGTTTCCGGATATTGTTGTCCGCATCTGTAGTTTGATAGCTTTTCATGCTCCATTCGCTGGCCAGTGCCTCGGTACGATCCGCCGCACTACCCAGTGTCTTATCTTTTTCAGCTAAAGTATAGGAATTGAACAGGCTGTCCACATTGATTTTGTTGTTTGTTTCAACTATTTTTGCGGAGTCTGTTTTCGATAATACGATATTGCGATAAGTCGAGGCTTTTATTTCATTATACATACTTCTTCCCAAGCTGTCGGCACGGTGGTTCAGTGAGTCGATGGACTGGCTGATTTCAATCATGTTTTTGCTGTCCGAACGGTCACTTAAAAAGCTTCCATCTACCATGTTGAATCCACCGTCAAATTCGATAATGGTATGTTTCTCTCTGAAGGTTTCACGTCGATAGGGGACATTATTGGATGAAATGGTCTGCGATTTCAGATTTTCGAACTGCTCTCCGTTGTACAGATGTAGATAAAGATGTTGTTTGTCTGCTGTCATCTCCATTTTTCCTTCGGAAGCCCATATAATGTGAGCGTTTTCAAACCCATCTGAAAAGTTGTAGATCAGTACATCTTTTAGCATTCCTGTTTCACGGTCTTTCTGTTTTACATATATATTATACCCCTCAATTTCGTCGTAAAATACACCTTCCGGAATATCCAGTTCTGGTGAAGTTTGCTTCATGGATACAAGTAAAGTAAGCAGTTTGATCTGCGCTTTGGGAGCTATGACATTTTGAAAATAAAACGAGGTACAACACAGGAAAGTACAAAAAATAATCAGTGGACGTATGATCCTCAATAAGGGAATACCCGCTGCTTTCATTGACAGCAATTCATATCTTTCACCAAAGTTACCGAATGTCATTAAGGCAGCTAATAAAATTGCCAAAGGTAGGGACAAAGGTATTAAGGTCAGAGCAGAATAAAAGAAGAATTGTGCTAAAACACTCATTTCCAATCCTTTTCCAACCAACTCGTCTACATATCTCCATAAAAATTGCATCATGAAGATGAAGAGACAGATGAAAAAAGTACCTATAAAGAGCATCAAAAAGCTCTTTAGGATAAATATATCTAATTTTTTTATGCGTAGCATTATTTCATTTTGTGCAACTATCAAGGCACAAAAATAGCATAAAAAACGGAGAGCAAAGACAAGTTTTGCATATTTTTATAGAATTACAGTCCACTTACCCTTTTTAGCTTCTCTATTTCGGAATCCCAAAGTTCTTTCGTATCTTCTACTTCATCGGGGTCTGCCCAGTCAATCACTTCCAGCATATAGTCAGAGGTTAGTTCGTTATAGACCATTTTCAATTCAAAATAGGCTTTAGGATCTTCATCATCCAGCCATCGAAAGCGTATAAAACTGTTAACCCGGAAGTTTGTAACTTCAGCTTGCCGTGTTTCTGTTTTTCCCCAATAAAAGGTGAATACTTTGTCTTTGAATGTCACCTTGTCTGCAAACCATGTTTCCAGGCCGGATGGAGTACTGATAATAGACCATACGATGTTACCGGATCCGGCTTTCAACATGTACTCCAAGCGAATTTTTTCTTTTCTCATAGGTTAGCTTTTTAAAGTTTCGGTGGCAAATTAAGCCAAATTTTCTTATTTGCCATAATAAATGCTATGTTTTTTGAAATATTTATTTGCCATATACTAAGCTGTTTTTCTCTTTAAAAACGAATTTTACAAGAAAAAGTTCTCTGAAATGTTGCAAAGTTCAAAATAACTTTCTATCTTTGCACCCGCAATTGAGAAATGATGGCGGGATAGCTCAGCTGGTTAGAGCGCATGATTCATAATCATGAGGTCCCCGGTTCAATCCCGGGTCCCGCTACACAAAACAAGGTATTTATGAATTTGTTTCATGGATATCTTGTTTCTCTTTTATTTATATTGGACTTATTTTTCTTTTCATATAGAATCACGGGTCAACGTAACAACCTGAGGGGTTTTGGGGTCAGCGGAAATTTCTGGTTGGTAATTTTTAAAATTAGCTATCTTTGCTTACCTTTGTTTTATGAAACCCGAACGACTCCTTCGTGCCATCCTTCCGGATGTGCTTATAGACAACTTTGATATTGTCAATTTCGACAAGAGTGCTGACCGTTTTGATATTTATCTTGATGAAAAAAAAGTTTTTCTAAAATAGATTTTCACAATGTACTGGTAGTTTTATGAACAGTGATATAAAAATTAAAAAGAGCAACTGTCCATCTCGGACAGCGGCTCCTGTAAAACGGTTCAATATTAGTAAAAAATGACAATCTTCCTGAATGAAATTATTTATGAAAATCCTGTATCTTTTAATAAGAACAGTCCTCTTTTTGTGAGGCAAATTCTGTCCTTTATCAAGAAAGATGCAAAATGTATTATTTCAATATTTCACCTTTTTCATTGAAGAACACTGTATTTTCAGTTCCTTCCTTGTCTGTCAGGACAACCTGATAGGTCTTGCTACCATCCTCTGTCGCTTCCACCGCTGCTTCTTTGACGATTGATTCCGCAAAATTTTTGGCGATTGCTTCCGTTATCGCTGCTGGAAGATCTTTCACTTCAATGGGGGTAAAGTCATTTACTGCCATGACAGTTTCAACACCTGATGTCAAATTTCCGGCAAATGCCACTGTCGTTCCTAATCCCATTACCAATGCTATTGCAACAATTTTTTTTTCATAATCTTATATTTTTAACAGTAATTATTTTATGATAATGATATGACAATTCCTATGCCAAAAGAATATTACTTCTAATTATCAGCTGGTTAGTATTTCCCCAATTGTATAGAAAATGGAAAAAATCCTCATATAATGTGGTTTGATGTGGAATGTTTCTACATTTATAAATATCGGTAGAAATCCTGCTGATTTTGTGTGTAAAACCAAAATCTGTTGCACATTAATTTCTGTAGCAGGCTTTTTTGTTTTACAAAAATAAGAGGCTGTTTCAAGTTCTTTTTTTAAGATAACCTCTTATGGCTTATCTGATAGTGGGCATAAATACAATGTTAATAGTTATATTCTTTGTCACTGCTGAAAAAGTATTGGAATATAAACAGGCGGCTGTAAAAATGCTGACCAGCCTGAGTTCCGACAAATACCAGTGTGGTAAAAGTAAACCTGCTTTCCTGCTTCATTCCACAGGACACTTGCCTGCCGGATCAGAGATTGATGCATCCATCATTTATGCTGATTATTATTATATGGAGGCACTTCTCCGTTTGAAAAGGCTGACGGAAAATAAATCGGTCATTGACGAATAATAGATTGTTCAGGGAAGTATAAGTATATAGAGATCTGTAGTCTCCTTATAGGTGGATTATTTATGATAAGTATATCCCGTTTGCATCAGTAGGTGAAAACGGGATATACTGTTTTACAGCAGGTAACTAAAGCTTTTAGTTTACTTTAACTATGAAAATTAGTTTTATAACTAAAAGTTTTAGTTCTTTGTGATAATCAAAAGAAAGATTATGAAAATGTTGACAGCAAAGGAAGAAGAAATTATGGGTTATTTTTGGGAAAAAGGCCCGTTGTTTGTAAAACAGTTACTTGATTTTTATGATGAACCGCGTCCGCATTTCAATACTCTGTCTACCATTGTGAGAGGATTGGAGGAAAAGGGGTTTCTCAGTCATGAGGTATTTGGAAATACCTATCAGTATTATGCGGTGGTAAGCTGTGATGATTTTAAGAAGAAGACGTTGAAAGGGGTTATCAGTAAATATTTCAATAACTCTTATTTAGGAGCGGTTTCTTCACTGGTGAAGGAGGAGGAGATTTCTTTGGATGAATTGAAGCAGCTTATCCGGGATGTGGAAAAGGCGCATGAATAATCCGGATAAAGAGAATAATTAAAGATACATACTATGGGAGCATTTTTTGTATATATTGTAAAGTCGGCAGTCTGTCTGGCGGTATTTTATTTATTTTACCGCCTGTTGCTGAGCCGTGAAACATTCCATCGTTTTAACCGTATTGCTTTGTTGGGAATACTGATATTGTCCTGTGCCATTCCCTTTGTGGAAGTGACCATGAAAGAACCGATGGAAGTCAGCCAACAATTGCTGACTTGGGAAGAACTGCTACTTATGGCTAATCTTAATCGGACTGCTACTATAGAAACTGCTCCCGAATCTGTCATTACATGGCGTGAAGCGCTGCTGATGGTTTATTTGTTGGGTATTGTATTCTTCTTTTTACGTAATGTATGGTCGCTGACCCGTATGCTGAGGCTGATAAAGGGTAGCACCCTTGTCCGTCAGGAAAATGGTATTACGCTGATAACCCACCAAAAAGAAATCGCTCCTTTCAGTTGGATGAAGTTTGTAGTGATCTCTGAGAAAGACCTGAAGGAAAACGGTGAGGAAATACTGACGCATGAATATGCCCATATACGGAAGAGACATTCCATAGATTTACTTATAGCGGATATCTGCATCTTTTTCCAATGGTTCAATCCTGCCTCCTGGTTATTGAAACAGGAACTACAGAACATACACGAGTTCGAAGCGGACGAAAGCGTGATTGCACAAGGTATTGATGCAAAGAAATATCAGTTGTTATTAATAAAAAAAGCTGTCGGCACAAGGCTCTACTCTATGGCCAACAGCTTCAATCACAGTTCACTTAAAAAACGTATTACTATGATGTTAAAAAAGAAATCCAATCCGTGGGCACGACTCAAGTACCTGTATGTGCTTCCATTGGCAGCCATTGCCGTGGCAGCCTTTGCCCGCCCCGAAATCTCTAGTGAGTTAGATGAGATTTCAGCCGTCAAAGTTAATGATTTAACGGCAATTATGAAAACCGAAGAGGTTAAAAGTCCCGAAAAACATCCTGCAAAGGAAATAAAAGTGCAAGGGCAGGTGTTAGAAAAAAGTACAAACGCTCCGGTTGTAGGTGCTAGTGTGATTATCAAAGGTACCACTTCGGGTACGATCACAGATTTAGATGGAAATTTTGTTATTTCAATGCCTGTTGGGGCTACTTTGAGTGTTTCATATATAAATATGAAAACAAAGGAATTGACTATTACAGAGAAACTTATTGGAAAAATTAAATCTTTAAAAGTGTATTTGGAGGGAGAAATCACAACTAAGACACAGGAAGTGGTTGTAGTAGGTTATGGAGGTGGTGAAGAAGTTTCTGATGAAGTTCCGGTTTTTCAGGTTGTTGAAGAGATGCCTGAGTTTCCGGGTGGTATGGGAGAATGTTTGAAATTCTTGGGGAAGAATATCAAATATCCAGTGGAGGCTCAGAAAGCTGGAGTACAGGGAAAGGTTATTGTACAATTTGTAGTTGAGAAAGATGGTAATATAGCCAATCCCAAAGTTGTCAGGAGCATTGATCCGGATTTGGACGGTGAGGCCATTCGAGTCATTTCCATTATGCCGAAATGGAAACCGGGTATGCAGAAAGGTCAGCCTGTGCGTGTGAAATATACGGTTCCCGTCACTTTCAGACTAGACGGTAAAGATATCAAATCAAATGAAGCACGTCATTTGGAGTTGAAGACAGACACTGTTTTTCAAGAAAATCCATTGCGGATAGGTAAGGAAACTTTTTCGTTGAAAGATTGGAAGGAGAAACCATTGCTTATAGTTGATGGGATAGAAAAGCCTTATAGTCAAATGGAAAAAATGAATGCTTCGGACATTGAATCTATTTCGGTGTTGAAGGATGCGGCAGGTACTGCCATTTATGGAGCCAAAGCCAAGAATGGCGTGATATTGATTACCACAAAGAAACAATAAGAATAAAGATATGAAAAAATTTGTAACACTGCTGCTATGTATGCTCCCCGTTTCGTTGTTTGCCCAGGTGAATGATGGAATTCGTCAGGCAATGGATAATTATGATTATGAAACAGTAGTTACGCTGATTGAACCCGATTGTCAGGATTCTTTGTTGCTGATTACCAAAGCTCAGGCGCTGAAAGCGATGAACCGTTATCCGGAAGCCATAGGGGTATTGAACTCTCTTATCTTGAAAGACAGCACAAACACAAAAGTTTTGATCGACCTTGCCGAGTGTTACAAATTGACGGGTAACTCCCGTCGGGCGGCCAACTGTTATCAGAAGGCAATGAATTTGCAACCGGAAAATAAATTTTTCCGGTTGCAGTTCATACGCTCTTTATTAGCTTCCGAAGATTATGAAGAAGCGCGTACGGCTTGTCATGGCTGGTTGGAACGCGATTCCTTGTCGGCCACCGGATACAAATATCTGGGACAGGCATACGAGGGATTGCAGGATGCTGCCAGTGCCTTCCTCAGTTATAACATAGCCTATCGGCGTGATTCGTTGGATGCCCAGACAGTGGCACGCATTGCCGGTATTTTTAATAACAATCAGCAGTTTAAAGATGCTGTTGATGTGACGGAAGTTTATCGTTTGTCCGATACCACCAATATAGATGTGAACCGCCAGAATGCGAAGGCTTATTGTATGCTGAAAGAGTACGGAACGGCGGTAAAACGCTATGAGTCATTAAAAGAACTGGGTGATCGTAGTTTTCTCACTCTTTACTATTTAGGTGTATCCCATTATGGGGATAACTGGTTTTACGGTGCATACGATAATCTGAAAGAAGCTTATCAAAAAAATCCGATGGATGTGAATGTGCTCTATTATCTGGCAAAAGCTTCGGCACGCACTTCTTGGAAAAAGGAGGGTGTGGAATATATGGAAGAAGCCTTCCGCATAGCCGTTCCTTCTGATAGTATGATGGTACGTCTTTATGACGGGTTGGTAGAATGTTACGATTATGCGGGGGATACAAAGAAAGAGGTGGAAGCCTTGGAGAAGTTATATATTTATACAAAGAAAAACTCCATTCTTTATAAAATAGCCTGTCTCTATGATTGGAAAGAAGATGAGAAGAATGCCATTCGCTATTATAGGAAATACATGGCTACAGTTCCCGAAGATCAGCGTTATGCCTTGGACGAAGACGGGAACCCGGTGGAAGACCGCATAACACTTTACCAGCAGGCATGGAAACGTATCAAAAAAATAAAGGAGGAAGGTTTCTTTAGAGGTGATATTCCGACAAAGTCATTTCCTGTAGAGAAAAAAGATACGTTGGCACTTCGTCATGCAAAATAACGGAAGTCATTTATATAAAAGTAAGAATATATGAAGAAAATTTTAGCTTTGGCACTCTTTGCAGTGGCTCTAGTGTCATGCCGGCAAACTATGCAGACCGATGGCTTTAAACTATCCGGTCATTTGGAAGGGCTTCAGGTTGGAGATACTCTTTTTCTTAAAACTTTTTTATTACCCGATTGGAAAGAAGACGGGACAGATACCATATTGGTGGAAAAGGAGGGGATTTTCTCGGCTTTTATTCCTATGGAACATACTACTTTTTATTTATTGACGCATCAGCCTAAAGTGGGTGAACCGTTACGGAGTTGTATTCGCGGAGCTGAGATTATAGCTCGCGTAGGTGATGATATAAAACTGGAAGGGTCTTTGGATTACTTGGGTGCGGTTCGTCATTCGGGTGGTTTTTATGACAATTCGTTGGTGGCTAGGTATGATAGCCTGACTGCGTCTTCCAATACTGAAATGATTGATATCTTCAGTCAGATACTGAAATATCAGGATACAAAGCAAAATGATAGTGTGGCAAAATACGGGCAAATGTATAATGAATATCATCGTCCGCTAATGCTGAAGACTGTTCGTGATAGTCTGGCATTGAAAGTGAACGATATGGAATATGCCGCTTTTATGTATGCATCCGCTTTTGTTTTTGATGCTACTTATAAGGATGTAAAAGAGCGTTTGGCACAATTTACTCCAGAGGTTCAAAATTCATATTTTGGACAAATACTTGACAAGCAATTGCTTGTATTGAAGAATATTGAAGTAGGCTTTGCGCCAGCGGAGTTTACAGTGACAGATAAAGACGGCCGGAAGGTGTCTTTGTCTGATTATAAAGGCAAATATGTGTTGATTTATCATTGGGGATTATGTCCTGGTACTTTTTGGGTAAATCCTAAAATAACGGATCTCTATCAAAAATATCATGAAAAAGGTTTGGAGGTATTGGGATTTACCCGTGATGATTTGTTGAAATCGTTGCAGGGAAGTTCTGAAGAGTTTAAGAAAGATGAACGGGTACAGGGATTGCTAAGCCATCCGTGGACTACAGTTTACACAGAGGATGAGGGCAACGGCTTTATAGTGAAAGACCTTTATTTTTCAGGAGTTCCCATTCTTATGTTAATCTCTCCGGATGGTATTACTTTGGCCCGTGGATATACAAAGGCATACGAAGAAGTAAAGAATCTTTTGGATAGGAACTTGGGAAATAAGTAAGTATGTTAAAAAAAAGATACAATGAAAAACTTTGGTATTTTACTGCTTGCTATGGTGAGTTGCTGCCTTTTGCAGGCAAAAGACAGGGTGGTTAAACAGCCGCCTTTCATCGCTCGTAGCTCTTCTACTATCGAGATAGACAGAGTGGTGGTTTCGGATACGGCAACCGTATTGGATGTAAAAGCCTTTTTCCGTCCTCATAATTGGATTCAGATAAGTAATGAAAGTTATTTGTTGGCTGATAATGGAGAGAAGTATCCGATTCGTTCCGGTAATGGAATTACCTTGGGCGAAAAATTTTGGATGCCCGATAGCGGTGAAGCTTCTTTTAGTCTTATTTTTCCGTTATTGCCCCCTACAGTGAAAGTGATTGATTTCATTGAGAGCGATTGTGAGGACTGTTTCAAGGTATGGGGAATCCATTTGGATGGTAAATTACCGGAATTGGATTTATCGGATGATGTGAAGAAACAGAAATTGAATTACGCTGAACCGTTGCCTAAGGCTGAATTGAAAGATGGCAAATCAGTGATAACCGGTCGTTTGTTAGACTATGAGAAGCACTATGCACTTCCGTTTTCTTGTAGGATTTGTGATTTGTTGACGGCAAAATTTGAGGATACTGAAATAAAGGTGAATGAAGACGGAACATTTCGGACAGAGATTGAACTTTGTGCTCCGACTACGGTCAGTTTTTCTGTGGGACGTGATATTTATTTTGACGTCTTTTTGGTTCCCGGTGGTGAATTGGATATGGCTGTCAACTTGCGTGAGTTGAGTCGTTCTGAAAGCAAATTGTTGAAAGGCAAGCGTGCTGGTGGAAAGAAAGTCTATTTTTCAGGTACCATGGCGGCTTTGAATGATGAAATGATAACCGATGATGAACATTTGATGGATGTATGGGGAATGGTTCATTGGAATATGAATGATTTATATAATATGACTGCCGGTCAGTATAAAGCTTATTGGTTGAAAAAATATGAAGAAACCAAATCCGCTATCTGTTCCGATAAGAAAAGAAGTCAGGCATACCGGGAGCTTTTATTGGCTCAGAATGATTTGCTTTGTACTTTGACATTGACCCGTGTAAGTTCTAATTTAGCCTATGCTTATGTGCAGTGCAGTGGATTACCGGCTCGTGAAGCTTATCAAAAGTTTAAACAACCGGAATTGAGTGATGATTTCTATGACTATATCCGGCAGTTGAATATACTGAACTCGCCTGTCATGCTTTATGCCAATGGTTATGCTGATTTGGTAAGGGGAATGGGCTATCTGAGGGTGAAGATGGATGATGAGTTGAGTGATATATTTGCGTTTATTCTCTCTTCCGATAAAGTTTCTGCTGAAGATGCTAAGATAATACGTGAGTTCAAGGCTGATACAGATACCGGAAAAACATCTGTCTATCAGGAAAAAATGGGCGAATTGCGAATAAAATACGATGAATTGTTTAAAGAATTCAGTTCTATGCAGCAAGACTATATTTTGAAAAAGATTATAGCCGGATATTTGGGCACAGACCAAGGACTTTTTTTCGACTTGCAGAAAATGATGAAATATGCTCAGAAAATCAGTGACTTCACTCCATTGACTGTACATGATTTTGAGGAGATACGGAAGATGAGTGACCCTTATTATCTCGGCAGACTGACAAAGATGAACAACCGTCTTTTGGAAACGATTGAAGCTAATAAGAAAAAGAAGGGTTATACCGTTAATGAATCCGGAGAAGTAAAAGATGAAGATTTATTTTATTCCATCATTTCTAAATTTAAGGGTAAGGTGGTTTTGGTCGATTTTTGGGCGACTTGGTGCGGTCCTTGCAAAATGGCTATGAAACAGATGAAACCGATGAAGAAAGATCTTGAAGGTAAAGATATTGTATATGTTTTTATTGCCGGAGAGAACTCGCCCAAAGAAACGTGGGATAACATGATTCCGGATATTCATGGAGAGCATTACCGGGTAACGGCAGCTCAGTGGAATTACCTGAGCAGGCAGTTCAGCATACAGGGGGTTCCGACTTATATTATTGTCGATAAAGAAGGGGGTGTTATTCAAAAATATACCGGTTTCCCGGGAGTGGATACCGTAAAAAGAGAATTAATGAAAGCATTAGAGAAATAAAGACCGTGTTTGTCTTGCAAGAATAAAGTGGAAAAGGATCTGTAAGGTGCTGTAAGCATTTACAGATTCTTTTTTTGGATTTATATTACTATCTTTGGCAAGACAAAACTAATATTGAATAATGAAAAACTGGGTCGTTAAGCTATTGTTATTACTTTTCATTCCTTCTTTAGCAGGAATTTTGTTCACTGTTGCTCTTGGTTTTAATCCGGGGGGCTGGTTACAAATTACGACGTATGCTTTACCTCCGTTACTCACTCTCGCCGGAGGGGCTTTTATCGTTGCTTCAAGATGGAAAATTCCTTTTCTTATATTGATGGCAGCTGCAAGTATGGCCTTTAATATGCCTTTACAGAACTGGCTTTTTCATTCGGCAGATGAAGTGGTGCGTTATCATGCTGTTACCGATTTATATAATTTGGAGAATAATGCTCTGTATTTTACTTTCGATACTCTGGAGGTGGATTATGCCCGAAGGAGCAGTGTGACTGTCACTCGTGAGGTGACACGAAGTATGGGCAGACACCGCTATCGTAAGGAACAGAAGCAATATCATTTCTCTGTAGCTCCTGTATTTACCGATTCATTGCCCCGTCATAAGTATGAGGAGCGGGAAGTTAAGGCATGGGTTATTCCGGTGAGGCATGAGAAAGGACAAGCCGTTGTATGTTATGAGCGTTGTATTTTTGATTTAGATGATTATCAGAAAGCCATTGATCGGTCCCGCTGTAAACTCCACCATCCTCAAGCTCCGATTATACGACCTTTGTATTCACAGTTCATTACCCGGCAGGAATGGAAAGGAATCTTTTTGAATGTTGCATGGATTGTACTTTCTGTACTGATAGTACTGGGGGTAATTCTGAATTATCAGGCAGACAGGAGGAAAGCATAATATCGGAACAGACTGTATGAAGGGTACTTTATGAATATTATGATCTTCATGCATGAGGCCTGTCAGTACTATTGGTAAATTCTAGAATGATGTTTTCTTTATATAAAACTTTCCCCGGACATTTCATGACAGAAACATCCGGGGAGAGGTATTTCATTTATTATTTATTGAAAAGTTTTATTTTGCCTCTACCTTCAGATTGGATAATTCTGTGTCCTTATGGATGGATGGCAGATTATTCTGTTTTACAACAACAGTATGAACTTTTCCTTTTGCCACTTGCGGCAAAGTGAATTTCTGCTTGTAGATAACCTGTTCCGCTGATGGGCGCAGCAGATAGCCTGTTTCTTTTTCAAAGCGGTTGTATATTCTTACCACAATTTGGTTACTGCCTTTTTGAAGCGGTAGCAGCACCTTTTCCTCGCGGAACTTGCAGCGGTAAGGGTTGAGGTGTTTCATTACCGACTTGCCGTTCAGATAGATTTCAATACCGTTTCCGGCACCTACATCTACTAGAATATCTTGTGCTTTGGGCGATTCTACCTGCTGCATCAGGAAGTAACTTTCCAGAATATTGCTGGGGAACATGGCTTTTTCCTCATTCACTTCTTTCCATTGTCCTTTTCTTACCGGTGCTTTGTCCGGATCAGTATGGATGGTGGCAGGAGCATCGAACAATCCGCTGCCCGGTCCGCAGAAGTAACGCTGACCCCATACGGTCTTGGAAGGCAGGTTTAATGCCTGTGCCTTGCCTGCGTCAAGGGTTACAGTGTAAGGTATTCCATCTACTTCAACCAGTAATTCCTTACCGTTCTCCTGCGGAGTATAGGTAAATTCCAATGCGTTGAGGTTGGATTTGTTGATGTTCCATTGATAGCTCACCGTACTGCGGTAGTTGCTGTAATAATCGAAACAGGAATAACTATAATTGGGAGTGCGCTGTGCAGCCATAGGTTGCGGTTTCACCGGTTGGTCGAACGTGGCACAAATCACTTGGATGTCTTTTCCATATGCGTCGGCGGGCAGTGTGAAGATCATCTCCTGTCCTTTCTGAATAGCTTTAATGTCTGCTTTTTGCAGTTTGCATCCCGGCACGTTCAAAGTGATTTTACCATCGGCAGGGCGGTTGCCTGATAAGATGAGGTAGAGGTTATTGCCTTTGCGGGTAATGGTTCCCCATTCGAATTGCTCACGGAAAGGAGAGGCTTCTGTGCCATAAATGGCTTCACCGTTTTTCTTCAACCAGATACCGATTTCTTTCAGCACCTCTCTTTCAAAGGGTACTACGGAACCGTCACCTTTGGGACCGATGTTCAGCAGGAAGTTTCCGCCATGGGAAACTACATTGATCAGGCTGCGTAGTTTTTCCATCGCTTTGGTGTGAACGTCCCCCCTTTTCTGCCAGGAACGGTAGCTCCAGGTTTCATCGAACATGGAAGCAGCTGTTTGCCATGCGGTCTGCAAGGAGCCTTCGGGGTATGTGTTGTCTGCCATGACACTGAAGTCATACTGATCGTTGCCCAACCGGCCGCTTACCATACAGTCTGGTTGCAATCTGTGCACCAGTTGATACAGTTCCTTGCTTTGTTCAGGAGTGTTGGAACCCATGTCAAACCATAGTTCGGAGATGGGACCGTAGTTGGTCAACAGTTCGGTAACTTGGGCTTTGGTGAATTCATGATGTTGTGGGGTGATGAAATCACAGTTATGGCTGGAGATAGGATAGGCTTGTGGAAAATGCCAGTCTATCAGTGAGAAATAGATGCCGAAGTTGATTCCGCCACGTTTGCAAGCTTCCGCCATCTCTTTTATGAAGTCGCGCTTGCCGGGGGTGGCATCGTATGAATTATAGTCGGTGGTGGCTGTACGGAACATACAGAAACCGTCGTGATGCTTGGTGGTAATGATGATGGAGCGCATACCGGCTTCTTTAGCCAGTGACACGATAGCGTCTGCATCAAACAGGGTGGGATTGAAACGCAGGGCGGTATCTCCATACCAGTCACTGAAGATTCCAGCAAACGATTGGATTTGTTCACTGTATCCTCGGGTGACGGGGTTGCCTTCCCATACGCCTCCCAGTTCGGAATAAAGACCGAAGTGGATGAACATGGAATACTTGTTCTGATGCCATTTCTCAAATGCTTTTTCCGAGATTTGGGCTGTTGCACCCAGGCTTATGACACAAGCCATGATGAAGGTTAGTAATTTTTTCATGATTGTAATTAGTGGTTAACTGAATGAATATATTGCATAATTTCTGTTTGTTGGTCGGGATGGAACCACACGATGTCTTTGTCCCGTTTGAACCAGGTCATCTGTTTACGAGAGTAAATGCGGGAATTTTGCTTGATTTTTCCGATAGCGAATTCCAATGTCCATTCTCCGTCCAGATACTTGAACATTTCTTTGTATCCTACGGTATTGAGCGAGTTCAGATGCCGGAAAGGATATACCTGCCGGGCTTCTTCCAGCAAGCCGTCCTGCATCATGATGTCCACGCGGCGGTTGATGCGGTCATACAATTCTTCGCGGTCGCGGGTTAATCCTATTTTGATGATGCGGAAAGGGCGTTCCTTGTGAGTACGGGTACGGAAAGAAGTATAAGTTTTTCCGGTCATGTAGCATATTTCCAATGCATGTATTACCCGTTTGGGATTTTTCAAATCCACTATTTTGTAATACTCGGGGTCCAGCAGCCTTAGTTCGGCGCACAGAGTGTCCAGCCCTTCCTGTTCGTAACGTCGTAGCATCAGCTGGCGTGTTTCATTGTCTACAGTGGGGATATCATCTATGCCTTTGCAAATGGCATCTATATACATCATGGAACCTCCGGTCAGTATTACAGTGTCATGGTTTTGGTATAGGATTTCCAGTTGTGCCAGTACGTCTGCTTCGTATTGTGCGGCGCTGTAATAATCTGTTAGCTGTAATGTTCCGACAAAATAATGAGGAACACGCGCCAGTTGCTCGGGGGTAGGGGCGGCAGTTCCTATCTTCAGGTCTGCATACAATTGGCGTGAGTCTGCCGAAACAATGGAAGTCCGGAAGTGTTCGGCAATGGAAAGGCTTAGTTCGGTCTTTCCTACACCGGTAGGGCCGATAAGGACGATAAGGGTGTCAGGCATGGTGTTTATAAAAAGAGAGGGGCGGACGTGTAACGTCCGCCCCCGTTAAGATTAATAGTTTTCTTGCTCATAAGGGTCCGGTGAGGAGGCACCGCCCATATCAAATCCTTCGGGATCAAAGTCTTCCATATCGAAGTCCTGGTCGCCGTAGAAATTCTCGTCTATATCCAGATTTCCGCTATTGCTTTTTGCCATCATTTCGTCAAAGTCGACGGTTTGTTTCGGGGCTTCTCCGGCTTTGCGCGAACACACTGCTTTGTCAAGGTCTTTGCCGGTGATGATTTCCGACAGTTCAATGAAAAACACTCGTTCTGCCAACGGGTCGAATACATACAGCAATTTTTGCTTTTCGTCTTCCACCAAATCACTCAAGCGGGTTTCTCTCATGATGTAGCTGTCTTCTTCCGAACTGCTTCCCATATCTTCCAGTGTGATTTCCTGGTCTTTCTCCCAGTCGTCATCACAAATGAAGAAAGAGGTCATCTGGTCATCTTTATATCCTGCCGCTTTCAATATTGCTTCGTGCAAATCAAAGAAAGTTGCTTCCGAGTCTATCTTTATTTCTCTTATAAAATCATCGACTTCATCAGAGATTAGTGTAAATCTGTAAATCATATATTTATACTGTATATACTATATAACTTTTTTTTCGTGCAGTAAAGTTATAAAAAACTTTGTTATCTGATGATACCTCTTTGAGAATTTTCTATGAAAGAAATAATATATTCTATTTCTTTGCTCATAGGTATTTCTTTGCGTACTTGTTCCAAGGCATCGGTAACGTTCATGCCATTTTGATAAATAATGCGATAGGTGTTGTGTATATTCTCTATTAGTTCATTAGAGAATCCGCGGCGGCGGAGTCCTACGATATTGATTCCTGCGTAGGCAATGGGTTCGCGCCCTGCTATAATATAAGGAGGAATGTCCTTGCTGAAACGTGAACCGCCCTGTACCATTACATAACCGCCTACCCGGCAGAATTGGTGCATCAATACGGCGCCGCTGATAATGGCGTTATCATCAATGATAATTTCACCTGCCATCTTGGTGGCATTGCCTATGATGCAACCGCTGCCTATGATGGCATCATGTGCTACGTGTACCCCTTCCATCAACAGGTTGTTACTGCCCACTATGGTTTTGCCTTTAGCCGCTGTACCACGATTGATGGTTACATTCTCGCGAATGGTGTTGTTATCACCTATTTCGGCAGTCGTTTCTTCACCGCAGAATTTCAAATCCTGGGGAATAGCGCCTATAACAGCTCCCGGAAAAATGGTGTTGCCGTTCCCTATGCGTGAGCCATACAGTATATTGGCGTTAGGCATGATTGTGTTGTTATCACCGATAACTACATTCTTGTCGATAAACACAAAAGGACCGATTTCTACATTCTCACCAATTTTTGCTTCGGGATGTATATATGCTAATGGACTAATCATGTTGTTTTTTTAGTGGTTATTTATTTTTTACTATTTGTGCCATAAACTCGGCTTCGCAGACTACTTTCTCGCCTACAAACACATATCCTTTCATTGTGGAGATGCCCCGGCGGATAGGAGCCAACAATTCAACACGGAACAATAAAGTGTCTCCCGGCACTACTTTCTGGCGGAATTTCACACCGTCTATTTTCATGAAGTAGGTGGAGTATCTTTCGGGTTCGTCCACTGAATTAAGAACAAGCAGACCACCGCATTGTGCCATGGCTTCTACTTGAAGCACACCCGGCATGACAGGTTCCTGTGGGAAGTGTCCCTGGAAGAAGGGTTCGTTGGCGGTTACGTTTTTCACACCGACAATGTGGTTGGCGCCAATGGCAACGACTTTGTCCACTAGCTGGAAAGGATAACGGTGCGGAAGCAGTTCGCGGATGCGGTTGACATCCATGATGGGAGCTTCGTTGCAGTTATAGGACGGAGCCTGTATTTCGTGAAGTTTGATTTCTTTGCGTATCTGGCGGGCAAATTTGTTGTTGATGGTATGCCCCGGACGGGTGGCGATGATGCGTCCCTTGATGGGTTTGCCTATCAGTGCCAGGTCGCCGATGATATCCAGCAGTTTGTGGCGGGCCGGTTCGTTGTCCCATACCAAGGGAACATGGTTGATGTAGCCCAGTTTGGTGGCGTCCATGTGGGGAACCCCCATGACGTCTGCCAGCTTGTCGTAGTTTTCCTGGCTCATCTCTTTTTCGTAGATTACGATGGCGTTGTCCAGATCGCCTCCCTTGATCAGTCCGGCACCCAGCAATGGTTCTATTTCGCGGACGAATACAAAGGTACGCGCGGAAGCTACCTCGGTGGGGAATTTAGCCATGTCTTCCAGTGTGGCGAACTGATTGGACAGTATTTTAGACTGATAAGAGATCAGTGCATTCACACTGAAATTTTCGTCCGGAAGAACAATGATGGAAGATCCGGTTTCCTCGTCCCTGAATTCGATTTTTGATTTTATGATATAGTAATCCTTGACAGCATTCTGTTCTTCGATTCCTACACGCTGTATATTTTCTACATACGCTTTGGCACTGCCGTCCAGAATAGGGAATTCGGGACCGCTTACCTGAATCAGGCAGTTGTCTATACCAGCTGCATAAAGAGCTGCCAAAGCATGTTCTACTGTACTTACTTTTATTCCGTTTTTCATCAGCACAGTGCCGCGGGTAGTATCACCTACGTTTTCTGCTACGGCATCAATTATTGGTTGTCCTTCAAGATCAATTCGTTGGATTTTATACCCGTGGTTGTCCGGTGCAGGATTGAATGTCACCGTCAAGTTTACTCCGGTGTGAAGGCCTTTTCCATTTAAAGAAAAACTGCCTTTTAATGTCTTCTGTTTCAACATGGGGTTTATTTATTTAGTTGTTTTTTTAATTCTTCTATTTCTTTCTGCATGGCGTTCAGTGTGGTGTAAATTTCGGGCAGTTTTTTGTATACGGCCGATGATTTCATGAAATTCTTGGCATCGATGGCCGGAGTGCCTAGAATTTGCTCGTTGGATTTCACGTTACCGGGAACGCCTGCTTGTGCGCCGATACCTACCTTGTCACCTATCTTAATATGTCCGGCTAGTCCTACCTGTCCGCCAAACATGCACCATTCGCCTACTTTGGTGGAACCGGCAATACCCACCTGTGATGCCATGACAGTGTGGCTTCCTACTTCCACATTGTGTGCTATCTGGATCAGGTTATCCAGTTTCACTCCTTTATGTACAATGGTGGCGCCCATGGTGGCACGATCTACGCAGGTATTAGCACCAATCTCCACATTATCTTCTATGATGGCAATACCTATTTGTGGAATTTTTTCGTACCCTTCGGGAGAAGGTGCGAATCCGAATCCATCAGCACCGATTACGCAGCCTGCATGCAGGGTACAGTGGTTTCCTACCAAGCAGTCGTGATAGATGGTGGCATGTGGATAAAGTGTACAATTATTACCTACTTTGGCATGGCTTCCTACAGTAGCGTGCGGGTGGAGGGAAGTGTTGTCACCAATCTCAGCACCATCGCCTACGCAGGCAAACGGAGCGATATATACATCCTTCCCCAACTTCGCAGTGGGGGCAACGTATGCCAGCGGATCTATACCAGTCTTTTTAGGTTTGCTCATTTCATAGAGGGTCAGTAGTTTAGCCAGACTTTCGTAGGCGTTGTCTACCTTGATTAAGGTAGCTTTTACTTCTTGCTCGGGAACGAAATCTTTGTTTACCAACACAATGGTAGACTGAGTATCGTAAATGTAATGAGTATACTTAGGATTTGAAAGAAAAGAAATCGCTCCCGGCACGCCTTCCTCTATTTTAGCAAAAGTATGCACAGTTGCGTTTTCATCGCCAACAATAATTCCCTGGATGTATTCCGCAATTTGTTTAGCTGAGAACTCCATAATACTGTCTAATTCTTTATGTTCTAAATGTTTCAGTTTTGTTACTTGCGTGTTACATGTTAGTGTAAACACATCATTAATTATGCAAATTACGCATTTTTTTTTTATATATCCGTACAATTCGCTAATTATTTAATGTCCGTCGTTTTCGGAACGCAGGTAACATATATAATATTTTTTGACTTTTCGGGAGAGAAGAGAGATGTTGAGCATATCCGAAGCCTTGGCTATATCGCGGGTGCTTCCATCTTTATAGATGATTTCAATACTGTCATCCTCCTTTTTATACATATTGTTTTCTATACTGGATATGGATAGGAAGTATTTTGCTTCTTTCTTGTTGATATTCAGTCTCTTACTTATTCTTGAAAGAATTTCTTCTTTTCGTGCTTTTGTGATGGAAGAGGAGGTTACCTCTACTTTGAATAGTTTCCTGTTAATCATTCCACGACTCAGAGTGGACAATACCACATCGCTGTGATTGCTCCAAACTTTCAGTGCAGTCCATATGTCATTATCATCTAATTGAATAAAATTTTCAATACAATCCGGGCTGTTATAAAATTCTTTTTTATCAATAGGATGGTATAAAAAGAATCTTAAAGCGGGTGAGGCGAACAGCTCTACGCCACGTAAGGCTAATTCCTTTGCTCGTGTCAGAGTGTTGACCAGCATTTTTTCACTGGCAACGGAGGTCTTGTGCAGATATACCTGCCAGTACATCAGGCGGCGGGACATCAGGAAGTTTTCGATGGAGTAAATGCCTTTGGATTCTACTACCAGGTGATCGTCTTTTACATCAAGCATTTTGATGATGCGGGCGGACCCGATATTGCCTTCGGATACACCGGTATAGAAACTGTCACGCCGCAGATAGTCCAAACGATCCATATCCAATTGACCGCTGACCAGTTGGTGCAGGAATTTCTTGGGATATTCATCTTTGAATATCTGTATGGCAAGATTGAGTTGACCTTTCATGTCCTTGTTCATTCGTTCCATCAGTATCAAGGAGATTTCTTCATGTGAAACGCCTCCTGCCAATGTGTTTTCCAGCACATGGGAGAAGGGACCGTGTCCGATGTCGTGTAACAGGATGGCAGCTTGTACGGCTTCCGCTTCGCTGTCAAAGATGAAGTTACCTTTGGCGGTAAGGTGCTTGATCGTTTCGCTCATTAAGTGGAAAGCGCCTAATGAGTGTTGGAAACGGGTATGTTGTGCTCCCGGATATACGGCAGAGGACAGGCCCAGTTGCTTGATGCGGGTAAGACGTTGCAGCAATGGGTGACATACAATGTCATATAGTAACCCCTTCGGGATGTTGATAAACCCGAAGACGGGGTCATTTATAATTTTTCGGTCACTCATGGGGAATAATTATTCAGTGTGCTGATATGCTTAAACCAATGTATTACGCTATGTATCTACCTGATACTTTGTATATTAGCACATTGTTTTATTGGCACATTATTTTCTCCATCTGTGCCTGGACTTTCTGAGCTTCTTGTCCTGCTACAGTCGCAAAATTCTCAGTTTTATCCGCATAGATAATGGCACGGCTTGAATTAACAATAAGTCCACAGGTACTATTCATGCCATATTTGCAGACTTCCTCTAGAGAACCTCCTTGTGCGCCGATTCCAGGTACAAGCAGGAAGTGGTTGGGAACAATTTTACGGATGTCTTCGAAAGCGCGTCCTTGTGTGGCACCTACTACGTACATCATGTTTTCATCGTTGGCCCATTCTTGTGATTTGCGCAATACTTTTTCGAAAAGGCGTTCGCCGTTGGTGTCCTCGGTCAGCTGGAAGTCGTGGGAACCCTTGTTGCTGGTAAGCGCTAGCAGGATTACCCATTTGCCTTCGTAACTCAGGAAGGGAGTCACGCTGTCTTCACCCATGTAAGGAGCTACGGTGACTGAGTCAATGTCCAGCTCTTCAAAGAATGTGCGGGCATACATGGCCGAAGTGTTTCCGATATCGCCACGTTTTGCATCGGCAATGATGAATTGGTCGGGATAGTTTTCCTTGATGTAGGATACAGTCTTTTCGAAAGCGATCCATCCTTTTACGCCCATGCTTTCATAAAAGGCCAGATTGGGTTTATAGGCGATGCAATAAGGGGCGGTAGCGTCAATGATGGCTTTGTTGAAAGCGAAGATAGGATCTTCTTCTTTTAACAGATGTTCGGGGATCTTCTTTATGTCGGTGTCCAGTCCTACACAGAGGAATGATTTTTTCTTTTGGATATTTTCAAATAATTGTTGCTTGTTCATTGCTATGTTTACAGTTTATGGTTTACGATATTTAAATTATAATTCGCTCTCTTTCAAACGTTCGGCATTCTCGGCTACAGTCAAATGGTCAATGCAGTCTTGAATGTCGCCATCCATAAAGGCGGCCAAATTGTAAATGGTATAGTTGATGCGGTGGTCGGTGATACGTCCTTGCGGATAATTGTAGGTACGTATTTTTGCCGATCGGTCTCCGGTAGATACCATTGTTTTTCGTTTGCTGGCAATGTCGTCAATGTACTTTTGGTGTTCTTTATCATATATAAAGGTACGCAGGCGAGAAAGGGCTCGTTCTTTATTCTTCGGCTGGTCACGGGTTTCGGTACATTCTATCAGGATTTCCTCTACTATTCCGGTGTTGGGGTTCTTCCAGTTGTAGCGCAGGCGTACTCCGGATTCTACCTTATTTACGTTCTGTCCGCCGGCACCACCGCTTCGGAAAGTGTCCCATTTGATTTCCCCTTCGTTAATTTCCACATCAAAAGGCTCGGCTTCGGGTAAAACGGCGACTGATGCGGCTGAAGTATGTACACGTCCTTGGGTTTCGGTGGCTGGTACACGTTGCACACGATGTACGCCCGATTCATATTTCAGAGTGCCATATACTTTATCTCCGGTTACGGAGCAGATAATTTCCTTAAAACCTCCTGCTGCTCCTTCATTGGCGCTGGATACTTCCAGTCTCCAACCTTTTGTCTCGCAGTATTTGGAGTACATACGGAACAAGTCGCCTGCAAAAATGGCGGCTTCATCACCTCCCGTACCACCGCGTATCTCCAGAATGGCATTTCGGTCATCTTGCGGATCCGCAGGAACGAGTAACAGTTTGATTTCCTCTTCCAGTTCTGGGATGCGGACTTCGCAGAGATTTGCCTCTTCGCGTGCCATCTCTTTCATCTCCGGGTCGGATTCGTTAGTCATGATTTGTTTGGCCTCTTCCAGTCCATTCAGGCATTGTATATATTCTCTACGGGCTTTCATGATGTCATTCAAGTCCTTGTATTCCTTGGTGAGCTTGACATAACGTTTTTGGTCAGCTATGACATTAGGGTCTGTAATGAGGGTGGAAACTTCCTCAAAGCGAGCCACTAACCCGTCTAATTTCTCAAGTAATGTATTATTGTTTTCTGCCATTCTTTTCTAAACATTTATTTGCGACATACCAAGTGAGTAATATCCACCCAAGTATGGCAAGTACTTTTCTTACTGTATATAGTATGTCATGCCAAGTTGTTTCATGACCCCATGCGGTAGAGATGAAATACAACTCGCGTATTGTATCAATCGTAACTAATGAGCATATTATTGCTCCTATGCCATAAAAAAATCTTTTTTTCAATGTAGCAGGCTTGGAAGTGTTATTATAATATTGCTTGTCAGTATTTGAATTCTCCAAACTCACTTTTGATAATTAGCTCCTTCTTGTCACTTTCTTCTATACGTCCCACGATCTTCGCGTCAATATTGAATGACTTGCTGATGGCGATCACCTCTTCGGCATGTTCGGGTGAGAGGTAAACTTCCAGGCGGTGGCCCATATTAAATACTTTGTACATTTCTTCCCAATCGGTGCCGCTTTGTTCCTTGATGGTTTTGAACAGAGGGGGAACGGGGAACAGGTTGTCCTTTACTACACGGCAATTGTTTCCTACAAAGTGCAGGACTTTGGTTTGAGCACCGCCTGAGCAGTGAACCATTCCGTGAATTTCAGGTCGGAGCGCATCCAGTAATTTCTTCACTACCGGAGCATAGGTACGGGTAGGTGAGAGTACCAGCTTTCCTGCATCCAGCGGACTTCCTTCCACAGCATCGGTCAGCTTCAAATTGCCACTGTACACTAGTTCTTCGGGTACTGCCTTGTCATAGCTTTCGGGATACTTCTCGGCCAGGTATTTTGCGAACACGTCGTGGCGGGCACTGGTGAGTCCGTTGCTGCCCATGCCTCCGTTGTATTCTTTTTCATAAGTAGCCTGTCCGTAAGATGCCAGACCTATGATGACGTCACCCGGGCGAATATTGGCATTGTTAATGACATCGGTACGTTTCATGCGGCATGTTACGGTAGAATCTACGATGATGGTACGAACCAAGTCACCTACATCAGCAGTCTCGCCTCCGGTAGCGTATACGCCTACACCCATTTCGCGAAGTTCGGCCAACAGTTCATCCGTTCCGTTGATGATAGCGGAAATGACTTCACCCGGAACGAGTAGCTTATTACGGCCGATAGTTGATGAAACCAGAATATTATCTACTGCACCTACACACAACAAGTCATCGATGTTCATAATCAGTGCATCTTGTGCAATGCCTTTCCATACGCTTAAATCGCCGGTTTCTTTCCAATACAAATAAGCCAGTGATGATTTGGTACCTGCACCGTCAGCGTGCATAATGTTGCAATATTCAGGATCTCCGCCTAGAATATCGGGGATGATTTTACAAAAAGCTTGCGGAAAAATACCTTTGTCAATGTTCTTAATGGCGTTGTGCACATCTTCCTTGGATGCTGACACACCGCGCTGCATGTATCGTTGATTGCTCATGAGTTATATATTTTATTCAATTGAATGTGCAAAAATAGTTATTATTTTGCTTATAGCCTTGAGTTTTATGAAAATAAAAGAGGAGAAGGGATTTATTCTGTTCCCATATTATTGCCGTTCCTGTTTTAGATTTATTGTTATGCTCTTATTTTTTAGACAAGTAAATTTAATATGTATATCGAACAGGCATTAATATCATACACTATTTATATGTTACAATGCCTTGTCAATATAGCGTTATAAAGAAAGACGCATAGTACAACCACCCCCCCATCAATATCAAAGATCTTAAAGACTATAAAAGAAAACACGGCCTAATTTAACGTGAAATATAAAATTCCCCCGTCATCTCATCGTCTTCATTATCAGTATGTTCCGGTGTGAAAATATCTGTAAAGGCCCCGAAACGGTTGGTAATCGCCGGTCAATGTACCACATTGCGCCCACCATACCCATAGCGGCAAAACTCCAACAGATGTACCTTGCCGGCAGTATGTTACCATGAAAACAGCCTTATGGCTTTATTGCTTCACCTGTGTGAAGCGGCAGTTTCACACAGGTGACAACGGCTCTTCACCCGAATGATAGGGCCTGTTCATCTGGGTGATGGTACAGATGGTGCACTCTTCTTGCACGGATACTGCCGTAAATATACCAAGATTACGTATCCAATATGACAACCGGCATCTGACGAGCTGGCTTCCGCAAGGAAAAACGAAAAAAAACACTTTGTGGGGATACAGAAAATTCTGTCACTGCATATCGTTGTATATCAGTATAATGCGGTGGCGGAACAAAAACATTGCAGTGCGGAAATAAAAAATAACAGTACGTAAAGTTTTATCAGATTATAACTTAACGACAAAGATGGATATGCCCGGCAGACAAACTTTTTGAGAGCCGGGCATCTGCAACGACATAATGTGTCATGCCAAAGAAGCAGTTTGCATTTTATTTTAGATTTTCATCAGTTTGATACAACCGATTGAAGAATAAACTTTTAGCGTAGTATTTGAGAAACAGAGGTAACGATTTAGTAACAACTATTCTTTCTGAATACAATCCATTGTATTTCAAATAATTGAAAAGTATTATTTTGAAGATAGGTAATGGATTTGTAACGTGCTAACTTCTGTATTCTTCATCGCTTTGAAGTGGGATGATTAGCTAATGCAAAGGTATGATTTTTAGCTAATAGTACAAGTTTTTCCAAAAGCTTTTGGAGTTTTTTCTTACTTTACTCACAGCTACTAAATTAATTTATATCATAAAATATGAAGATATATTAGAGTTTATACAGAATAAAGAACAGGGCTTATGATTATCAGTACCCTAAACTTTATTCTATATAATGTCTATTCAAGTTCTTTTTTGCAATATAATTTATTTGAAGTTTATATATGGTTTTATCACATCAATACTCCAAGCGTAGTTGAGATTTGCTTGTGAACCGTCATAAAAGCTACCTGACGTTATACCGATAGCTTCTCCATATTCGTTTATTAATGCACCACCACTACTGCCATGGTCTATAAGAGCACTTATCTGCATTAAGTTTCTATCACGCCATTGAGATATTTCGCCTGAAGAAAATGTATTTTCCAGCCCACGAGGACTTCCTATAGCAAAAACTTTCTCTCCAACATTGGGCTTATATCTTGCAACAGGTATGTAATTGGTGTTTGTGATATTCACTCTAAACAAAATAAAGTCTTCTTTCTCGCTACGCTGTAAAATCTCCGATACTTTATAGATATCATTACTGCCTGCTAATTTAATACCTTCCTCCCCAATACTTGTATTTTGAAAAACATGATAATTACTAACAGCAAGCCCAGAGTTATTTATGAAAAAGCCAGAGCCTTGATACATATTATATCCATCAGAAGTAAAAACCATAAAAACAGCAGTATTGTACTTGGAGAAAATTTCTGCACCGTCCATTTTTACTCTATCTTGATTGTTATCAGTAACTTTAGTACCACTTCTTCGCATTGTACTTTGTTGAGAAATGATACTTCTTTCCTCTTGTGAAAAGCCCTGTTTATTATGCCCTGATTTATGAGCACATCCAATTATAAATAAGCTACTGACCAAAAGAAGCAATTTATTAGTTTTCATTGTTTTCAAAAATATTTTTAGGGAGAATATGTATTAAAAAGCGTTGGTTTTCCTTTTCATCAGATTCTCTCATAGAGTGAGTATCAAGCCTTCCATCGCCACTACCCGAAATTTGAATTTCACAATTACTGCCAAATTGAATGCCACATTGCCTTATCCAATATCGTAAAAGTCCTAAAGCTCGCTGGTAGCTCAGTTCATAATTAAGTTCATAGGAATCAAGTGAAGCTTGTCCTTCTATGATTAAAAGATATTGGTTTTCAGAATGGTCATTCAGAAATTTATGAATTTCCTTGCCAGCCTGATAAAGTTGTATCAATATCTCATCTTTGTTCACAGATTCAATATCATTTATATCCGATTTCCCGACAGGATATCTCACCGCAATGTTCAACACATACTTTTTGTATTCAGGACGATACTTGAAATAATCCCTACTTAAATCCTTTGTAGAATCCTCTACCTTTTGAATTTCTTCAAGTTGTTGTTCTGTTACCTCCATTCTTTTGTGTAAAACGACAATGACCAATATAAACAAAACAAGCATGATAAAAAACAGACTTGTCATCAAGTCCGAATAGCTCGTCCAAAAAAATGATTCTTTCTTTTGTGCCATAGTTTCTTCAACTTACCTAGTTATGGTTGTTTTAGAAATATCTCCAAAATTATATTTGTAATACAAGCCAAAGCAATGATTACCAATGCACACCATCCACTGATTCTCATCCAATTAGGCATTGATTGTATAACAATAGGGCTTTCAGATTTATCTTCTTTCTTTTCTATAATTTTCGGTTGTATTTGAGATATGGTATGTTGCATTGTTTCAGTTACCTTTTCAGACAATATTTTGTTAGATTCTTCTATCTTTTCAACTAATATATCAAGCTGTTTAGGTATTGTAGCTATTTCTTCCAACTGTTGATTTAACAAGGGTAGTCTCCCAAGCTGTGTTTCAAATTGAGTGGCAATTTCTTTGCTTATACGTTCAAATGTTGCTTGTTCTTCCTTGATTATATCTTTGAAGTTTTCACTTTGCTCTACAAATTTAGCATTAAGTTCCACCATGTTAGTAGAAGTTGATTCCTTTATAGCTTTTAATGAGTCACGCAACGCCACATCGGCATCACCTGTAGCCTTAGCTATTTCACCCTTATGTCTATTAAAAAAATCGCGTATTTCTTCTAATATGTGTAACCTTTCAGCTTCCGAGTTGAATAAGCTTTCAAACTTATGTATTGAATCCGTATATCCTTTGATTTCACCAAGATACAAATTAAAATCTTCAAGTTTATCTGTACATTCTTTAAGTTCACGCAATACACTTATATTAACTTTTGCCATTTTCATAACATCCATATCATGAACAGCTTTTATAACTTCTGCTTGTATTGCATACGACTCATTCACTTGTGCAAGAGCTTTTCCTAAATTATCTGTGTTATTTGCAAAAGTATTATTAAACTTATTCAGATTCTTTACGAGTTTACTAAGTGCTTCTGATGTATCAGAAGGTAATTCTGGTAAAAGTTTTGACTGCATCCAAGCTAAAAAAGAGTTCTTTCCACTTTCTTCCTCTAGCTTGCATCTTTTAAATAAAACCGAATTGAGAGTAGTGAGAACTATACCACAGATAGAGGCTGCCATTGCCCAAGCAACTCCTAAAAGCAAATCATTAATACCATTAGCTGCACTTTCAGAAGCATTATTGATATTTGCAGTTCCGCTACTCATTAGTGTAAGAATGGCTTGTGAATCTAACAAGTCCCATAATCCTATAATAACACCAGCCATAGTACCTGCAAGTCCACAATATAATGGAATAGGAGTTTGTACAGAGATATCGTTTTCAACAGTATCACAATGCCTGTCTATAGCATCCTTCAAAACTCCATAATCAATTACAGAACCAGAACTACTGCCAAGGTATTTATTGATAGAATGTACAATTGCATCAAAAACCTTATTCCCTTTTCCGGAAATACCATTTACGAAGTTTGTTTCAGAATCATACAGCAAAGTCCATGATTGATTTTCTTTAAATATATTTCTGAACTCACACATTCGTGCTCTATTCTGAATGAAAAATATTATCTGAATTAAGATTACAGAGAGTATTATTATTTCTACGAGATTCATATTTAACTAAGTTTTATTCTTGTTGGAGCTATTATATCCCACTTTCCTTTTGGATTTTTCTTTACTTTTCCTTTTTGTATGACATCAAAATGTTTAGCATCTTTTATTGATACACCTTCTTTACAAACTGCATTTTCTATTCCGTCAATACCTCTTATCGCATCTAATGAAAATACTTCAAATTCTCCTACTGTATCATTGATATATGCTCTAAATAAAGCATTGTCGCTTATTGATGTCATAAACTTGTCAAAATACTTATTACCTATGGGCATTCCGAAATATCCATTTTTTATTTCTTCTGTATGAGCCAAAGAACTTGATTCTCTTTTTTCTTCTATGGTTGGTGTATCAGGCTTTTCTTTTGCTAATGCTGATATTTCATTCTGAGTCTTAGGCTTATTATAAAAAGGCTGCGGAGCAGAAACTGTACGTTCTTTTATATTAGATATATTATCACTGATTTTCTTTATCTTATTTTCTAATTTATCTATATCATAACGATTCTGTTTCAGATATTTCTGTATATTTCTTATTTTAAAAAAATACGATATGATAACAAAAGTCATTATTACTATAAAAAAAACTGTTCCTAATACCAATTCCCATTGGGGGGGATTTCTTTCTTTGAGTTCATCAATTGTATTCTCGTGCTCTTCCAATTCTTTTTTCAAAGAAGAAAGTTCATTACGCAGTTCATGCATTTGAGGATAATTTTTCTCATTAGCACCAAGAACTTGCGATTTTTCTAAACTATCCTGTTCATTTGTATTGTCAGAACAGCCATAAAAAACGAGACTCAAAGCTAAAAACATTATTGTAAATACATTTCGCATACCTTTCATAATTTTGTTTTATTCATTTTGTAAAGACTGATAAATTTCTTGAGAAATGGCATTTAGTACACCTTTTATCGGATAAAAGAATAATGTTTCTTCTATAATATCTGTCCCTTCTACTTCTTCTCTTCGCTGGGCAATGCCTTTATCAAGATATGTATCCAAGTCATTCTTTGAAACCTCTAATGCAATCTTCAAAGAATTGAAATCAACTCCAAAATTTTTATCAAAGTTGAATTTAGAATTCATTTCTTTTAAGGTAAAGTCAAAGAATTTTTTAACTGTCTGAATTGTCATAGACTTGTATTCATCTGTTATGCTGTCATATGTATCAGATGGTGTGACAAACCCCGAACAATCACTCTTCAGCACTATCATATCTTTAACGCTATCTGTTTCTACACCAACAAGTCCACCTTTGCAGGTAGCTTCTTTGGGATTATAATCTTTTTCCATACCTAAAATATCAAGTTCTTTCCCATATGGTTTGTCAAGAATGCTTTCTTACTTAGTATTTACAACCGATTATTACTCAATATTTTATAGATAATAAGTCAGAAATATGG
>ERZ1023630.103-NODE-103-length-28916-cov-9.597381_pt1 | contig 28916 bp, 23 predicted proteins | sample MGYA00380332_ERZ1023630 | MGnify/ENA primary metagenome ERZ1023630 (study PRJEB33179, sample SAMN07448973) | human gut metagenome | biome: Human-gut; feature: Human associated habitat; material: Faeces | host: Homo sapiens | place: India: Bhopal | collected...
GATTTTTACGCATGTTACTAAATAAATTGTGTCAACTTATTTAGTACACTACAGTCTTTTTTATCCCTCAATTTCACTCAGTTCCAGCCAACGCATGGTCTTCTCGTCCAGCTCGTCATTGAGCAGAGGCAGACGCTTGGATTTCTCGGTCAGTTCGTCTACGCTGAGTGTACCGCTGCACAAGGCTTCTTCTATCTGTTTCTTTTCTTCCTCCAGTGCGGCAATCTCTTTTTCCAGCTGTTCGAATTCCTTCCGTTCCTTGAACGTCATGCGGCGCTTGTCGTTCAGGCGGACACGCTGCGTCTTTTCTTCCTTAGGTTTGGCTGCTTCCTTTTCGTGTTCTGCCTTGGCCAGCTTCCAGTCGCGGTAGTCAGAATAGTTGCCGGGGAAATCGCGGATGTCGCCCTGCCCTTTGAATACCAGCAGATGGTCTACCACTTTGTCCATGAAGTAGCGGTCGTGGCTCACCACGATGACGCATCCCTTGAAGTTCTGCAGGTATTCTTCCAGCACCTGCAGTGTCACGATGTCCAGGTCGTTGGTCGGCTCGTCCAGCACCAGGAAGTTCGGGTTCCGCATCAGTACCGTACAGAGGTACAATCGGCGTCGTTCTCCCCCGCTCAACTTGTACACATAGCTGTGCTGTGTTTCGGGCGTGAAGAGGAAATGTTGCAGGAATTGTGAAGCCGTCAGCCGTTTGCCGTTGCCCAGTTCAATTACCTCGGCGATGTCCGTAATTACGTCAATCACCTTCATCTGCTCGTTAAACTGAAGCCCCTCCTGCGAGTAGTAGCCAAAGCGTACCGTTTCGCCGATGTCCAGCGTACCGCTGTCGGGTTTTTCCAGTCCCATCAGAATCTTGATGAAGGTGGATTTACCCGTACCGTTGTTGCCCACGATACCCATCTTCTCGTAGCGGGCAAAGATGTAGGAGAAATCATCCAGAATCTTCAGGTCGCCGAAGTGCTTGCACAAGTGGTCGGACTCAAAAATCTTGGAACCGATGTACGAAGCCTTGACATCCAGTTTCACGTTTGCGTCGTACGTGCGCTGTTTGGCCACCTTCTCCAGTTCATAGAAGGCTTCTTCGCGGTAACGGGCTTTGTGGCCGCGTGCCTGCGGCATACGGCGCATCCATTCCAGTTCCGTGCGATACAGGTTGTTGGCACGGGCAATCTCCGCATTGGTCGCTTCGATACGTTCCTGCCGTTTCTCCAAGTAGTAGCTGTAGTTTCCTTTGTAGGAATACAGCTGACGGTTGTCTATTTCAATGATTTCCGAGCACACACGGTCCAGAAAATAGCGGTCGTGTGTCACCATGAGCAAGCTCAGGCTGCCACGGTTCAGGTACTCTTCCAGCCATTCCGTCATGTCCAGGTCGAGGTGGTTAGTCGGCTCGTCCAGAATCAGCAAATCCGGTTCGGTAATCAGGATGTTGGCCAGTGCCACGCGCTTCAACTGCCCGCCGGACAGATGTCCGATTTTCTGGGAAAAATCGCGGATTTTCAGTTGCGAAAGAATCCGCTTGGCACGTCGTTCATAATCCCACGCCTTTTCGTGTTCCATCCGCACCAGCAGCTCGTCCATGCCGGGGTTGCCGGGTGTTTCCATGCACCGTTCATATTCCTTAATCAGCTCTACGGTAGAGTTGCCGTGATAAAAGCAGGCCTCCAGCACCGTCAGCTCTTCGGGATATTTCGGGCTCTGTTCCAGATAGCCCACGCGTAAATCGCGGCGGAAGGTGATTTTTCCTTCGTCGTAGCCTTCCTTACCGGCCAGGATATTCAGTAAGGTGGTTTTTCCCGAACCGTTCTTGGCTATCAGTCCGATGCGCTGTCCTTCTGCAATACCGAAAGATATGCCGTTAAAAAGGACCAAGTCGCCGAACGACTTGGTCAGGTTTTCTACTTGTAAATATGGAGTCATAATCTAATTCGTAGCTTCTAAAAATAGGATGCAGACAGGATTAGTCCATCGTCGCTTCCACTTCGTTCTTTATCCGTTCGAATTCCGCTTTCAGGTCGCATGGCTGTCCGCTCTTCGCCTTGTCCCATATCAGGGAAATTGGGTTGACCATTACTTTTGAATCGCGGAAACGCAGTGCCGGAGATTCTTTCTGTCCGTCGATGACCGTCACCCATTCCATGCCGTCCATCTCGTTGACCAGAATCACGCCGAATGCCGTGCCGAAGCTTTCCCACGCCTGACGCTGTTTGGGGTTGAAACGTCCGCTATCGATTACTTTCTGCAAGTTTTCCAAGTCGGCCGCCGTTCCGGTAAAATCCTTGGTCAGTTGTTTTTTCACTGTAGAAACGGCCCAGTCATAATTCTCGTTTATCTGATTAATTTCCAGAATACGGACCGGAATCACTTCTTTCACCGGCTTGTCGGATGCATTGCGTACCTTCAGGGAAGCTACGATAGCCTCGCCGGCTTTGGGACTCTCGCCCTTGGCCACGGTGAACGAGCACTCCACGGAAATCTCTCCTCGACCGGTTACCCAGATGTGGGTGGTGTACCACACACCATTCTCCTGAAAGCTTTCGGAAGAATAGGCGCAGTCCCATGAACCGACTTTCACCTTCTTGGCCCAGCGTACCTGCTGCTGCTCGTCTTCCAGACATTCGTTGGCATAGGCTGACGAATTGCCCCGATAGGCAGAAATACGGAAGTTTCCGGTCCATTTGTCAGGGTTGTAAAACAGAAAGCAGTCTTCCGAATCTTCAAACTCGCACCAGTTGTCGGGATACTCCAGTGAAAAACAGGAACCCGGAGAAATGTACTTTTTCATAACGTTTTTTGTTTTTAGTATTAGAGATAAAGGTTTATTTCAGCGGAAGAATCTCAATCCAATAATCATCCGGGTCATTGATGAAATACAGTCCCATCTGTTCATTCTCGAAGCAAACACAGCCCATTTCCTTGTGGAACTTGCGTACTTCATCGTAGTCGCCTGCCACACGGAGACAAAGATGGCTTTCGTTTTCTCCCAGTTCGTAGGCTTCCGTATGGTCGCGCAGCCAGGTCAGTTCCAGTGAGAAACCCGTGCATCCGTCGGTAAGGTACACCAGGATGAAAGAGCCGTCGGCCGCTTCCTTGCGGTGAGACTCATGCAGTCCGAGCGCCTTTTCGTAGAATTGGATACTTTTTTCAAGATTAGTTACGTTGATATTGAAGTGGTCAAATCTTCCTTTTATTTCCATTGTCTTTTTATTTTAAGTTGATATAGTGGTCTAAGTTCAATGTTTCGCCGCGACGGACAGGAGTAAGAACCTGAGTCCCTTCCGATGCGGCCAAAAGTGCAAAAGCCGAAGCCTTCTCAAAAGCTTCGTCGAAGTGCATCGGTACAAATATAGTCGTTTTTATCCGTTTCACAAATTGTAAAGGCCCTCGCATGTATTCCTTTCCCAAACGAGGGTCGACCGGAAACAGCACGATATCCATTTTTTCCTTGCAGACGGCAATGTCTTCCAGCTAACGAATGAAGAAAGCATCGTCACGTTTCCACTCCTCCTCCGGACTTTCATCCATCCAGTGCCAGTTGTTCAGGTCGCCAGCATGGAATACGGTAGCTCCTTCCGGGGTCTGGACTAAAAAAGAGATGCCTATGTCCGTCGAGCCGAAAGCCCGCACGGTGAGATATTCGTCACGATAGGTGTCTCCTTTCGCCAGTGTGTGGAGATTTCCGTTTTCTTTGTCCTTGTCAGAAAGAGGAATGTCAGTCGAAAACAGATAGACGATGTCAGGCCGAAGCGCTTTCCAAGAGAGTATCTGCCGGTTAAAGTGGTCGGCATGCGCATGACTGGAAAACACATACAACCGTCCTTCACGTGAAAGAAGCTGTTCGTGCACGATGCCTTTGTCGGCCGACACGGAGTCTTCGAAATAGTCGAAAATAAGCGTGTAACCTTCCCCCAGCAGGGCGAAGCCGCTATGATAAAGATAAATCAGTTTCATGAGATTGAGGTCTTATTTGGCCGCTATGGGCTGCACATCCGCGCGGGGGGCCTGGTCTATCGCCAGGAACATGTAGTGCACTGTGCCCGAATGAATCAGCTCCTTGTGTTCGTTGTAAATGCGGGTAGCATATTCCTTGGATTTCTCAAACATGAACTTTGATACGCTTTCCTGCGATTTTCCCGCCATTGTGGAGTCGAGTTTCTCTTCCGGGAAGAAGTCATCCAGGTTTACGTCGCCAATCATGGACGTTTCCAGGAAATGAATCTCCTGGTGCAAACGGTCGGTGTAATAACCCACAAACATGTGACCCGGCACGCGTACCAGAATCGGATTGATATTGATGGCTTTCAGCAATGAAGCAAATAGTACGCTTCCGTCCACACAGTTAATCTGTGCCGACTGAAGGGCATCGTCGAAGGTACGTACGCGCTGAGTAAAGACCACGTTGGACGACAGGCTGCTGTTGCTGATGGAGCTGTATTTGAAGCCTCTTTTCTGCAAGACATACCACAAGGCATACACCTGCTTATCTACGACTTTCGGGTCCTTGCTCTGGTATCCCCAGAAACGGTTGACAATGCGTGAATCCAGTGCCTCGCGTAGCACCTGGCTGATGTTGGGATTGTCTTCGTTGACGTAGGCCGCAAAGAAATCGCCTGTGTCGTGAAATTTCATTTTGCTGTCGATGTAACCTAACAGGCATTCATTGATGCTGCGTACGGAATACGTATGTACCGCCGAATATGTCCGGTTGTTATTTACCTTTGCTTGTATGGACACGGTGACAGGCATGGCCTGAGTATTTTCCAGCAGAGCTTGATAATTCCATATCACATCCGGGAAAACCAGGTATTCCTTTCCTGATTCCGGCAGAATGAATTCAGAAACCGAATGAGCAAAGAAAGGAGTTTCTGCTAATTCTATGTGAAGTTTGCTGTTGGCATGCGGACTGCGTATTTTAATGCCGATACACGATTTGGGGTTTCCCAGATAAGTACTGTCGGCCGGCACAATCAGTTGGGCATCGGTCGTAGCTGTAGACAGGATGGTGACCGGAAAGATATTTCCTCCTAGTTCGTCGGTAATTTCCAGTCCGGACGAGAAAGGTTCGTATCTGTAAATATATAAAACCGAAGCCGTTACTGTCAGAATAGCCAGTATGAAAGTGGCCAGCTTCCATTTATTCTCTCCCCAAATTGTACGCATGTTCAGTTGCATTGTCACAAAATTTCCTGTTAAACAAATTGGGAGCAGACCATAAAGACATTTCCCTTACGCTCTGCTCCTTGTTACGGTTATCTTACCGCAATACTTTCAATTTCTACCAGCACTCCTTTCGGCAAAGCTTTGACAGCTACCGCAGAACGAGCAGGATAATCGCCTTCGAAATACTTGGCATATACGGCATTCATTTCACCGAACAGTGCCATATCTGCCAGGAACACAGTGGTTTTTACCACATTGGCAGTTGTCAGTCCGGCTTCTGCAAGTACATTCTTGATATTTTCGAAGACCTGAGTAGTCTGTTCAGTTATTCCACCTTCTACTACTTCGCCTGTAGCCGGATTTACCGGAATCTGGCCCGACAAGAATACCATGCCGTTTACTTCTACTGCCTGGTTATAAGGACCAATGGCAGCAGGAGCCTTTTCTGTAAAAATTACTTTTTTCATAAGCGTTAATGTGTCAATTAAATTGTATTTTCAACGCTAAATTAGCACAATTCTTTTAATCCGTGGACAGAAACTGTAAAAAAAGTCCGCATTTATTCGTGTTTATAACAAAAAACACTTACTTTTGTACTCGCAATAATGCAAAAAGGTATTTGGAAACGTCTTCGTATCCAATCCGAATTCAATAAAAAACAATCAAAAATCATTGATAATTCAAATGTGTGAAAGAGGAAAGAGACCTCTGAACGGTTTGTCATGCTTCACACACCCAATATTAATAATTCATTTAACCTATTTATGTACAATATCATTCAATTAAACGACAAAAATTTGTCTGAATTGCAGCAGATTGCCAAAGAGTTGGGTCTGAAAAAGGTCGATTCACTGAAAAAAGAAGAGCTGGTGTATCGTATCCTGGATGAGCAGGCAATTGTCGGTGCGACAAAAAAAGTGGCCGCACAGCAAAACAACGAAGAACGCAAGGAAGGACAGCCACGTAAGCGCTCGCGCATCAGTATAAAGAAAGAAGGGGACAAAGTATACACGGCTACCAAAGACAAAGCACAGAAGCTGGAGGCCAATACTCCTGCCCTTCCAGCACCGACTCCTTTGTTCAAGGAAATTCCTGCATTGCCGGAGCAAACGGAAACTGTTGCACCGGTTGCAGAAAAAATAGCTCAGCCGGAAGTTGCTGCTGCTCCTGCCACTGAAGAAAAGCCTAAAGCCAAGCGTGGACGTAAGCCGGGTTCGAAAAATAAATCTACTCTGGCAAAAGAAGCACAGGAAGCCGCTGAAAATAAACCCGCTGAGGTTGCTGCTAAACCGGCTCCGCTTCCCATCGATGATGACGACATGGAACTTCCACCGCTCGACTTGAATAATAACGATTTCATTCCTATCGAAGATCTTCCGTCAGAGAAATTTGAAATACCTTCTGAATTGCTGGGTAAATTTGAGGCTACCAAAATGGAGGCGCCTGTAATGCCGGCTAAAGAACCGAAACAGAAAAATCAGCAGCGTCAGGCTCGTCAGAATAATCGCAATAACCGTCCTAATAACAATAATAATAACAACAATAATCAGGGAAAGGACAACAATCCGCAGCCTGCTGCCAACCAGAATGCGCAAGAGCAACTCTCTTCTCCTTCTACCGAGACTCCTGCTAGTAATGCTCCGGCACCAGCTCCCAAACCAGTAGAAAAAGTCTACGATTTTGATGATATTCTTCAAGGTACCGGCGTACTGGAAATCATGCCCGACGGATATGGGTTCCTCCGCTCTTCAGATTACAACTATCTTTCTTCACCCGATGACATTTATGTGTCACAGTCGCAGATTAAGCTGCTCGGCTTAAAAACTGGTGACGTGGTAGAAGGTACTATCCGTCCGCCTAAAGAAGGCGAAAAATATTTCCCGCTGGTAAAGGTTTCTAAAATTAACGGATTGGACCCGGCTTTGGTGCGCGACCGTATTCCGTTTGATCACCTTACTCCGCTCTTTCCGGATGAAAAATTCAAATTGTGCAAAGGATATAACGATAACCTGTCGGCTCGTGTAGTTGATTTGTTTGCACCTATCGGAAAAGGACAGCGTGCGCTGATTGTGGCACAGCCTAAGACCGGTAAGACTATCTTGATGAAGGATATTGCCAATGCCATTGCAGCCAATCATCCGGAAGTGTATATGATTATGCTGCTCATCGATGAACGTCCGGAAGAAGTAACCGATATGGCTCGCAGTGTGAAAGCAGAGGTAATCGCTTCTACTTTCGATGAACCGGCAGAACGTCACGTGAAGATAGCTGGCATCGTACTGGAAAAAGCAAAGCGCATGGTAGAATGCGGACACGATGTCGTAATCTTCCTGGACTCTATCACTCGTCTGGCTCGTGCCTACAATACGGTTTCTCCGGCATCTGGTAAGGTACTTTCCGGTGGTGTGGATGCCAATGCGTTGCACAAACCCAAACGTTTCTTCGGTGCGGCACGTAACATTGAAGGTGGAGGCTCACTGACAATCGTGGCTACTGCATTGATTGATACGGGTTCTAAGATGGATGAAGTTATCTTCGAAGAGTTCAAGGGAACAGGTAACATGGAGTTGCAGCTGGATCGCAACCTGAGCAACAAGCGTATCTTCCCGGCTGTCAACATTGTGGCTTCAAGTACTCGTCGCGACGACTTGTTGCTTGACAAGACTACGCTCGACCGTATGTGGATCCTCCGCAAATACTTGTCGGACATGAATCCTATCGAAGCAATGGATTTCGTGAAAGACCGTCTGGAGAAGACAAAAGACAACGAAGAGTTCCTGATGAGTATGAATTCTTAAAAGAATATAGCATTTACATAAAGAAAAGCAGGGAGAAAATCCATGAGTGGGGTTTCTTCCTGCTTTTCTTATGATTTTATATCTCTGAGTGAAAGAAAATAACTCACTTTAAAGATTATCCGCGACTAGCAATCTCAAGTATGTCTGCCGACTAACGGATGCAATTGTTTGGCAAAGAATAATTCTATCACAGGCATAATGTCTTTCATGTCAGACGCAAATTCCAGGGCATTTAATCTGACTTCCAGTCGTAGCTCCTTTGCCCAGTGAAAGAGCTGGAGCCCCTGTGTAGTAGGTGTTTTATAGTATCCTAAGTGCTGGATTACTCGTCCCCAGAAATTTTCTTTGCATTTTCCTACGTATAAGATCTTTGTGCGTCTGTCATAGTTTTTGTAGATGACGGGAGTGGCTCTTTGTTTTTTCTGCTTATACTCTTTTAAGGTCTTGATTATGTCATTGTTAGAGTGGGAAGATGTAATTTCATACCAATATAGTACAGGTCCCTTTATTTGCATCAAATCCTGAAGTAAATTTTGATATTGGACGGATTGGGTGATGTCTTTACTCAGAAAGTCTTCCAGATTCTCACACTTGATATGATAATAGAATTCTTTATAGACATTATTTCTGCGCAGGTTTTCCAGACTGTTGCATGTGTCTGATAGAAAATCGGATAATATATGATTCATCTTTACCGGTTTTTTTAATATATCCATGTAGATTAAAAATTTTAGGATAAGTAAAAGATAAGTGCAAAACCTCAAAAGTGAGGTTTATATCCTTTTTTTAATCTATAAATCGGAGAAAGTTTCTTAGAAAAGTAAAGGCTAATACCCTTAATTATCAGAATATTAGCCTTTAAACACTGATGAGCGGCAAGCGGGACTCGAACCCGTGACCCTCAGCTTGGGAAGCTGATGCTCTACCAACTGAGCTACTGCCGCGACTTTGGTGATGCAAATATAGAATTTATTTTTTAGAATAGTCCGTTTTCTCCGATTTTTTTCGTGAGGGAAATAGAAAAATTCCTTTCTCCAGCTATTCCCAGAGCTCGTACAGTCCGGTTTCTCCCCAATAGTGATGTACAGTGGTGGCAAAACAGTTTTTATAGCGAAAGAAAAACGAACCCGATACTTCTCCACCTTTTAAATTACAGACTGGTGTTTGCAGTGAAGTAGTTTCTTCCGTAGGAACAATGTCAAAATAACGGTACTCATATCCTTTCAGACATAAATCACGGTAGTGTGTCTGACGGTATCCGCTGCACGGACGGTTATCTTTCACAATGACCGAATAAGGCAGAATTCCCGCCATTTCGTAAGCTGTACCTCCGGGACGTGCGGTCAGCGTCTGTCCCAGCAAGGCCATTCCCCCTCCTTCTGCCAGCAGTTTTCCTCCTTTTTCTACGTATTCGCGCAACTGCTCCATCAGGCGTTTCCGACGATGCAGCTGACGGGCAAACAGTTCCGGATATCCTCCAGGCAGATACACGATGTCCGCCTCGGGAAGTTCACTGCCATATACCGGACTGAAACGTGTGATGTCTCCTTTCGTCTTGTTTATGCTCTGGCAATATGCAAAAGGAAAAGCTGGGTCAGAAGCCAAGGCAATTCGCTGTTTACGCTTGTCGGTCCATATATCCGTTTCTGTCTCGGAAATGTAAGGAAGTGAATAGGTACAAGGGAAAATACGGGTGGAAAGGTTCAGCAATTTGTCAATGTCTACATGCTGTGCCAGTTGTTCCGCCACTTGATTGAGAAGTTGGTCAAGACTCTTCCTTGCAGGAAGTGTCAGTGCCTGATGACGAGGTGGAAGGCCTGCTTCCTCCAGATAAGGGAGATAGCCTAAGCATTCCACCCCGGCCTCGGCACAGGTTTCGCGCAGGAAACCGTATTGCGCAGCCGAAGTGACCTGATTGAAAATTACTCCGGCTATTTTCAGTTCTGTATTGAAGTGTTTGAAGCCATACAGCATGGCAGCGGTGGAATAGCCCGCATTGCGTGCACTCACCACCATTACCACAGGAATTTTCATCAGTCGGGCCATTTCGGCGCTGCTTCCCTGCGTTTTCCGGAATCCGTCGAACAAACCTGCCCGTCCTTCTACCACGCACACGTCGGACTTCTCTCCATAACGATTGTAGACGGTTTGCAGGTGGCTGCGTGAGCTCAGCCAGGTGTCCAGACTTACCGGTTCACGGTCGGCAGCCAGCGCATGATAGCGAAGGTCTGCCAGTTCAGGTCCGCATTTGAAAGACTGTACACGCAGGTTACGTTGACGCAACGCACGCATCAGTCCCAAGGCAACGAGGGTCTGCCCGCTTCCGGGCATCATGGCTCCGACAAGAAACTGTGGCTTCATCTGCTTATGACAATCCTTCTATTTCTCCGTTCACAATGTCAATGTGCAATGCCTGCGGTTCTTTCGGCAATCCCGGCATACGCATCATTTCTCCAGCCACTACTACCAGCATTTCTGCACCCGCATTGATTACGATATCGCGCACGGCAAAATTGAAGCCGGAAGCCACCCCATAGAGTTTCGGGTCGGTAGAGAATGAATACTGTGTCTTGGCAATGCAGACAGGGAAGTTGGTGTATCCCAGATCTTTTATCATCTGAATCTTCTTGCGGGCAGCAGGACCGAACAAAACTTGTTTGGCACCATACAATTCGCAGGCAATCTTGGTGACTTTCTCTTCCACTGAGTCAGTTTCGTCGTAAGTGAAGGTCAACGGCTGTGACGGATTGTTTTCGATGGTGTTTACTACTAAGTTAGCCAGTTCGATGGCACCGTCTCCGCCTTCCATAAACGCGTTGTTGATGGCAAAGCCTACGCCCATTTCTTCACAGTGCTGACGTACGAAGTCAAGTTCCTCATCGGTATCGTTAGCATAACGGTTGAAAGCGACTACCACGGTCTGTCCAAATGACTGGAGGTTTTCGATGTGCTTGTCGAGGTTCTTTACACCTTCCTTCAAACCGTCCATGTTCGGTTCCTTGATTTTATCTACATCTACCCCACCGTGCATCTTCAATCCCTGGGCTGTAGCCACGATGATGGTCAGTTTCGGCTGAAGTCCGGCTTTGCGGCATTTGATGTTGTAGAACTTCTCTGCACCCAAGTCGGCACCGAATCCGGCTTCTGTTACGACATAGTCACCGAAAGTCATCGCCAGTTTGGTAGCCAGTACCGAGTTACATCCGTGTGCGATGTTGGCAAACGGACCACCGTGTACGAAGGCCGGTGTATGTTCCGTAGTCTGTACCAGGTTAGGCGACAAGGCATCTTTCAGCAATACCGTAATCGCTCCAGCTACTCCTAAGTCTTTCACTGTGAAAGGCTTGTTGTCGATGGTGAATCCTAACAGAATGTTTTCGATGCGGCGACGCAAATCGTCTTCATCTCTTGCCAAACAGAGGATAGCCATGATTTCCGATGCCGGTGTGATGTCGAATCCCGATTCACGGGTGATACCGTTGGTCTTTCCTCCCAGTCCGGTAACGATGTAACGTAAGCCACGGTCGTTCACGTCGAGTACACGGTTCCAAAGTACTTCTTTCATGGCAAAGCCATTGTCCTTGTTCTGGTACATATAGTTATCGAGCAAGGCCGTAATCATGTTGTGGGCCGAAGTGATGGCGTGGAAGTCACCTGTAAAGTGCAGGTTGATTTTGTCCATCGGAAGCACCTGTGCATAGCCACCTCCGGCAGCTCCACCCTTCATACCGAAGCAAGGACCAAGTGATGGTTCGCGCAAGGCACAGAAGGCTTTCTTTCCGATTTTGTTCAGTCCCAGCGCCAGACCGATAGATACGGTAGTCTTTCCGATACCGGCTTTGGTCGGTGTGATGGCCGTTACCAGAATCAGGTTACTCTTTTTCACCTTTTCTTCATCGATCAATGTTTCGGGAACTTTAGCAATGTAGCGTCCGTAGTTAGAGATTTCTTCTACGGGAATACCATACTCGCGGGCAATCTGCTTGATTTTTGTCAGCTCGATACTGCGAGCTATTTCAATATCTGATTTCATAGGTTCAATTTTTTTATTGATGTGCAAAGATACAAAGAAATTCCGTAACTTTGTCGTACTACATGTAAACCCTATAATTTATAATAGATATGAATAACTTCGCTTTTTACAGTCCTACCGAATTCGTATTCGGAAAAGGAACAGAGAGCCAGACTGCTGAGCTGGTGAAGAAATATAAAGGTACGAAAGTGATGATTGTATATGGAGGAGGTTCCGTAGTGCGCAGCGGACTACTCGATAAAGTAAAAAAATACCTCGATGAAGCAGGTATTGCTCATGTGGAACTGGGAGGTATCCAGCCTAATCCTACTGACCCGAAGGTGTACGAAGGTATCGAGCTGGGATGTCGTGAAGGAATCGACTTTCTGCTTCCGGTGGGAGGTGGTTCGGTCATTGATACAGCTAAAGCCATTGCACTGGGTATCCCTTACGAAGGTGATTTCTGGGATTTCTATATAAATAAGGTAGTACCTGAAAAAGCCATTCCACTGGGTGTCGTCCTGACTATTCCTGCCGCAGGAAGTGAAGGTTCCGGTAATACAGTCATCACGAAACTGGACGGACTGAAGAAACTGAGTGTCCGCACGCATGGATTGTTGCGTCCTACGTTTGCTGTTATGAATCCGGAACTGACCTATACCCTCCCAGCCTGGCAGACAGCTTGCGGGGTGACCGACATGATGGCACACATTATGGAACGTTATTTCACCAATACAGAAGATCAGGAAGTGCCCGACCGTATGTGTGAGGGAACACTCAAGGCCATTATCACGGAAGCCCTTCGGGTGATGAAGGAGCCGGAAAACTACGGAGCTCGTGCCAACCTGATGTGGGCCGGTACCATCGCACACAACGGTACGTGCGGCGTGGGAGCCGTGGAGGACTGGGCTTCTCACTTTATGGAACACGAAGTAAGTGCCGTGTACGATGTGACGCACGGAGCCGGATTGGCCGTTATTTTCCCTGCCTGGTTAACCTACATGGCCAGCCATAACGTGGGCAAGGTGGCACAGTATGCTCATCGGGTGTGGGACGTGCCCGAATCGGACGACAAGAAAGCCATGGCGCTGGAAGGTGTAACCCGTCTGAAATCCTTCTTCCATGCCATCGGTATGCCTGTCACCTTCAAGGAACTGGGCATCGAACATCCTGATATCGATTTATTGGTAAAGAAACTGCATGAAAACAAGGGTGAATACGTAGGGAATTATGTCCGTCTGAATGCACAGGCTACCCGTGAAATCTATGAACTGGCCAACCAATAAAGAATTGTTATTATGGAATATACGAACCAAGACGTACGCCGACAGGACCGCCTGCTCGATGAAGCACGTGCATTTGAGATATTAAAGGAAGGCGAATTCGGTATCCTGTCCATGCGGACTGAAGAGGGAGACGGTGCATACGGTATTCCAATCAACTATGTGTGGGACCGTGGCAACTCCATTTACATTCATTGTGCACCGGTGGGGCGTAAATTGCGTTGCATTGACGCCTGCCCTAACGTGTCTTTCTGTGTCACCGGTCGCAGTAAGGTCATTCCCGACAAGTTTACTACGGGGTATGAAAGCATTGTGCTGCAATGTACGGCACATCACAGTTTGCACGAAGCAGAGCGGATGTCTGCCCTCTCGCTGTTGATTTCCAAATATTGCCCAGAGCATAAGATGCAGGGCATCGAGTATGCCAACAAGTCTTTCCACCGCACGGAGATTATCCGCCTGGATATTCAGAAAGTCAGCGGAAAATGCAAGAATATGGGATTCTAATCTTGTTTTTATGACATTTTGAAGGAGCTTTGAACGCTTTTTAAAAACGCCTTTACGTTTGATTTGAAACGCAAAGGCGTTTTACTTAAAACGTAAGTGCGTTTAAGTTCAAACGTACTTGTGTTTTGATGCAAACGCAAGGGCGTTTTTTGGTACCCAAAAACAGACGGATAATCCCGTTTTTAGGCATGATAACCTAAAATATCACTCTTTTACGCTTTTTCATGTTTTGTAAAGTTTTGATAATTTGAGATAGTTTTATACATTTGTAAACAATCACAAACGAAAGCAGGCTTTTCTCCTTATATATTATAAGAGAAAGCGGTTCCTCTGCTTCCGGAATAAAACAGAACGGTTCAAGGGAACGGAACTAAAACTAAAAAAAGATAATTATGAAAAAGTTTTTAAAGACCGCTGTATTGGGAATGTTTGCATTGGCTGGTTTTTCTCAGGTAAAATGGGATGCACGTCTGGGTGTTAATTTCAGCAACCTTACAGGTGATGGAGATACGAAAGCATTGACAGGTTTTACTTTGGGTGTAGGTATGGACTATGGATTCAGTGAAAACTGGTCATTGCAGTCTGGCTTGATGTTTACTTCCAAAGGTTTTAAGGTTAAAGATGCTTTTAAAGCAAGACCTATCTATTTGGATATTCCTATTTTAGCTGCTTATAAATTCAATATCAGCGACAATACAAAATTTGTGATTAATGCAGGTCCATATTTGGCATTTGGATTAGGTGGTAAGGTGAAATATGATGGAGGAGGTGACGAAAAGGTTTTCGGCGATGATGGTTGGAAACGTTTCGATTTAGGAATCCAGTATGGTATCGGTCTTGAATTGAGCGACCGTTATTTAATTAACCTTACAGGTCAGAATGGCTTTATTGATGTGGCAGATGGTGGAGATGCTAAAAACATGAGTTTTGCTATCGGCGTAGGTTACCGCTTCTAATTTGAGAAATAAATCTCGTATTCATTCATAAAACTAAAGGTCGGCATGAAAAATTTTCAGTGCCGACCTTTTTTATGTAACTAATAACCAGCCATTCAGAAAAGAATTGAAAAAATATTGTAAAATAAACTGCGAAAACGTTTGGCTGTTTCGTGTAAAAAATATACCTTTGCACTCGCAAATGAAAATAGTGATGCACTCTTAGCTCAGTTGGTAGAGCAACTGACTCTTAATCAGTGGGTCCAGGGTTCGAATCCCTGAGGGTGTACCGAAGCCGTGAGGCAAAATGAGGAAAGGCTCTGAAAATCGATTGGTTTTCAGAGCTTTTTTATTTCCCTACTTTGAAAATACACAATAATACAGAATTTTAATACTATATACAAGACACAAAACGATTTGTGATACTTTCTCAAAACGATTTGTGTGATTTTCACGTCTATTAATATAAAACGAAATGTGATTTTTATACTAAACAAATGCGCATTTGCGTAGAGTATGTGATTGGCGTCTATACTTTAACTAAACAAGCCGGGGGCTTTCTTTTCCCGGATTTACCACACAAAAATACAGCAATCTATGCTATTGACAATGCCTGATGAGTAGAATATGGGTAGAATACAAAAAATCTACCGATTCTCTACCGAGCGCCAAAATTTGGCTGAAAATCGAGCCGTTTTTTTCCGGGTTTTGACAGCCTTCAAATCGCGTAAAATTGTTGATGAAAGAACCTCCGAATATATCTCAGTAGTCTTGACCGAAGTATGTCCGAGCAGCTTCTGTACCGTGGTTATCGGAACCCCTTGATGGATGAGTAATGTAGCACATGTATGCCGGGCCGTGTGGTAGGTTATGTGCTTCTTTATGCGTGCCATTTCTGCTATCTGTGCGAGGTATTTGTTCACGTCTGAATTGCATCCAAGGCTGGCAAATTCTTCTATGTTGTAACGGTCTAATATTGTGAGTGCTTTCTCTTCGAAAAGCAGATGTAACGGAAGCCGGAGCTCGATTCCGGTCTTGATGGATTTGAAGTGCAGCCAACGGTTTCCATTTATCCTGATAAAATTTGCTGGTGTAAGCTGGCAGAAATCCGAGAACCGCAATCCTACATAGCAACAGAACAGGAATGCATCCAGTACATGACGCATCTTCTTGTCGCTTACCTCCAGGTTCTCCAGCTTCCTTAATTCGTCCGGAGTCAAGAACTCGTGCCGACCTTTCTCATGCTTGATCTTAAATTTGCGGAACGGGTAAGCGTCGGCATGAATGTATCCCTGATTTATTGCTTCATTGACTAGCGTCCGAAGCTGGCGAAGGTGTTTGGCCACCGTGTTCACCCCATTGCCTTTCTCTCTTAGATACGCTTCAAAATCCTTCAGGAATGTGTATGTGATGTCCTTAAAATCCAATCCAGGACGGAACTCCTGCAGGACATTGATAGTCGTTATCAGGTTATCTTTCGTACTTTGCCTACGGTCTGAGTGCTTTACATATTCTTTAGCAAATACGGTGAAAGTAACATTGATAGGAGTGTTTTTCTTTATTGCATCTTTCAAAAGTGACAGTGTGGCCGGGATACCTCTCTTCCAGAACGAAAGTTCTATAGCCTGCAAGTGTAGGATATACTCGAAAAGCATTGCGTTCAAGTCATTAGCTTGCAGATGGTCGATTACTTGAGAGGTCTGCTTATCCCAGTGTTCCGCCCGTAGATAAACATTTGTCTTAAAATATACTTTACGTTGATTCAAAGAGGCTTCTACCTGCACAAGGGCTGTTCCTTGCTTATTTAATTGATTCTTTCGGTTGTAAACAAGGCGGTATCGAATTTTTTCCATTTTTCCGCCGAAAATAACTATTTATTTGGAATTCATAAAATAATAGCACTGGCGGGACTTATTGATTTCCCGTTCAAATATAGAGACCGCGTTGATATTAATACGGATGCTAATAATCTTACCGGTTCAGGATTTTATGCAGTGTATTGTTGGGGTGAAGATATAGCTTCTAAGCACTATCCGATAGAGCTTGGGCATATTATTGTTTTTCAAGATGGAGCGGGTGGCTCTGTTTCTCAGCTTGCAATTTCAGACAACGGTACATCATACACAAGAATGAGCTGGGGGCTTAACAACTGGAGCGCATGGAGACAACTAAACTGATTAACCGATTTGTTTCCATCCAAACCAGTAGTCCCAAAGAACACGAAAGTATAATCCGTTCATTGAACTGAATGCAAATTGACATCGAACATTACCAAACGTAAAACATACGGCAATTCCATAATCGTATGTTAGTCCAGATGGTATGTTTAATGTGCTTGGTGAAAATCTGGCTATACCTAACCCCATACTATTAAGGTCTGAGACAGACCTTCCAATAAATCCATCCTTAGATAATAATCCATCTTTCTCTTCGGTTGCCACTCCAATAAGTCCCGCCAGTGCTAAATTTATCTATATAATGCTAGTTAAAACTTATATGCATATATTATTAGCTCTTCGTTTACTCTATCTATTGTTAAAGGACAAGATGGCAACGGGCTTATTAAAATCAATAGGGCCTAATATTATAATCGAGTCCATTTAATAAACTACGATTAAAATTCTTTCCATTCTCCCCATGAATTACCACCATTAGAAGACATACGGGTAAACCGTTTATTGTCATATATGGACATTGCTATTTGCGTGTGATATTCACCTTGACTGAAATATAATAAATTCCCATAAGTGAATAAATCGAAGTTAATAGTTCCTAGAGATATATTAATCATATATACCCTATTATTCAAACATTTATCCGGATTTATGACAATACCACCATCCCTGAACCAAGTATTGTTAATCCCAATAAGTCCCGCCAGAACTGACGCAACCTGCTCTTTTGTCATTACTCCGACGGCATTTCCGGCGGCATTCACGGCCACAAAACTGGAGATGTCTTCCAAAGCAGGGAGAGCCAGTGTAGACTTTTTCAGCAGCTCCGTTTTCGACACCTTGTGCGGCACGCCATCCGTGTCGTACACCTGTACCGTTTCACCATCTTCTGCTGTAGTCTGTTCCATTATAGCCTTTGCATTGTCCAGGATTTTATCTGTTGTTTCACCGTCATACTTCGACGTATAGCTTAATTCTTCCATATCATTTACATATTAAGATTAATAATATTATCAATACCGTGTAGATTATAATTGCCTTGTCCATCAGCTTGTATAATTGATTAAAAAATATCCGAAATATGGAACCTTAGCCACCAGTAGTATTATTGAATCGCCGACAGCCAAAGTATAACTTTGCACACTTCCGTTCTGGTCGTATATTCCGGCCAACGTGACGTTTTTAGAGCCTGCAAGGCATCTGAAAACCAACATAAGTCCGAAATCAGACGGAAGGCTGCTCATACCAAACATACTTGCGACCTGCGACTCATCCGGAAGGGTCACATTATATGCGCTGCTGGCATATATAAAGAAGATATTATTCTGTGAGAAATCAATCTTGTAGGTGCTGCCTGTAATGTTAAGCCTTCCGATCTTGGTTCCAATAAACGCAGTTGCCATCAGTGGAGCATTGCTTTTCAGCCCATAGTTTTTCGTTCCACCAGATACTTCAATAAACAGCCCATAATTGGCCACGTCAAAACCATATCCGCCATACATATTCGTCTGATTGTTTATGATTCTTCCCGCAGCTGTAAAACCTGAAGCTGTCGCCGGAACAACATTTTTACCTATTAATACATAAGAGCTTGTGCCACCTACACGAATCATGTCACTATAAATTGACAAACTACCGCCACCTCCGGATGCCGTTGCTTCACTACCGATTCGGCCATTTGCCAGTTCAAATCCTCCGATAGACCCCCTTTCCAAAGATCCATCCGCACCATCAAGATGCTTCACCTTCAGGTTTTCTACGTCTATGTATTCGGCCTTCAGCACGGGACGTCCATTTTTATCAGTAGTAAAAACAGCGATTGGATTACCAGACGTATTGGTTACAAAGAAATTATCTGCATGTACCGTTACAGTCCTATCTTTGACGTTGATTCCTGTATCTTCCAGTTCAAGGCTTATTTCGTCCTTTGCTACCTCTACAACTGATTTACCAGACGATAGCATGAGTTCGCTAAATCTTCCGACTAACTTTCCATCAGACAGACTGAGGTAATTCGTTTGTTCCCTGTTACCGAGATAGGTACGTCCATACACATTGAAGTATCCCTCTTTTTTCACACGGTCGTATCCAATCGTGACTATATCTTTCCCGGAGAGGGAGTAACTGTTGATTCCCTGATAGAAGATAAGAGAAGGCGCACCGTCTCCGTATGCAGACAACACGATTGCGGACTGGAAATCCGTGTCCGATATGTCTCCAAGTTGTACAACCACATCACCCTCCTTGGGAATATCACTACCTTCGTCACAATGATTCACAGACACTTCTATCCAATTATCACCGACGGCAGTGACTAACCGCCACCAGTAATGATTACTAACATTCTCATAGACTCCGGATTTGATATTGAATGACTGGCTGCGTACCAGGTTACCCACACGGAAACGGTTCTCGATTGCTTTCTCACCATCGTTTGCAAGGAAGTAACAGCGGTACACGGCGCCATGTGCGCTTGGCTGTACGTATGCTCTGCTACCATCTGAATAGTATTTCGCGCTACCATCTGAGTAGAAGAACGGGACCGCATCTATACGCTCTACCTTTGTTATCGTAGCCCGTGCTCCGCTTGCATTGAACATGAAGGAAGCTCCTGCCAGCTCGGTCTCCATTATGCTGAGCAGCTGGAAAATGGCTTTCTTTCGTACATACAGTTTGTCAATCCATCCGACAGAATCACCATTTTCATCGCTATAGAATGACATGCCGGCACCCATCATTCCAGTAACAAAGTCGGGAGATGTAAGGAAAGGAGATATGATACCGCCAAGAAGTTTCATCAAAAACTCCGTACGGTCAGGTGCATCCTTACGAAGATGTGTCTTCAACGATTTTAATGCACTGAATATATTCTTATCAGACGGCGTTTTTTCATCGAACGACCGGATTACATCATATACATATTGTTCAGCCTGTCTGGCTACCTCATACCGTAGCGAGTTCAGCGAGTTATCTACCGAGGATTTCCACCCCGACCCTACTTCATCCGAGCAGGTAATCGTAGCCTGGCACAAGTCGTTCAACTTGCGCTGCACCTTGGTAATACGTGTATCCTTGTATCCTCCGGTAGAACCGAAATACTGTTCTGACAGCAGACGCACGTTCCACCCGATGCGGAGCGGAGTTTTGTTCTTTTCGATATAATTCCGGTCAGTGGTTCCGGTGTATTTGTTCGGGTCAAAGCTGTAGGTATTCAGATAGTCATCTACTGCCAGCTTGTATGCCTGTTCCGCTGCGGTGATGTATTCCTGCGGCATGGCGAAGTTCCATGGTATATACTTGTCACCTGGATTTGGTATAATCACACCTCCAGGAATCTGAGTCGCATCATCCGGATATACGTTGATGATTTCCCACTCCCGTGTGTCTTCATGCCATGCCGCCTGGAAAGAACCGTCAGTTCCACGTCCTGCCAGCTCGCCAGTCTGGAACTGTAACATATAGTCCAGATCCGGAATCTCGTAGTCTTTCGGATTCCAGTTCATTCCATTATCTTTGAAGTAATATACGGTGTACTTCCGTCCTTCCTCGCTGGTTTTATCTTCCGTACGTACAGATGAAACAGTACCTACATACTGAGGATATATCTCAGCAAACGCAGCTTCTTCCGTTTCTTCCTTCACTCCATATAAGTCTACATTCTTGTCCACATATATTTCCCGGCTTGGAAGTTGCAGACGGGAATACCCGTACTTTGTCGCATCAATATTGCGTGTGCTGCCCAACGGGAACAGACGGGTAAAGAATTTCACTTCCCCGTTATCTTCCTGTGCCAGATTGGTAAGTCCTTGAAGGTAGCCAAGCTCCACCACTTCCCCACGTTCAGCTTTGCAGAGATTAATCACATAACCGTCTGCCCACATTTCAGTGCCGAATGTGGCGGCGATGCCATTGCTGCCGAAAGCCGCATCCCAGCACTTCACATTCCGGTAATCAATCACCTTGTTTTCGGCGGTAATCACTGTTCCGATGCTCCACAGATTTCCACCGGCACGGCGGTTCATGTTATCAATCCACAACTGAAGGTGTTCACGAGGCCCACCGTCGTAACTGAATTCAGATGTGGTCCCGCCTTCCTGGAACAGCATCAGTGTATCTTCCGCATCATGTATCGGTGCATAGAACTTCACGCTGTATTCGTAAGTCTGTGTGTTCTTTTGTTTCGGACGATAGCGTGACTTTACCTTGTAGCGAACTCCTTCCACCTCGATGTAGTCATCCACATCCAGCGGCACGTATTCGGTATGGGTGAAGGATGCAGATACGCTGCATTCCCCGCCTATTTCTTCCGTGACACTGGAAGAAGAGTTCGGGCTGGCTGTCAGTCGGAGGTTGTTGGCTTTATCGTATATTTTCAGTTCCATTTAAACAGTGTTTAATCAATTACTAAATAGAAGGCTGCGGCTCCAAGAATTTCAGTGAAAACAGCACATAGAACCGGTCTCCTTCGTAGCTTTCGTACCATTCCGGATCTGCCGGCATATCCTGATAAACCATATTGTAGGTTCGGTAATTCTTCACGGCGATTGCAAGCATACCCGAAGTGATGAGCGTCATCATGCGCTGGTACTTGTCCAGCCGGTCATCTTTCGAGTTCCCACGGAGAAAGAACTGCAAGGTGCGTTCGATGCTGCCCAGCTTCACGTTCGGATTCTGAGGAAGCTCTACCCCGTTCCGTTCCCGGAAGTCGACGGTGGTAATGTCCTTTGCCTTTGGCATTCGAAGCAAAGCATCCATGTTTACGTGTCCGCCTTCTTCCGTCTCTCCCAGGAAAGCACCGTATTCCGTCCATACGTCCGTTCCGTTAATTGTTAGGTATCCTGTCAGGTCCACTTTTCAGTTAATAATTAATAGTTAAAAATTAAAAGCTACTTCAGCTGTATTCCGTTCAATTTCATATCACTCAATATCTCGTGTATCTCCACCAGGTGTGCCGTATGTCCGGCTATGGTGGCCAGCGTCTGGCTGTCCTGCTTCTGCGTGTTTCGGATTTCCTGCACGAACTTGTCCGTATTGGCCAGATGCGTCTGCATGTTTCGTCCTATTCCTTCAAAGGTGGATATGCTGTCCTGGCTCATGGTGGTCAGTGCACCACTGCTGGGAGACTGGCTGCTTCCGGAATCTGCAGATGAAGACCATCCGAAATCTTTCATTATCTGTTCTCGTTCGGCCAGCATATCATTAATAATATCTTGATATTTCTTTCGTAACACATTGGCTTCATCCTCTGTCAGTTTGTTTCCGGATTTCGCATCTGTAGACCACATATCATACAGATCCTGAATCTGCTGTTTGTATTTACTGGCAATCAGTGAAGAAAATATTGCATTCTGAAGGTACTTTTCAAAGTTTTCCGCAAAATCCTGACTGGTAGTATCCAAATCTGAAATCAGGCTGTTAAAACTACCCTTAAATTCGTCAAAACTGACTCCGGTAAATGCTTCCTTCTCCTGATCAGCTATTTCCTTCAACTGTTCGCTATACTTGTCTATATTCTGAATGTAGGTCACAAACTCAGAGTTGACAGCGGTCAGTACAGACACAAACTTTTCGTCCTGAAGGACTTTACCTATGACATCCGCATCCAAATTAATCACGTCACCAAATCCACGTATATTTTTCCCGGTCAATTCAGAAAGTCTTGCCCAGTCCGAACTGCTCATACGGTCATTTACACGGTATCCAAGAGAGTGACTACCGATGCTTGCACCGCTTCCTGACAAAGCTTCCATCAACTGCCGCTGTCGTTCAATCTGCACGTCTACCAGCTTTTTAGCTTCTTCGGCTGCTTTCTGAGCTTCTATTCCGTAGTCGATGTCAATGTATTGCTGCTTCTTGGAGATTAGGGAATCCCATATATCAATCAGTGTCTCGTATTGGTTTTTCATATTATCGTAGCCGGAATAGTCTGCACCATAGAAAATTCCGCCTAACCCTTTCACTCCGAACAAACTTCCTATTGTGTCCCACATATGGCCAGCCAGATTCCATACATTCGAAAGGATTCCGTCTGCTACTCCCATTATTCCTTTCTGACCAAGCTGATCAAGAAGACCCAAAATTGCGCCTACAATTCCTCCTATCTTATGTTCCGATTCTGAAAATACGTCTATAAGAGTCCCTATTGAATTCCCGAAAGAGGAAAGACTAGCTCCGGCTTCTCCCAGGTTGGAGATAGAATCAATCACGGTAGAGATATTATTCTGTGCCTTTTCTGCCGACAAATTTACGTTCGACTGCGAGTTGATTACATTCTGAGTAGCCTGAGTTTTCTTTTTGCGTGCAGCTTCAATTTCCACCTCTGTACCATTAGCCAGTGCATCGTTGTATTCCTTCTGTGCATCTTCCAGTTCATTCTGTGCAGATGCCAGTTCTTTCAGCTGTTCAGGCAAATCTCCAAGTATTCCACCCTGCTCAATAATATTTTCCTGTATGGAACTGATAGCTTCATTGACTATCTTCTGCTGTTCTACTGTCATGTTTTTATATTCAGGAGACTGCTTGAACTGTTTCAGCTGCAATTTTACTTTCTGCAACTCCTGCTTTGACACCTTACTCAAGTTACCGAACACAACTTCCCAGTCTATGCTGTCTTTCAGTTCGCTGAAATCAAGTGCTGACAATGATTCTTTCCTTTCCTGTTCAAGGGCTTTCTTTTTATATTCATCACCTTCCGTTTCCGCAGCGGCAATCTTCCGGGCGTAATCCATTGCAATGGCCAGACGCTTTTCCTGATATGTGCCGTATTGTTTATTGTAGTCTATGAAGCTCTGTGTGACCTTGTCATTGTATTCTTTATCTATCTGTAGCAACTGGTCGTTGTATAACTGCTGTACCAAAATTCGCTGTTCCTGCGATTTCTGTCTGACAGCATCATATTGGCTCTGAGGGATATTTTCACCTTGCTTTCGTGCCTTATCCATTTTAGCGATTGTATCCCGTTCCTGCTTGTCAATGTCGGCAAGTTGTTCATCATATTCCTGTCTAGCCAAAGCCTTTCGTTTAGCTATCCCTTCCACCATGATTTGCAGACGGAGTTTTTCCGTAGTCTGCTGTGCTTTTACGCGGGCATCGGCAAGCTGGGAGGCGTAGTCGGTTTTTTCTTTTTTACCGGTTCCACCGCTTCCTCCTGAAAAATCGGTTGTCAATGCAGCCACGTCAATACCCAGTTCTATTTCTTTGTTGTGTTTCTGTAACTGGTATATCCGATTCCGGTATTCCGCTATTACTTTGTCAATTTCATCCACACGTCCGGATGCAGCACCTACCATCATCTGTGCCCCACTATACAGGTCGGGATTCTGTTCACGGTCTATGGAATTTCTCTTTTCAATCCGTTTGTCCAGTTCCTTTTGTGCAGCATCTCTTTTTACGTACTCCTGTGTAATTTTCTGTTCCAGAGAGATGATTTTCTCATTATTTTCATCCAGGAACTTCATAGATGCACGGGCACGTGACGCTGCCAATATAGAAACAGTAAGACGTTCATAGGCATCTGCCGACTTACCCAGCATAATATTTTCGTCAGACATCTTATTGAAATAATCCGGATATTCCTTTTTTAAAGCCACAATAGCTTTCTTACGTGTTTCTGTACTTTCCGCTTCATCGGTCGCAGCATTATACAGCACACGAAGCCGGGTGATACTATTCTGAGCTTCCGCATTCCCTTTGTTCAAGGCTTCCTGGTATCTTTTCTGTGATTCAGAGAGTGTTTCCAATGAATCCGAAAAAGAAAATGTCTTCTTTATCCACTGACCGATTACCTTTCCATATACAATTCCCAATGAAATTAGAGCGATTAAGGCTGTCTGAGGGGAAAGCAATGCTTTTCCAAGCTGTTTCCATACCGGCACACCTTTTTTTCCGGATGCGGCCAGAAGTTCGTTCTGCTTGCGCACATCGGCAATGGCATCCGCCAGCATAGGAAGGTTGTTAGAGATTGCCAGGATAAACATCTGCGGACCCATGGCAAGCGAAGGAAGTTCTCTTGCTACCTGGCTGAACTGCATCTTCAGGTTGTTTGTCTTACGGGTAACCGCTTCTGTGTCGATGTCGATGGAAGGAGTTTTTGCCGCTTCTTCCTTAGTCTTTTTCAAACTATTAAGCCCTGCTTCAAGTCCTCTTACTTGCCCAGTAAGTGCCTGAATATTGGCTACCTCTTGTGTATAGCTTAAACCGGCTATTTTGTTAACCTCCAACTGTTTCTTCTGTTCGGAAATTACCTGTTTCAATGCAGATATCAGTTTCAGAGTCTGATTTTCCACATCATCCACATTCTTACCCACGCTCTGTAATCCGGCCTTGGTCAAGTCTTTCATGAATATTTCGAGCTGTACAGGTACTGCCATATCCTTAATCTTTTACTGCGTATTTGGTAAAGAACTCCATCGGGTTCATTCCCTTTGTCGTGTTCGTGTTATCTGTTTGTCTGTGACTGTTCCTTTGTTTCTCCCGTTCCTCCATTTCCCTGATCTGCTGCATCATGTCCGGCTTCTGCGGTGGAACCCAGTGCGGCATGTCTGCCATCATGAGCTGAAGTGTAACTACATTTACCTTATCCAGAATGTAGTCAATGCTCCATCCTGTTTCCGTGGCAATCTGACCTACTACGCCGAAAAGGCTATGCGAAGGTTCCGTATATCCCTTCTTTAACTCCTCTTGTCGTTTGCGCTCTCGTTTCGGCTCGCTAAGGGCTGCATCTTGTTCAGAGCTGCTGCCGATGCGATAATAATCCCGAAAGACGTGGTAGATGTACTGTTCAGCACCTGTCTCCAGGCGGATGCAAGTTCGTCGGGTGTCATCAGTTCACGTAGAATCCATGCCACCATGCGGTTCAGCACTCTTCCCAGTACAGGCCCTCTCACAATTCCGTATGCTACAATGCGGCTGATGTCCTTTCCATGAAGGAAGACAAACCGGATACGCTGGTCCAGGTCGTATGCGTCATATTCTTCCGGAGTCACCCCGATTCGGAGATAACGCTTGCTGATTCGTATCAGACTGCGTGTGGTAGGTGTCTTCATCGTAATGCGGAACGGACGTTTCCGAAGTATCGTATGAAGCGGCAGGCTGATTCCCCCGTCACTGAGGGAGATGCCTGCCAGCAGTTCTATATCTTGTGTCTTCATCATCCTGCTGCATCTGCGGTTGCATCACTTTCATCCGGGGTTACACCGGGAGGATAAGTACGGTAGCGTCTTTCCTTTCCGTCTGTAGGTTTCAGCATGTCCACACGGATACCCATTGCCAGTACATTCTGCATATTGATTCCGTTCTGGAAGCCGTTACGGCTCAGACGGGCATTGAATATGCGGAAGCTGTGTCCGGAATGCATGGATATTGTCAGCACACCGTTTGCTACAAACTTAACCGGAGGAGTATAAGAATCATCCTTTTCTTTCTTTCCACCGAATACATCGACCATGCTTTGTGCATCCAGCTTGATGAGGTTCATAGTGAACGCATCGCTTCCCGGATTGGTCATGATGCTGTCTACCGGTCCGTCTGTTACCTGTGCAGCCATCACATCCATAAAGGTAGGAGCATTTCCTGCCGGCTGCATTCCGTTCTCATCCAACCAGCCCAACGTCTTTTCTTCGCCTTCTGATGTCTTAAACTTTACGGCTGCCACACCATACATCAGTCCGTTGCTTTTATCTGCCATAATTTTGTCGTTTTAATGTTTGCTTAAATAGTATTTAATCAGTTGCCAGATAAAGAAAATCCCCAGCAGAATCAGGGCTGTTCCTGTCAGCCATCCCTGTACTCCAGGGCGTGTTTCCTTCACTTCACTGTTCACAGTTTCATCGCGTATGCGGTGGTCGGTTTCCGTACGATTCACGGTTACCTGTCTTCCTGTACTGTCGGCTGTTGCCGTGACGTTCACGCCACCTTCTCCGTCTGATTGTATGTCAATACTCAGACCGTCATTCCGATAGTTCAGTCCGAATCCGGCAGGAAGTTTACTCAGGTTCAGCCACTGATCCGCACTCACCGAGCAGGTCGCCGTCCTCTTCGGGACCGGCTCGTAAGTTGTTTGCTCGGTTACGCTCGTTCGGAGGCTGTCCGAGCGGACGGTTTCCGAGCTGGCCTTTCTGCTGCTGGCGCAGGAAGATAATGACAGGACAGCGGTCAGCATACTTGCAAGTATGTAATTTGCGTAAAGCCGTTTCATGGTTAATATTTCTTTCGTTTTGTTTTCGTAATTGTTTGCTTAATTCCAATACCGTTGCACTGAGGTCGTCATATAAAGCCTTGTAAGTGCCTTCGGTTTCCTTTACCGCACGGACCTGGTACACCTTCCTGTCACGCCACCAGGCAATGGCAGTTACCAACCAGCCGGCAGGAGCCAGCCATTCCATCAGTGTTTGTAACAGGGTCAAGTCCATAGTTCTATCGTTACAACAATTCCCATCCGGCCCGGATGTCGGCCATCTGTGCCGGGACTCCATTTTCCACCTCACTGATTGCGGCTGCAAAAAGACACATCGTATCCTTATCGTTCACGTTGGGCTGATAGGTTGTCGGTACCTGCATCTTGCGGCATACCGCAGTGATGTAGGCCGATGTGTTGTTCTCATGCCTGGGTGCCCAGCGGTTGATGTAGTCTGCAATCGTCTTGCAACCGTGCATCTTATGGTAATTCTGCAACAGCCTGATCAGCGCACGATACCCGTGCGGCATGTCTTCAAACTCTTCAAACGCATTGTCTTTCTTTGCAGAGGAAGGGACTTCTCCCTTCCAGTCTGTTGCGTCAGAGTTCCGTATATTTCCGGGGTTGCAGTTTCTTATTCCGCGTGGTTGGTTCTTCATATCTTACTCCTCCCTATGCTTCAAGTTCCTCACCGGCTGCAGGGTCTTCCTGTAACTTTTCTTCCAGTCCGCTCACGCCATTCTCTCCTCCATCAGACATAGTCATGGCCATTTTGGCAGCTTCAGCTTCGCGTCTGGTCTCAGCCCAGTTCTTTTCAGCTTCCACTTCCTGGTCGGAAGTCTGTGCGGTAGTCCCGTCGTAACTGTAGATAGCACCGATAGCCTCCATCTTCTTCGGCAATACAATGTAGTAGTGACGGAAGTTCACTTCATTCTGCTGGTAGTCCGGGTTGGTCTGTGCATCGCGGTAATACATCTTGGTGCTACCCTGTGCGCGGAACACACGCTTGGTGTAGAAGCAGAAGGATGCCTGATGGTCAGTGCCCGAGGGCGAATTCTTGAACGGAACTTTTGTGCCTTCCTTGGTAAAGTACGGACAGTTCTCGAATTCATACACCTCGAAGCCGTACATGTTGGCAATCTTTCCGGTGGTGTAGTTGTAATACTGATCGCGGAACTTCTGGTCGTCTTCCAGCAGGTCGTTCACGTGGTCTGAGCAGAGCACCAGACGGCGGCCTGCAGTGGGAACCTGCAAGGCATCCAGCTTGCGTTTCAGAGCGATGATGTCCTTGCGGGTACATTTCTTTCGTCCGTTGTCATCTTCGCCGGAAGTGGGCACTACCGGAGTTTTCGCCGTATTGCTGTTCGGAGCCAGCGCATGAGCCGCTTTCTTGAATTTGGCAATAGTGATGGCATCTCCGTGACGCTCAATCACACTGCCCATCTTGTCGTAAGAGATAGCAAAGAGCTGATCATCTGATACGGCAGTTTTCTTGGTCTGGAACTTGTCAAGGCCCAGTGCAATATCCCCGTCCTCCAGTTCTTGTGCGGCGATGGGATACGTCGTGTTGTTAATCAGTACGTCCGGGTCGCCGCCCACGTCTACCAGGTGGACCACTTCATTGTTCACCGCAGCCGAATAATCGGACACACCGTCCAGCCAGGAGGCGGTCATACCTCCGCGAAGCTGTTTCACCAGCTCGCCCGTCCACACTTCGGTATAGACACCTTCCAGGGCAGCTCCTTTCGGAAGAAATTTGCCCAGTGCTATCGGAAGCACCACGCCCACAATCAGCCCCCAGAAGCCTGCTTGGGGGGTGCCGCGGCACGCCAGGGTAGGGGTGGTCGGCGGCGCAGGCGCGGGTGTG
>ERZ1023630.126-NODE-126-length-25844-cov-9.972973_pt1 | contig 25844 bp, 18 predicted proteins | sample MGYA00380332_ERZ1023630 | MGnify/ENA primary metagenome ERZ1023630 (study PRJEB33179, sample SAMN07448973) | human gut metagenome | biome: Human-gut; feature: Human associated habitat; material: Faeces | host: Homo sapiens | place: India: Bhopal | collected...
TGTGTAGATCGTGGAAGATGTTTCGTCTTCATGCGGATATTGGTCCAAATCGCCTATACAGGAACTCAACAGCAATGCGCTGCAAAAATAGAAAGCTGTATATAATATCTTTTTCATGATTCGCTTGTTTTTAAAAGTAATTAGAAGTTGAAACCTACGTTAAGTGAGAATGTACGTGGGCGGGGGTAGAAGGAATTATCCACTCCGTTGGGGACTTCCGGGTCTACACCACTGTATTTCGTGATACAGAATATATTCTGAACCATTGCACTGACATTCAAGCTGCATCCTTTACAAATCTGCCCGAAGTTATAGTTCAATGACAGATTATCCATTTTCAGGAAAGAAGCATTCTCCACATAGTAATCGGACAAGTATTGGCGGGACTTGAAGCCGGTTTTCAGATAACTGCTCGACAGGTTGTTCAACTGATAAGAGTTGTAGCTCACTGTTTCCCAGGCTCCGGCATTCATAGCCATAGCATTGTAAACATAGTTACCGATATTGGCACGCAGGCTGGTGCTCAACGTCCATTTCTTCCAGCGTAGGGAAGTGCTGAAACCGAGGATATAGTCAGGAGCGGGAGAGTGGTAACGGTATAAATCTTCCGTATTGATTTCTCCGTCTCCGTTAAGGTCTACATAAGCGCCTTCTACGGGCTTCCCGGTTTTTTCGTCATAGAGCTGGTGATAGACGTAGAACATATAGGGGGCATATCCTTCGGTCAACGTCTGTACCTGATAGCTGTCAATATAAGGGCCGACCGAAGTATTAGTTGCGGCAGCACCGGCTACGAGAGACAGGTTCTTTACTTTCATCTTTTGCCATGTCATATTGAAACTGATATCCCAGTTCCAGTCTTTAGTTTGAACAGGGGTTGCGTTTATGCTGAATTCGATACCCTGACTGTCTACATTTCCTACGTTTGTAGTGATATTACGATCGAAGGTCGTCCCGGCTGCGGCGGGAACCGTGGCAATCAAGTCCTTTGTTTGGCGGGTGTAGTAGTCGAAGCTACCTGTAATGCGGTCTTTCAGGAAGCCGAAGTCGAATCCGACGTTCCAGGAAGTAGTTGTTTCCCATTTCAAATCGGGCACATAGGAACTGGGACGGTAGGTATGAATGTATCCGTTACCCATGCTGGCTTCCGCACCGTTTTGGCTTTGAGTGTAGATAGGCAGGTAATTATAATTGCCGATACCGTCCTGCTGTCCGGTCACACCATAGCTGGCACGGAGCTTCAAGTTACTCAATACTTTATTGTCTTTCAGGAAAGATTCTTCTGTTACTCTCCAGCCTAAAGCTACCGAAGGGAAAGTACCCCAACGTACATTCTTGGCGAAACGGGAAGTGGCGTCCCGGCGGATAGTCGTAGTCAGCATATAGCGTGAATCGAAAGAATAATTCAGACGGCCGTAGTAGGAGAGCAACACGTGGCGCTCATCCTTCGCTTTGGATGTCTTTTGTATCTCTCCCAACGTGTTCATTTCGCTATAAAGCGGTGTAGTTGATTTCCAGTACTGATAGTCGTAACCGGCTGTCACGTCAAAGCTACTCTTGATAGATTCGACGAGCTTGTTGTAATTGGCATATAAGGTAAGCAGACGGTTCTCCTTCTTTTCGGGGCCGTAGCTGTAATCCAGACCGGAAGTATTGTAGTTCTGTGCCGCTTCTGCCGGAACATATACGCTACCTTTACCTTGTGCGTAGTCATAGCCCAGTGTAGCGTGCAGTTTCAGATCGGGGAAGAAGTGAACACGGTAATCCGCATCGACATTTCCGATAAAACGCCTTACGTTACTTTGAGAATCATTCATCTTGATAAGTCCTACGGGATTCATTACGGCGCCGTTGACAGGGGTGCCTGTGTTGTCTGTCGCTTCCGTGTATCCGCCGAAGGTATCCAGTCCTGAATAAACGGGAATGGTCGGGTTCATGGTAGCGGCTGCCCAGATAGCGTCTGTATTGCCGAATGTATTGTTGTTGATAGAACCCTTGGCGTTAATATTCAGCTTCAGGTGGTCTTTGAAGAAAGAGGGAGTCAGCATAATGCTTCCCGTATAGCGTTCCGCATTATCAGTGCGTAGCAGACCGCTTTGGTTATAATAACCTACCGACACACGGAACGGCCAGTTCTTGGCAATCTTTCCGGAGACGCTCAGATTATTATCCGTACCGAAAGCATTCTGATAGATCTCATCGTTCCAGTTCGTGCGGGCTGTTCCCAACAGAGCTTGCTGGGCAGAAGTTCCTTGTGTCCGAATCGTGTTGACAAATTGGTCGTAGCTTAACATATCCGCCAGTTTGGTGCGTGTCTGAATGGAGTTGGTAGTGCTGAATGTGATTTGCAGTTTGTCCGAAGTCCCTTTCTTGGTAGTGATAAGGATTACCCCGTTGGATGCACGCGAACCGTAGATAGCGGTGGAAGAAGCATCTTTCAGAATGGTCATACTTTCAATGTCGTTCGGGTTGATGAGGCTCAGAAAGTTTCCGTCATTCCCGCTGATACCACCCTGTTCCAAAGGAACACCGTCCAAAACAATCAACGGGTCGTTGCTGGCATTCAGTGAGGCACCGCCACGCACACGGATGGTACTTCCCGCCGTAGGCGAACCACTATTGGACATAATCTGCACGCCGGAGATTTTTCCGTTAATCAGTTGCTCGGGAGAGCTGACCAGTCCCATATTGAAGTCTTTGCTGCTGACGTTTGTTACCGAACCGGTCAGGTCGCTTTTTCGTTGCGTTCCATATCCGATAACAACTACATCACTCAATACCTGTGAATCACTTTTCATCTGTACGTTCAGTACAGAGCCGCTTGTAGGAAGGGCAACTATTTTAGTCTCATATCCCACATAAGAGAATTGCAACTCTTTGTTGCCCTGCGGTACGTTCAATGTGTAGTTACCGTCAAAGTCGGTAACCGTACCGGTAGAAGTGCCCACGATGAGGATACTTACTCCGATCATCGGTTCTTTGTTCTCATCAATCACTTGTCCGGTGATTTTCTTGCCGCCCTGTTGGGCAAAGGCAGGAATGATACCTCCTAAAAAGGCTGTACACAATATAAGGAGTACAGTCAGTTGGCGTAGATTTAAGATATTCCTGTTCATAATTAATGTGTTATTGATAATAGATTTATTGTATTATTATTGTTTGGGACGCTGGGTGAACATATCCGGCTATTCCAGCCACACGTCTCCAAGTTCAATCTCTACGGTTGGTTTGCCGGTTCCAGGCATTGACAGTTCCAGTTTCTCTATCTTCTCCGGTCGGAAAGGAATTACCGTCTCCGGGTGGAAATACTGTTTCAGGAATGTCGGATAAGCTATGGGCAACAATGCGGTATCCGTTAGACGCAGTTCTTTCAGAGGAATCCGTACAATGCCTTCTGCTGACGGAGCAGGGCAGAGACTTTTGTAGGTATATCCGTCCGAAGTGACAAAACCTGCGCTGAGTCCTTGCGGAAGAGGTTTGTTTCTATTTACACGAATACAGAGCGTAGTGCAACTTTTCACTTTATCTTTTCTTCCTTCGATTTCATCTTTTACGAATGCGCGGAGGAAGTGTTGCGGATTTTTTCCTTTCGGTGTGAAACAGAACCGGAGCAATGGCTTCTCAATCGGAGAAGAATCAAGTAAGGTACGTTGCAGGTCGTTCCATTCAGGAAGTGTATATGCTTCTATCCGGCTATCTGTATCCGTTACTTTCAGTAGTTGTATCGCACTACCAGAAGCGACAACACGTGTAGTCCAGTAGAAATCGGAAGTATAGTTCCAGTCCAATGGACTTCCTTGGATTCCCGAGGAACTTCCGGTGACGGAATTTCCGGCGGGATAAGTATGGGTGCTGTCGCCCCGGCAGACGATGATGTTATACTTGAAACAATCTTCCTTTATATCTGCAGCGGGCAGGATAGCCTGATATGTATAGCCGCTTGTACGTTTCATCTTTATATACGGGTTATGCTCGTTCCAAAAAGACACCTTATCCGTGTATATAATGACAGAATCCGGAAAAACGCTTCCTGCTACTTGCGCATTAATAGTCAATGCTTTGCCTGCTTCGGCAATGCTTGCCGGAGTATGAGTGACCTTATAATCCATAGTACGGGGAGTGGGAGCTACAAACTCTCCGATACGAATCGAATTCCAACGTGAATCAGCTTTCCAGTTCTGTTGCGGGGTACAACCGTTTCGTTTCAACAGGTAAACCCCCGGACGAAGGTCGCAAATCACTCCATTCGTCACTGTTTCTTCTTTCCGGTCGTTCTTCTTGTCGAGAGCTGTGAGAGTAAACGCTTTGCCCAAATCCGGAATTCGTAATGCCATATCCCAAGTACCGTAGATAATGCTGACTACTTCTTTTTTGAGTGACGGCTTGGCAAAAGGGTCATTGACTACTACCGCATCCGGCATTACTTCGAGTCGCCATACTCCTGATTCAAGGCAATCAATGAAATAAGCTCCCGTACCTTCATAGTCCACTATCGGCGAGCTTCCGCATCCGGCGATTGAAACCAGCTTTGATGCATCTTTGGGTGGTGTATTTGTCTGATTGGAGTAATAAAACTTCTCTCCATTATTCAACTCGCTTAAATCTTCCGCATAGCTGACGCGAAAGCCATTACCGAATATGGTATCCTGAGGATAACTCCCATACGATTCTCCTCTTTTCAAACTCCGTGCAGCTTCGGCGGCAATTTTCATGCTGATAGCCTTATTCGGGGTATAGGCAAGATTCAGAAAATGAGTCTGATACTCCGTATTGGCGAACGCAAGGTCTATCGGGTCATAAGCAAACTGCGTAATCCATTGGAAACCGGCCGTGCGGAAAGTCCTTACCATGGCCGGATACATATAAGAGTACATAATATCCGCCGGATCGAATTCATAAATCATCCGTGCTTTCTTATTGAATTCTTTCACTTTTCCGGCGAAAGGAATGTCATAACGGTCTACGTAAGGAAGGAAATTCCCTTGTTGTGTTTGTCCGGATACGAGCCCGATAGGATACCATTGATAGGTAGTTCCCTGAACAGTCGTTTCATAATAGGCTTCTGCCACATATCCGTTGTGACTTACATTATAAAATACTGGTTTACGGTTTCCCGCCTTGCTCATTGATTTCAGCATACGGTTGATGTAGGCTTTTACTTCTTCTTTCGTACCGGAATGGCAGGGTTCGTTATTGATCTCAAAACCTACGATAGAAGGATCGTCTTTATAAGCTAGTCCTGTATAAGGATTAGTATGTTTCACCAAGTCGCGGAGATAAGTTTCCTGTGCGGCAATCGCTTCCGGATTAGAATGCATATCGCATTTATCATATTTATAAGAGAAACCGCCGGTTTGTATATTCCGTTCGGGGTATCCGTTTCCGAAGTTAGTCTGTGCGGTGATGACAATATGGATATTGCGCTCCTTAAGTTTGGCAATTAGATAATCCATGAGGTCAATATGCTCGTTTTCAAGGAGATTACCTTGCCCGTCGGTCAGCTCCACGTCCCATAGATGAATACGGTAAGCATTCAGTCCCAAGCGGGAGAGATGATATACATCTTTATCTATGGCAGCTTTGCGGTCGACTCCCAAATAGCCGAGTGCGCGGTAGGCATGGGCAAAAGGCAGGGTGTAGTTTACCCCGAAGAAAGAGGCCTCTTCGTGGGTGTCGCTCCAGCGCATCACTCCGTTTCCATCTATATATATTATAGGTGTAGTTACTTTCCCCTGCATACCGGTGAAGGTAAACAACAGACAAATAAAGGTAAGAATAAACTGTCTTTTCATGCTATCAAATTTGGCGGGTTATTTATACCGGCAAAGATAAGATAGGTGCTGATTTGATGAAAGCACAGATTGGACATATAAGGATAAAAATAGGACGAAAGGTGCTTTTCAGCCGCGATTAGGCCATAATTAGTTCCAATATGTGCTTTTATGAGGTTCGTCTATTTCACCTCTTGCACAGAATAACCGTAGGATATGAACAGGTTGTTACCGTTCTTCCATGCAATCTACTTATAGATAAATTTCTTTCCCTCCTGTAAAGGACAAACGCCAAAAATAAAAACAAAGACATTAGCTTTATTAATGACTTAGATTAAAATTGCCGCTATTTTTATTCTATTTTTTAGACAATATAGATAAGTCCTTTGCTGATAGTTTGGGTTTTCTCACCTTTGGTACTGGCTGTACTTTTATATCTTTCAACTTATGGCAGTTATCTCGTATAATAGCCATTATACGGGCTTCTGATATAAAGAACTCCTTTTGTGACAGAAGGCTTAACGCATCATCAAAGCGCAAACGTTCTATCTCTGTTAAATGATGGTAGCGACGCAATATCGCTTCATCACGCAATGCTATTAATTGTTTATCTCTTCCTCTAGGCATACCACAAAAATATAGAATAATCCTCGTTAATGTACCATAAGAGGCGACCTTTCTTCACAGAAAAGCCGCCTCACAACGATAATTTAATTGAAAAAATTAAGAAACTTTCGTGCTAACAATTGCTCCTAATGCCTTGTTTCTAATCGGGAGAGCTATAAACCGTTTGTCAAAACCTACAATTGTACCGCGTTCTTCCGGGTCATTTTCTTTTGCGTACATAAATACTTCACCATCTGCCTTCATTACTTCTTCCTTCTGGAATGCAAATGAACAGAAGGTGTCGGTAACAGCCTCTTCCGCATCAAATGCCACCTTTTCCAAGGTGTTAGAATTATATTTAGGAGTAATGGACGTCTGCAGGATATTAAAACCTGCAAAGCGTTTAGGTTTACCATCTATAATATCTGTAATATCCTTGAAAGCCTTTACATCGAATAGAATTAAGTCAGACAGATGTTTGGGATTCAAGACCAAAAAACGGTCTTCTAATGGGATATTCGCATCATCAAAGCGTTCCTTTAACAACAGGATATTTTCTACAGTCATTCTTTTTCGCTTTCCTATGGTATCTCCATCTGTAGAGATGACAGGTGTAAACTCTGTATCTTCCAATGGAGCGAAAGCGTGAGCAGCTTTTTCTGCCGTGCGTGCACGTAACTTATTGCGATGTCCCATTAATACTGATTCCAATTGGTCATAACTGTATTCTATGACTTCCGGGCGTCTTACCAAAGTGTTTTCAGTCTCGAACAAATCAAGTTCTATACGTATCGGTTTATCAACTCTTTTGGCTACTTTGATGGGGTAAGTAGTGTTGTTTATTAAAACTTCCGGGTCTAAGCCAACATCTGCCATGTTAATGGCATGATTATCAACTAATCCGGAAAAGTCTTTTACATAATTAAGAAAAGAACTGTCTGGATAAAAATTTCGGGTGAGTTGAGTTATCCATACTTCTTTTGCTAATGTCGGATTTACTTCCATAATCTTCTTGAAATTAAATGATTAATACTTATTTTTGTTGTTCTCTCTCCAGTAAATCTTTATATAACTGGGGATTATTTCTAAGTTCTTTAGGGGCTTTTTTACGATAATCGTCAAGTGTCCATCCTACCCTATTATTATTGGAAGGAGACTCATATATGAACTCTGACACCAGTTTTTTCCGTGTTGAATCAACCATCTTCTTAAACGTGCTAAAGTCTTTGGACGCAAACAGTTTCAACTCATTATTAATAAATGAATCCGGTAAGTTTCTAAGTACTTCGTATTCGCTTTTGAACTTTATCAAATTGGTATATTCAATATCGAATGTCGCTTGATTTTTCTGCTTTTTCTTTTCTATGTGCACTCGCAAGCGGTCTACATCTCCATTAGATAAGTTCAGTAACTCATTTGCTTCATCACGTAAAATGATGCCTTCCCTGACCGCGCTAGTTACAAGCGTTTGGGCGTTCTGGTACTGGGAATGCCTGTCTTCCAGTTCTTTAATGTGGTTTAAAATCTGTTCCTCTGTTTGCATTTCAGCAAATGAAGGAATCTTTTTGATTTGATTCAAAAGTTCCATGTTTTGTTCCTCCTTTTTGTAGTATAATAGCTTATTATTAAAATAATTATAAATATTATCATTATTATTTTCTTTGGCTGGGATAATATCATCTAAATCTAAAATGCCGTCGATTAATCCCATATCCAGTGCTTCACTAGCTGATATCCAATGGTCTTTACCATCAAAGTAAAGGTTCTTAAGTTCCGCTTTGTTTTTCTTGCAACGTCCTGATATCATTTCAATAATAATATCTTCCAGACTTTCAATAGTACTAATTGCATCCTGAAGGTCGATTTTATTTCCATAAATACCACCGCTGACACTGTGTATCATAAGTTTTGAATATTGGCTCATATATAAAGGCTTGCCACATAGGGCTATAACCCCTGCTATGCTTGCGGCAATTCCATCTATATAGATTTTTATGCTTACTTCAGAAAGACGTAAGGCGTTATAAATGGCGATACCGGAAAAGACATCACCGCCATTCGAGTTTATATGAATATCTATTTCATCAAACTTATTGGATAAGTCCATGAGTTGAGATACGATGTTTGCCGGATCAACCTGTTCTGCTTTGCCAATTTCCCCGTAAAGGAGTAAGGAAACCTTTCGTCCTTTTTCCTGTGCATAGTTCCAAAATACACCGGATTTACCTGTTAGTTGATGTTCTTTCATTTTTTACTTTTTGATTAATTGATTTCTTAACTAGTTGTTTAACAACATTATCTAAATTGCTTTGAAGCATGGCTTCAAACTGTTTTTTCGTCTTTTTAAGTTCCGTCAGATTCATTTCCGTTATATTCTTCTTCACCGTGCCACGTTCCCGGCAGAATTTGTTTATCTTGGCGCAGTTCATCAGTTTATCCTCCGGTGTATCACCGTAACTCATCCCTACCTCATACGAAAGATGATATATTTGTTTAACTATATCCCTGCATTCTGCCTGGTAAGCTTCTTTCTTCTGGTCTGTCTTTCCCATGAGATAGTTTATCAGAATTTTCGCTTCTTCAATGGTTATATCCTTGGTACTGGTAGCCCTGCCTTTAGTCAGGGTACTTATTATTCCCTGTTTGTCCTCCGGTTCAAAACCGAGTTTGGTAAACATGGTCTGTATTTTCTTTAGTTGTGCAGGTGACAACGGTTTTTTATTGCATGGCTCCATAAGTCGTTTTTAATTGTTCCCAGCTAGGTTGAAGTTCTTTAAGCAAAGTCAGGAGTGGGTTTATCGTTTCCTTATTAATCATGTCAGAATCCATACAATAAATACTTTCAATTAAAGCTTTATTGATGTTCTCTAAGTACTCACAAGGAGTTGTAGTACTTATTTCAATCTTTATTTTATTATCTTCTATTGTTACCATGATAGTTAATTGTTTAAATGATTCTCAAATCTATTTCGAGGACTGTTTGAATAAGTCCAAAATATCATCACCTGTCTTAGTTATCTGTCCTTCATCAGATGGCATTCTAACTGGTGGTATTTCTTTCATATCTAATGGTGGCCAATAAGGATTGTTTTTATTGGCATCATCCGCAAAAAGTTGTCTACATTTTGCTAACCTGGCACTAAGCCAACAGTTCTTCTCTTTAAGCGCTCCCAACTGCTGATATATATCATTCTCTTTTTTATCCCTGTTACTCATACCATTGAGTACTTCTGTCAGAAATGCATTTTTCTGTTCAAAGGCGGCTTTCAATGATTGATAATCAGTTTTCAATCTAATACATTCATGTTCAAGCCTTATTTTTTCTTCGTATATGTTGTCTTTTTCCTCATATAGTTTGAGCCAACGATTGGTTAATTCCAACTCTAACGGTGTCATAACTTGCCCTCCATTATCTGATATAAATAAATCTCATTCATCAAGTCCCCGAACCGTCTTTGACGTTTCAGTTCCCGTACCTTCTCTTTGTTGGTTATTCCGTGCGTAGAGCATATTTCCTCTATCTCCTTTGGCTGCAAACCTATGAAGTCATGCCAGACATTGATTCTCCTTAAAAACTCCGCATAACCTTCCTTTTCACGTGCTGCGTTCTTTTGCAGATTAGTTTTAAAATAAGGCATCCCCGCAAGGATAATACCACAATTTCCATATGTCTTATCCCGTAGAACCTGCAAATACAATATCATCGAGTGGGTGAGTTTCCCCGCTTCATCTATGATAACCAAGGGAGATTCCAGCCTGTTTAACTTATCAACGGCAAAAGTCATCATGTCATTTAAAGAACTATAGAACGGTATGGACAGCTCACGCAATAAAGCGGAAAAGAACTGGCTGGCGTTCATGGTCTTGTCATAAGAGACATAAAACACGTTCTTTTGCCGTGCATACGTTCGTAGTGCCGTAGTTTTCCCCATTCCCGTATCTGCGGTAATTCCAATCATAAAGGAGTATTTACGGGCATTATCGCAAGCTTTGACGGTACTAATAAAGTCCATACTCTGGAATAAGTCACCAAACTTATCCCGGTTTACAAAGTTCCAGATAGTCAGCAACATTTCATTTGACAGCTTTTTCCAGTTCTCCTTCTCCAGTTCGCACAATGTAGCGTCACTGATACCACATTTTACAGCAAGGGAAGCTTTACTTATACCCTTTTCCTTGCAATAATCGTTAACAGCCTTTTTTATTTCGGCTTTTTCCGGTAATTTTGTATCGTTTTTAATCATCTTGATATTGGTTTTCAGTCTTTTATAGTCTCAGTATATCGGACTGGGTTAATAATCAAATCGGGATAGGTCGATAGTTTCATCCGTGAGGAAGGGGCTTTCGGCCTTTTTATTTTTGTTCTTGTCTTCCGGTTCTATAGCGTTTTTCTCACAGTATACCGGAATTTCGGGCGCATCCTGCGGGCGTATTCCGTGGCGTTCGGCAAAGTCGGCTAAATTTCCGTTGCGCAGAAACTCGTTAAAGTCAGCTTTCGGAGTTAAAAGAGGATTCATTATGTAGGCGGCTTCCGGATCAATGGAAACGGCTTTATTATAAATATCTACCTGGGCTTTCTTCACCTCGTTATCTATTCCGTTCAGGCGTCCTTTATGCTTGAATTGCAGTATCTTATCTTCTTCCGTCTGGTCGGCTAAAGCAGAGTGGGCATACTTCTTTCTCTGAACCGTATCTATGTAGGTATCCTTTTCTAAATCAAAAAGATAGATTTCATCAAACGTGGCATATCGTACACCGAATTTCTTGTTATTGAACTTGTTAAACTGCTTGGCATTCAGTTCAAATTCATATTTCATTCCGCCACGCTCAATAACTATTTGCCCTCTTCTCACTGTCGCTTCCGAACGCCTGACAAACAAGGCGATTCTATCCAGTTCCGTAACCTTGAAGGATTTTTTTATACGGTTGGAATCGTTTACAGCCTCTTCATAGCGTTCATTAGGTGATTTCCCGTCCTTGCCTTTAGTGTTGTTGTATTCTTCGATACAACGCCCGGCAATTAGTATTATTTGCTCCCTAATGAGCGGGCTCTTTACAGCTTTGTCTATCATTTCTTGGGCAGGCCGTCCGTTTTTCATTTTGGACTTGATACCTTGGCCAATGTAGCCGTATTCCTCCTTGCAAAAATCATCCCCGAATGTCCGGAAGCTTCTTTCAACCTTAGATTTACGTCTGGGATTCATGGACACAGTCCAGTGTACACCTATGGCGGTAAGAGCGTTTTTCAGGTGTTCCGCCTCTTTGGTCTGGTTAAATGAATGGTTGTCAGATACAATTTCAAAGGGTAATACTCCGGTAGTTTCTACTGCATTTTCAAGCCCTTTGAGAATGGTTTCCGTATTCTCCGAACTGTCAACATAAGAACCTACTACCCTGCCAGTACATGCATCAATCACCCAAAATAAAGTCAGAGTTTCAAAGTCTTTCATATAGAAAGGTAGCCGCCATCCGTCAATCTGCCATTGTGAATTGGCATTTTGAGCGGGAATCAGTCCCATATACGGTTTACGGTTGTAGTAGAAATCGGTGGCACCATTGCGAGCCATGAAGGTAGCCGCCTCTAAACGTACGCAAGCTTGCTTAGTCCAACTTAATGAAGGCTTTTCCCATCCTTTCAAATCACACGCCTTACAAATTTTCTTATGAATTTTCGGTTGGGTATATTTCTTCATGGACGACATACAGTCAAGTATCATTTTATCATACCGAGCATCGAATTTCTTTTCGGCTGGAACATACTTTTTTATTAATAAACGTTCTATCCCTTCATTAACACACGTGTTTAGCGCAAGACTAAAAGCATGATAAACATACCAGTTCGGATATATTTTGCAGAACGCCTGCCACACATAGCGGAGCGGGAAACGTTCATGTTCTTCCCGGTGTTCGTCACGAATCGTGAGAATTTCCTCCAAAACCGCGTGCTTTTGAGAGTTTTCCAAAACCTTGTCGGGAGATAAACCGCGTTGAAGATAGACTTCACGATAGGTGGGAAAATAATTATCTTTAGCCACTAGTAAACGCTCGTAGAACTCATTGATAGTGCCTTCGTCCTTTTCCCGTTCCCGTGCTCGGATGATAGCTTCTTTGCTGGGAAGCTTCACACGAGTGGGAGCAGGGATAGAATCATAATTATAAAATATCTCATCATTATATTTGAAAGGAACAATCGTCTTTCTAAATATCCACATTTCGATAGTTTTATATTTCACTCCTTTCTCTAACAAGAATGATTGAGGAATGAACACTTGTTTTTCATTCTCCATCATTTATCATTTTGCTTATACGACGAACTTCTTTTTTATAAGCTAAGTAGTGCCTAATAATGGCTTCATCAACTCTCTTACTTGAAGCTACCCCCGACAATACATTTGACACAACCTGCCTAGATATACCTAGTTCTTTTGCTATCTCAGATTGCATCCCCCAAGGAATCTCTTTTTTTATTTTCTTTCTTTCATTACTTGATAACATCATATTAATATCATATATTTGTGAATCATTTGTATTATCGCTGCAAATATATTCACACTACGTGAATAAAACAAGCGAAATAAAGAAATTATTCACATTATGAGCGAAAAGAAACAGAAAGGCATCGTATTAGATAGAATAAAGGAGGCTTATAAGTTAAAAAACAATGCAGAATTAGCGCGTTTTCTAGGTGTTAAACCTAATACAATATCAAATTGGTATGCGCGCAACAGCATTGATTATGATATTATATTCTCAAAATGTGAAGGCGCAAATCTGGATTGGTTAATTAACGGCATTAGTAAAAGCCATATAAAGTCCGAAACAATTTCTTTATCAAGAGAACTGACGCCAGAAGAAAAAGATAGTTTTTCTAGCATTACAGAAGATGAACAAGACATGAGAAATATCATAAGCAGTAAAGGTATTATGACTCTTCTTGATAGACTTGTAAAGCACTCAAAATGTGAATATACTCGTGACGAATATTCCGGATTTGAAACAAATGTAGAAATGATTAATGTTTGGCTGCAAAATTACTCTTTACAATCTAAATTTATAAAGGCATATGATGACTTTGTTGATAATAAGATTAGCTATAAAGAATTAATTGTGGCTTTCAAGAAAGATTGTAAAGTCGAAATTGAATTATTAAAGATTTTACACCCTTACAAAAACATAATATCAGAAATCTATGATAAAATTAGTTCATTTAATGATTTGCATGATCGTTTATTTTCTATAGATGATGATTTTTTCTATGATATTCAAGATGAAGATGAAAAAATATAGACAACGATCTGTAGAGAAAATATGTAGTAATATGTAGGTAACAGATATAAAAAAAGACCAATCTTCTTTGCACATTTACTACTTTTCAGTCAAAATGTTAAGTTTATGAAGCTGTTTTGCCCAAATTCACTCCTAAAAAGCAAAGCAAATGTAATCGGCTGTAAACTTCATGAATAAAGCATGTGTCTATAAATTTACTGCTTATTCATTCGCAATCTCCCATGTATAAAGAGTTTCAGCCAATCAATGTAAAAACTTCCTAATTCATAAAGTTACATACCCCCTACACTCCTTTACAAATTTTCTCCGGTCTAACGGCAAATTTTCTTTCCGTCTGCTGTAAACTATAAACGCAAGCTTCATTTTTATAAATGCAACTTGCATTTATAAAAATGAAGCTTGCGTTTATATAATTAGAACTTGCGTTTATAGTTTATATACTATCAAAAACAACTTAACCGTTAGACCGGAAAAAGTTAACTTCTAATGCAACAGGATTTATCTAACGATAGACCGGAAGAAAGATAATAGGTTGCAATGGACAAAGCGCTACATGATGAAAGGTAAAAACACAGCAATTAATGCCTCATCCTCACCCGCAAGTGCTTTATTTATTGTGATTTTCTTCGTCAACAGCAGGCTGCATATATTGTTTCGGCGTTTTTCCGAACTCAGCCTGAAAACATTTGGAAAAATAAGAATGGTTGGAGAAGCCCACCATATACATTACTTCGGCAACGGTGAACTTCTTTTGCTGCAATAACATGGCAGCCTTTTTCATCCGGATTGACTTGATGTATTCTACGGGAGACATTCCGGTCAATTGCTTAATTTTCCGGTAAATCTGTTTGTTACTGATACCGGATAATTCACAAAGAGCATTCACATTCAGTTCCGACTCCGAAAGATGGTCTTCAATCAGGCGAATTATATTCGACAGGAATTTCTCGTCCTGCGATTCCGCTTCAATCGGTTTGAGTACGGGCAACGATTCCAGTCGCTTCTTCTCCTGTGTCGCGGGGATTTTCTCTTCCTCCACTGCTATGACGGGAATATTCAATCCGACGGAAGTCCCTTTTCCTTCTTCGGAGGTGACGCCGGTGATGTGTCCGCCGTGCAGTTCTGTGTAAGTTTTTACCAGATAAAGCCCGATACCCGTACCTTCCTTATTGCCGGAGTGGGGGGATTGGAAAAAACGTTGGAAGATGTAAGGAATGTCCCGCGGCGGGATTCCCGATCCTGTGTCCGATACACAGATATCCACTAAGCCGGTTTCTTCGCGATAGAAAAGAGACAACCGGATACTGCCGCCGTCCGGAGTGAATTTCACTGCATTTGAAAGCAGACTGTCTAGTATCACTCCCAGTTTGATAGCGTCCATATCGGCATAAATCTTCGCTTTGTTTGTCTCGAAAAGGAAAGTCAGCCGCTTGTCTTCTTCGTAGACGGAGAACAGACTGTGGCTGAATGACACAAGTTCGATACGCGACAGTATTAGTAGTGAATCTTCGTTATCTTCTATACGGTTGAAGTTGAGCACCTGATGAATCAGCGAATTAATCTTCATCGCATTGCGTTGCACTTCTTCCAATGTCTGTTTCTCGTGCGCTTCCTCCGTCGCAGGGAGCAGCTGGCTCACGGGTGCAATAATCCGGCTAAGCGGTGTCTTTAGCTCATTGGACAGGTTGCTGAAGAAAGCCATTTTCTGGCGTGACTGTTCCAGAATCTTCTCTTTCTCCATACGTTCCATTTTCAACCGGTTCTTGACGCGGAAGAAATTAATTGTCCAGATGATGAGGCTGAGGAACAAAAGAACATAAATCACCTTTGCCCAAACCGTATAATACCACGGAGGCAGGATCTTGATATTCAAAATATAAGGGTGTTCGGACGGGTGGCCACTCTTTTCCACCTTACTGATAATTAATTGATAATCTCCGTAGTTGAGGTTGCTGTATGTAATGCGGTTTGTATTCGATTTCAGGAAATTCCATTCTTTGTCCATTCCCTCCAGCCGATAGACAAATTCATGCTTTTCCTCTAGCGAATAGGGGAGGTCGGAAAGCTCGAAAGCCAGATTATTCTGGTTATATGCCAGTTCGATAGAGTTCGTATAACGGATATTAGGTATGCTTTCTCCGGTGTGCGGAGACATCAACTGGTTGTTGATATATAAAGCAGTCAGCAGGATCGGGCGTTCCGGTTGATTCATAGCTTGTATGTCCGGTCGGGAAATACCGAATCCGTCCGCACCTCCCAAATAGATGTTTTCGTCTTTCGGGTCAAAGAAAAGACTTGTGAAACGCTTGTCTGTCATGTTCTGTTGGCGTGCATCCATTGTTTTCCGGTCGACAATCCAAAGCCCGTTGGTTGTAGAAATCCAGATATGCTCTTTTACGGAAGTCATAGACAGAATTTCATTGTTACTGAAGCTGCCGAAGGTAATACTTTGCTGACCGGAATCTTGGGGATTGATGCGCATGACCCCACCGTGAAATCCTACCCAGAGCATACCGTCCTCATCTCGTAGGAGATAATTCGGGCTCTTTTCACCGCTCAACTCTTCGGCAAACAATTTGGTTACTTGCTGCGTGCGCGGATTGATTTTGTCTATTCCTTTGCTGTTGTAGAGCAATACCCATACATTACCTTCCGCATCGGGAACAATTTGGTTGATGAACATTCCTGACAGGCCGTTGCGAGTGGAATAGTTCTGCTCGGCTATGTAGGTTCCGCCGGAAGATTGTACCAGTTTTTGTTTGTCTACTACAAAAATACCTCCGAGGCAGGTTGCTATCCAGAGTTTTCCGTCGGTGTCTTCAAACAGGTAATAAGCCCAGTTGGTGTTGTTTGTTCCTGTGCTGTCTACGATGTTGTAGTGTACAAATTGGTGAGTCTTGTAGTCGTAACGGTTAATACTGCCGTCCGTGGCTATCCAGAGTTGTTGTTCTCTGTCTTCGTAGATGTGTCGGATACGGTTGTGGGACAACGGATGGTGCTTATCTCCCATTCTGTACCAGACAGCGTCGTGCTTGTTACCGGTGGGGTTGGTAAAACGGATGACTCCGTTAGTTCCTCCGAACCAGTAGAACCCTTTGGAATCCCGGAACAGGGAATAAAACTGGTTTCCGTCTCCTGTACCCGTGATTTGCGAGATAGGAATGAATTGCAATGCACTGTTGTAGCGTGAAAGGGAGATGCCGTAATCCGTTCCCAGCCAGATGTTCTGTTCCTGATCGGCAAATATATTCCAGATAATATTGTTGGTTAGCGACTGGATATTGCGGGAGTCGTGTACGATGTGTTGCAGTGTCCCATTATCGTTCTGGTAAACATAAAGTCCGTTATCGGTACCCGCTAATAAATTTCCATCCCCGTCCAAAGCCAGTGATTTAATGGAATTGTTGTGGAAGGCATCTATCGGTTTCATTAGTCCCGTGGCCGGAGTATATTGGAAAAGAGATCCTTCCATTCCGATCCAGATACATTGGCGGGACGTATCTTCCAACAAAGAGTTGACAAAGAGATTGCTCACGCTCCGGTTGACGGGCAACGGGATATTTTCAAACTTTCCGCTTTCCTCTATATATCGGCATAAACCATTGTAGGTACCTACATATATCTGATTGTCCGTTGTGCGGATGATAGAATAAATAGTGTGATGGGGAAGTCCGTTGCTCTTACTGTCGAGTGAAGCCAGTTTCTTTGTGTTGAGTTGATACGTATACAGACCGTTCAACGAACCTATCCATAAGGTGTCTCCTTGAAGCGCCATTGTCCGTACATCTGTCGGGAAATCCGTTTCCGGTTGCTCGTATTTGTCCGTCCGGTAGTTGTAGACGAGGATTCCGTTATCTGTCCCTAAATATAAATAAGTATTGTCTGCTATTATTCCGCAGTAAATGCGCGTGTTATTGCGTTCTCCATAAGTGAAGTGCTGCTGTGTGGAATATCCGTCGTAACTGAATAACCCTTTGTTGGAACCTATCCATATCAACCCTTCGCTGTCTTGCAGGAAGCAACTGATGACCGATGCTTCGGCACCGAGGTAGATATTCTCGAATTGTTGATAATTCACTTTCTGCCCGTATGCACTGCCGCCTATACAGAATGCACAGACAAGAAAAAGAATCGTTATCATTCGTTGGCACATATTGTCAGGTTTGCAGGTTTTTAAATCAGTAATTATTGCAAATAACTTTGTTCTTTATTGCAAATGTAGGAAAAATGCCGGTTACTCTTGTAAATCTCACCGTCTTTTTGTTCCTTTGTCGTCTATTTATAAACAGAAAACTTCAGGATGAAAAAGCTTATTTATCTGCTTTTGTTGCCGCTGGTTGTGGCTGTGACTGCTTGTGGCGGTAAAGTAAACTCGAAAAAGGAGTCGGTATTGGCAACGCAGGATAGCGTAGACGCTCGTGGAATACAACGGATGCAGACTTCTAAAAGTGAAATAGACATCAAATTCAAAGGGAAGGATTATCGTTCTTTCGTTTCCCGTACACCGGACGAGAGCCTGCCTCATGTTACCAATGAAATGGGGGATACGTATATGGATAATAAAATCGTGCTGCGTCTGACGCGCGGTGGTGAATCAGTGTTCAACAAGACCTTCACCAAGAATGATTTTTCTTCGGTAGTGGATGCCGACTTCCTGGCAAAGTCCGTGCTCGAAGGAATCGTATATGATAAAACAACTCCGCAAGGCATTGTATATGCAGCGAGTGTTTGCTATCCGCAGACGGATTTGTATGTCCCGCTTTCCATAACGATAACCGCCGACGGAAAGATGAGTATTCAGAAAGTTGATATGCTGGAAGACGCGTATGAAGAAGAAACACCCGATTAAGCCTGTGAACAGGCTTTTTAGTAGAATAGTACAAATGTGAAAGCATTTGAGACAAACGAAAGGCAACCGAAAAAGGTTGCCTTTCATATTTTTGTACCGTTGATAAATTTGCTGTCCTGTTTTTATTTGTATACCGAGGACTGAAAGTTAAAGAACACAAAAAAAAGACTGTTCTTCGGTTATTCCCAAATCTTTCCTAAATCTGTATCGTTATTTGCTGTATAAAACTAAAGTATAGTATTAACGTTAAAAAAATAATGATTATGAAGAAAATTCTATCTTTACTCGTGTTGGCTATTGTTGCCGTACAGTTTTCATGGGCTGCTGATGTGATAACTAAAGACATGAATCAGTTACCGCTTCCGGCACGCAATTTTATTAACCGTCATTTTACTAAACCCGAAGTGTCTCATATCAAGATTGATAAGGAAATGCTGGAGGCTACCAAATATGAGGTGTTACTGACAGACGGTACGGAAATAGAATTCGACAGCAAGGGAAACTGGGAAGAAGTAAGTGCCCGAAAAGGACAGGTGATTCCTGCAAGTATTGTTCCGAACTTTGCCGTTGATTATCTGAAAGCACATAATTTTGCTGCTGAAGGAGTGACGAAAGTAGAGCGTGACCGTAAGGGATATGAAGTTGAATTGTCCACAGGCGTCTCTTTCAAGTTTGACAAGAAAGGGAAGTTTGTTAAAGCGGACGATTAAGTATAAGTGATAGTATAATAATAAACCTGAACCAAAAAAGTAACTATGTTGAGATTTAAGTTTGGCGCCTGGGCGGTGGTTCTGATGTTGGCTGCCCTTTCATTCGGCGCCTGTTCCGATGAAGATGATGATCCGGCTTTCAATCCGCCTTCCAATATTACGGAAGCCTTGAAACAATTATATCCGGCAGCTCAGAATATAGAATGGGAAATGAAAGATGTGTATTATGTGGCCGATTGCTGGGTGGCCGATGACGAACTGGAAGTCTGGTTTGACGGGAATGCGAATTGGCTGATGACAGAAAATGAACTGGAAAGTATAGATAGTTTAGTTCCGGCTGTATATACTGCTTTCAATAATACCAAATATAGTTCTTGGGTGGTGACCGATGTCTATGTACTCGTTTATCCGCAGAATCCTACGGAATCTGTCATTCAGGTGAAGCAGGGAAGCCGGCGCTATTCACTGGTTTTCTCGCAGGATGGTGGATTGCTGCACGAAAAGGATATCAGTAACGGGGATGATACGATTTGGCCTCCGGCAGAATAATTTCTTATCCATTTAACTGAAATGGAAAGAGTGACGGTATCTTGTCAGGATAGCGTCACTCTTTTGTTAGTATAGTGACGGTCTTCCGATAAGATAGCGTCACTATAATTGTAGGTTTACATTTGCTGGTAATCTTTGGCCAATCCTCCTTCACTCGTCTCTTTGTAGAGTGAGGGAAGGTCATGTCCGGTTTGTTTCATCACTTGCACTACCTTGTCGAAAGAGACACGATGCATACCGTCCGTAAAGGCGGAATAAAGATTTGCGTCGAGTGCGCGGGCGGCAGCGTAGGCATTCCGTTCGATGCAGGGAATCTGTACCAATCCGCATACAGGGTCGCAAGTCATACCCAAGTGATGTTCCAATCCCATTTCTGCTGCATATTCAATTTGTGCCGGACTACCTCCGAATAATTGGTTGGCTGCTGCCGATGCCATGGCACAGGCAACGCCTACTTCACCTTGGCAACCTACTTCCGCACCGGAGATAGACGCATTGAATTTGACGATGTTTCCGATCAGTCCGGCAGTAGCCAATGCACGCAAAATACGCATATCGCTAAAATCACGGCTCTTTTGCAGGTGATAAAGTACGGCAGGCATGACACCGCAGGAACCACAGGTGGGGGCAGTTACTATCTTTCCCCCCGAAGCGTTCTCCTCGCTTACCGCCAGTGCATAAGAGAATACGAGTCCTCTCGATTGAAGGGACTGTTTGTATCCGGTAGCACGTATATAATAGGTAGAAGCTTTCCGTCGCAGGTTCAATGGGCCGGGGAGCACTCCTTCCGCTTCCAGTCCGCGGTGGATGGCTTCTTTCATTGTATCCCATACTTCAGCGAGGTAATCCCAGATATCTTCATTCTCGCACTCTTTCACATATTCCCAGTAACTCTTTCCGGTACGTTCGCACCATTCCAGAATTTCCGTCATACTGTTCATCCCATATACTTCAGGACTTTCAATTGTCGGATTGCTGTTGTTTTCAGCTAGTGCGCCTCCGCCGATACTATAAACTGTCCAATTCTCCTGAATCTTGTTGTTAGCGTCGAAAGCGGCAAATGTCATTCCGTTCGGGTGGAAAGGAAGAAAGACTTTCGGTTGCCAGATGATTTCTACCGGGGCGGTAGTTTTGAGTGTGTCTATAATGGCTACATCCGTCATGTGCCCTTTTCCGGTAGCGGCGAGACTTCCATAGAGTGTTACTTTGAAAGAGGCTGCATCCGGATGACGTTCTACGAACATTTCTGCAGCTTTGCGTGGACCCATTGTGTGACTGCTGGAAGGACCAGTACCGATTCGATATAGCTCTTTAATTGATTTCATGAGTTATGTGTGCTTAATTAATACCATTTCTTTTTTCTAAAATACAAATATACAACAATACCGATAACTCCCATTAAAATCCATGCAAATAAATATCCGTATCGCCAATCAAGCTCCGGCATCCATTTGTAATTCATTCCCCATACTCCGACTAAAAAGGTGAGAGGGATGAAGATAGTGGATACAATGGTCAGACGTTTCATGATGTCGTTCATGCGTAAGTCATTGTTGGATATATATAGATCGACTAATGAAGAAAGCGTTTCACGGCAGATTTCAATAGTCTGGAGAACGAATTGTAAATGGTCATTCACGTCATTGAAGAACGCACGGTTTACTTTATGGATAAGCAGGTTTTCCGCCCGTAACAGTTTTACGTATTGTTCCTTCAGGGGGAGAATGGATTTCTTCATCAGCATATATTGACGCCGGAGTGACTGGATCTGGATACCTATATCATTTTCGTCGGTGATAGTCAGCAACTCCTCTTCAAGATCTTCGAGGGCATCGTCGATAGAAGAAATTGTTGAGATGTAATTGGTCATTATACTGTTCAGCAGTACACTGAGCAAATAATCCGTCTGACGGCTACGTATTTTCAGTACATCATTGCGTAAGGCAGCGTTAATATCATCGAAGAAGTCGGTTTCCTGTTCGAGAAAGGTCAGCACATAGTTGCTTCCCAGAATGACACAGACTTGCTGTTGGAGCAGTTCGTCCAGTTCGTTTTCCTCCTTATGGGTGTTGGGATAGAATAATTTCAGGATGAGAACGATATATTTATCATGTTCTTCGATTTTAGTCGGGTGGTCTGCGTTCAGGATATCCTGCAAAACAAGGAAGTCTATTTCAAAATGAGCGCAAATCTCGCGGATTGTTTCCGTATCTTTTAAGCCGTGCACTTGCAACCAGTTGATTCGCGCACTGTCTAATGTTGCTTTGACGGATTGGAAGGTGTCGCCGGAGCTTTCCTGCATCTCAGTGGCATTGTAGGTGCAGAGATGAATGTGGGTAGGAGTAAGGCTGTCCCCTGTGTAAATGAGCTTTTCGCTTAATAGGTTATTTTTCATGCTTTATTCTCGTTTTAGAAAACCACCGCAACAAAGGTAGTGGTTTTCTAAATGAGAACAAGTTCTTGCGACGTTTTGTTTACAATATGTCTTATATCCGGGTCAATCAAAATCTACTACTGTGATTCCGGCACCTCCGAACTGCACATGCTCGTCGGCATAATGGCGGATACTCGGTACGGTGGACAGATATTGGCGGATGAGTGTACGAAGGATTCCTGTTCCTGTTCCGTGAAGAATACGTACACGGTCCATGCCGACCAATATAGCATCGTCAATAAAATAAGTGACTGCTTGCAATGCTTCGTCTCCGCGCATCCCACGCACATCGATATCTTGTTTGAAACTAAGTTTCTTTTCGTACATCTGGTCATGTGTCTGGCTGCTGACAAAGGTACTTTTGGCCATGCTTTCCGTCTTGGGGGCCGCGTTGGAGCGTTCGAGACGGTCCAACTTGACGGTTGTCTTGATACTTCCGAAGGCGACGATTGCATTCTTGCCACTGATTTCCATTACCTGCCCGACGCTGGTCTGACCTTTAATTTTTACATTTTCGCCAACGGAGATAGGAGCCACTTTAGGAGTAGCGGTTGTTGAGGAACTTGCCGCTTTCTGCTCGTTCTTTTTATTCTTCTTCCGTTCCTGTTTCTCTTTCAGTTTCTCCATTTTCCGAGCCATTTTTTCTTCTTGTTCCTTGGAAGCCAATGCATCCAAAGAAGTACGAAAGTCAGTCAGCTCCTGACGGGCCATGCGGGTCTTTTCTTTTTCTGCCTGTGCCTCTTTAATGGTACGGATCGTATTTTCAATACGGGCATTCGATTCCTGTAACATTCGTTCCGCTTCCTCTTTAGCCTGCCGGATAATCTCTTTCCGTGATTTTTGCAGTTCTTCCATTTCAGTCTGATAGCGGGCGATCGTTTCTTCCATGTGCTTCTCCCGTTGGCGGATCGTTTGGCGTTTCCCTTCCCAGTAACGTTTGTCGCGTACGATATCCTGAAGATATTTGTCGGCATTGATGTACTCGCTCCCTACAATTTCCGAGGCGTCAGCGATTACATCTTCCGGCAATCCGATTTTCCGTGCGATCTCTACAGCAAAGGAGCTTCCCGGGTTACCGATCTGCAATTGGAAGAGTGCCTGCATTAAATGGCGGTCGTAAAGCATGGCGCCGTTGACTACGCCTTCATGGTCTTCTGCAAAATGCTTCAGATTCTGGTAGTGGGTGGTAATCACTCCGAAAGTCCTTTTCTGGTTGAAACGTTTCAGTACAGCTTCGGCAATGGCACCTCCAATCTGCGGCTCCGTACCTCCTCCGAACTCATCAATCAGGATGAGGCTACGTTCATTGCAACTTTTCATCATTATCTTCATATTGGTGAGGTGAGAGGAGTAGGTACTCAAATCGTCTTCGATAGACTGTTCATCACCGATATCTATGAAAATGCTGCTGAATATACCTGCATGACTGCGTTCGTGCATCGGAATCAACATGCCGCATTGTAACATATATTGCAATAAGCCTACCGTTTTCAGACAGACTGATTTACCTCCGGCATTCGGACCGGAGATAATGAGAATACGCTGTTTCTTGTTTAATTCTATGTCCAAAGGTACGACCTTTTTCCCATGCTTGGCTAGCGACAGTTGTAACAAGGGATGTACGGCCATAGTCCAGTCCAGTAACTGTTCATTTTCTATGGCGGGTTTCAGACTGTTGGTCTGTATGGCGAAATAACTTTTCGCACGGATAAAATCAATTTCTGCCAAAAATTCATACGACTGGAGTATCTCCGGAATAGACGGGCGCAACACATTGGAGAATTCCGTCAGGATACGGATAATTTCCCGTCTTTCGTCTCCTTCGAGTTCGCGGACGCGGTTGTTTGCTTCTACAACCTCCGCCGGTTCGATAAATACGGTTTTTCCGCTTGCCGATTCATCGTGGACGATTCCTTTAATCTTACGTTTGAGTCCCGGAGCGACAGGGATAACCAGGCGACCGTCGCGCATGGTAGGGGCTACGTCCTTATCTACATATCCTTCGGATTGCGCGCTGCGCAGAATGCTGTTCAACGAGCGGGAAATACTTCCCATTGTATTGGCTAATTCCCTGCGGATACGAGCCAGTTCTGTAGAAGCATTATCTTTTATCTTTCCATATTTATTGAGGATACCGTCTATTTTTCCAATCAATTGGGGGAATACGGCAATGTCTCCCGCCAGTCGTTTCAGACTGGGGTAGGGGCTATCACTTTCTTCTTCGTCTTCATTGTTCCGATGCAGGAAACGGACGATATCACGAATGGTCTCTAGTGAACGGCGCAAGTCGAATAATTCCTGTTCGTCCAGATACATTCCTTCTATCCGTACCCGTTTCAGTGAAGGGCGGACATCGAAAAAAAATTGGTCGGGAAATCCGTCCTCTTCTTGAATGATGCGAACAAACTCGGTTACCTGGTTTAAATTCTCTTCTACTACTTCATATTGTTCGGAAAAGCCCATGTCTGAAACTTTTTCTTCGCCTAAAGTGCTAAGACACTTGTCTTTCAGTAACTGCCTTATCTGGTCGAATCCTATCTTTTGCTCAAAATTTTGAGGGTATATCATATCTTTATTCCTTATAACTGGGCACAAAAATACGATTAATTCACGAAAAAAGTGTCAGATTGTTTGCAGATTTAAAAATGATTCGTACCTTTGCACCGCTTTCAACGGAAAGCACTTCTGATAAAGGAGTTTTGGAGAGGTGGCAGAGTGGTCGATTGCGGCGGTCTTGAAAACCGTTGTACTGCGAGGTACCCGGGGTTCGAATCCCTGTCTCTCCGCTGAAATTATAATCCCTTGTAAATCAATGATTTACAAGGGATTTTTTAGTTCTTCAAATCTCCCGAACCTATTTATTAATGTGCTGTATTGTGTTGGTAATTAGTGTTTTATGATATTTTTTCTTTGTTACTTGTTCTAATTTGGCATTAAAAATAGATGTTGGGGGTGGCTAAATCGTGTCCCAAAATTGAACTGAGAAATATCCACGATTTAATATCTATCTTTCACATAATGAGTTAATTGTCCTCTCTTTTCTCAAAAAGATACTTTTTTGCTTTATTGTATAATTGTTTTTGCTCTCCTTTGGAAATTGTTTAATTTAAAGCCTATCATTATGAGACAAACATTTTCCTTATTATTCTTTTTGAAGAAAAGACAGAATCACATGGAGGGCCTACATCCGATTATGGTTCGTATCACTATCAATGGTGAAAGTACAGAGGTTAGTACTGGTCAGAAATCATTAATAGCTAATTGGAATATCCGATTACATCAGTGTGTAGGGAGTAGTGCAAAACAAACAAACTTATTTTTGAAAAGTATTAGGTTCAGGTTAAATCAAATTTATTATCAACAGACTTTATATGGCCAAATGACTACTTCTAAAAAGGTTAGAGATACTTTTACTGGAGCAGATAAAAAAATGCATTATTTACTATCGCTATTTGAATTGCATAATGAGAGTATAAAGAAGCAGGTTGGTATAAGTAAGTCCGCTACGACTTATCGAAAATATGAGACTACGCCTAAACAGCTACAGGGCTATCTTCGAACTAAATCAGTAGATGATAAAAATCTGGAAAATATTACTCATCGCTTTAATAGTCGAGATGTGGTGTTCTTACTTGTGA
>ERZ1023630.138-NODE-138-length-24611-cov-10.120663_pt1 | contig 24611 bp, 39 predicted proteins | sample MGYA00380332_ERZ1023630 | MGnify/ENA primary metagenome ERZ1023630 (study PRJEB33179, sample SAMN07448973) | human gut metagenome | biome: Human-gut; feature: Human associated habitat; material: Faeces | host: Homo sapiens | place: India: Bhopal | collected...
CGGGCTAGTGCCGGGTTGTGCGCTTCCTGAGAGCCGGAGGAACTTACCGTGCTGGTTGTATTAGACAGTGCCGTCATCCCGCTTCTAACTTGCTGCATATTTGCCTGGCGCTGAGCATTAGCTTCTGCTTCGATTTGCACCCTGGCCTGTTCCGCTGCACGCCCTAGAAATGTCTGTGCTTCTGCAGCTCCCGTCAATGCGTTGCGATAATCATTGACGTAATGGCTGATTTTACGGCCTACCCACAGCGCCAGCATGCTTTCTGTCAGTAGCGTTGTATGTTCTGCCGCAACTTCGATAACGCCTGCCGCGATATTTAATGCCGGCGTAAATACCCCGGATAAATCACGGGCCACTTCAACGATGCCTGAGCCAAAATGCTCGATGACGATAGCCCCATTCTGGATGCTTTCAATCACATCGCCATTGATACCTGTAACCTTGCCGTTATCCATATCAACGGATACCAGTTTATTGGCTAAATTACCTATTTCATCCGTAGCTTCCTGGATGAATGGTGTCAGCGCTTCGCCACCAACTCTGGAAATGGATTCCTTTAAATGGTTCCATCGTCCTTCAAACGTTTCCAGATAATGGCCATTGGCTTCCATTTCACCGCGAAGACGTTCAGATAAAAAAGAAAACAGCCCTTCTGCAGACTGTTTCGCTTGCTGAATATCTTCATTTGTCAGACCCAGCTGCATGCCCAGGGTAGTACGCTCCACGTTTCGGCCATTAATGATATCACGCACGTCTCGCGACAGTATATTGCCATCAATCCCCATGGCCTTGCCGGTCGTTGTAAAGGCGCTGGCCAGCTTCATGGTCTGTTCGATGGTCATCTTGGCATTCAACGCACTTGGGAGCATGCCACGGAATACCTCGGATATTTCCTTTGTACTGGCCCCGGTAACTAATGCCTGGTCAGACAATTCCCGCATCAATGTTTTCGACATGCCCAGCGCTTCATTCCACTGAATAGCTTCCCCGTTAATCTGCCCCATCGACATCAGAGATCCAGCCAACGAAATAGAGCCGGTCTGCATAGTGGTATAAAACTCCAGTGCAGAATCTACTGCGCTATGCAGAGCTTCTGTAATGCCATTCAATCCAGCAATGGCTGAAGCATATGCCGCCGTGTTCCGCAACACGGACTGAACTGAAAACAAGGAATTTCCAAATGATTCTATTTTCTGCTGCGTGTTTTCTGCTTCCCTGGCCACTCTTTGAAATGAGCCAGTCGCATCATCACGCCCAATAATCCGGATCTGTACATCAGTGCCCGCCATCACTTATCATCTCCCTCATGCGTTTCAGTTCAAATCGTTCCAGGCATTGTATCTTATGAAAATCGCCTGGCGATGGTTCAATATCCAGCATATCAGCGGCTACAGCTACTGCATTATAGTCCAATCCCATCGGTACAGGAGCAGAGCCGCCCATGCCTCCAACACTGCCGTATCGCCATTGTGTGTAGCATCTGGCCCATAGTGTATAGGCCACCATATTGAGCGGCGATAATTCCGGCATATGATAATCGCAGGTTTCGCAATCATCATCTTTGCCTAAATCTTTGCACGTCTGGCAATAGGATGCCTTATTCACGGTCCAATCCCAGACATCAATCAGTTTTTTTCGCTTACCTTATCGCCGTATGTTGCGGCAAATACCATCTGCCCGAACACAAAGCAGACGTTGTTCGGCAAATCATCAAAATCAAAATCAGGATATACGTTATCGAGAACCCAATCTACCGATTGTTCCTGTTTTGTAATCAGGTTCTGGTTACTGTCAATGCCATATTTGAAATAGTTCAACTTCTTGGCATCAACCTCTTTGCGCTGTTTCCGCGTCATACTCTTGATTTCCGGCAATTTCCCTTCGTCAATCATCTTATAAATCTTGTCGCGTACATCCAGCAACTTTTTCATGTCTTCATTTTCTACAGTTTTCGTTTCTTTAACGGATTTTTCTTCTGCCATAATCTTTCACCCCTTAATAGCTGGCTACATCGTTAATTAAAGTTACAGTGATGATGCTGTTCCCACTATCGTTTGCAAAATAGCCACGATAATTCAAGGTCTGCGTAATGCCTTTAGGCCCGCTAATACCCGGTGTCGCCCGTTCCAGGATAACTTCCGGAATGGAGAACGTCAGGCTGAATTTATCGCGGGTAAACGTCAATTCAAGCGATGTTTCCGTAGATTCCATGGCTTTCTTGAGCTGTGCATCATCTTCGAAAAGTGTTTCGATATTCCCGGAAACCTCTGCCAGTCCTTCATTGATGGAAGGACGCATGCTCGAACCATTGAGGCAGTATGTATCACCATCCATATTGTTGTTGATATCCAGCTGCATCTTCCGGCAGGTAACGAGAGCCGTACCGCCTTCCTTTACGGCAGCATTGACGTTGTTGAAGCGTGTGATGGCCAACGTTGTCGGGGACGTAGCTACAGTGGCTTTCGTTTCTACTTCATTCGCTGCCATGGTATCAATCGTATAGGTGGTTTCATTATTTCCGACCTGCGCTGTCAACGAAAATTTATCAAACTTCACGCCCAGGTACTGGAAGAATAACCCGATATCCGGAAAACCTTTTTCGATAGTCATGGACGGAATATCATCTGTAACGGTAAATACATGCTTATACAAACCTTCTGTATCACCGGCTGTGGTTGTCGGCGCTCCCAGTATACCTTTCAGCATGTTACCTACGTTCCGTGCATCCAATGGCAGTTCAAGCTGACCGCTCGCATCAATCTGGCCCAAGCCAGGCTCCGTCATGTCACGTCGGCCAGTAATGGTATTCGATTGGATTAGGCTCTGTTTCCCGGTCAGTTCGTTTTTATTAATCGGCTGAACGTACCATTTGCCAGATGTTGGCTGCGTTGCATATGTGCTTTCAAAAGCCAGGTTCGTTACCGACTTCATGCCTTTTGCTTGTTTGCTCATTTTTTTACCTCCTACTCAATACGTCAGTTCTTCTCCCATGGAGGGAGTAATTTCCGTAATACAAACCATGGTGCCGCTGAATTGCGGATATGTACTTGACGGTGTTACATCATAGTCCATCCGCGATATCGGCCAATCCTTATCAGCAGCAAACTGCTCCAGCTCTTCATAGATGAGTTGGCCAAATGCGTCACATTCCACGGCGCCATCCAGGACGATTTCTTTTGCATCCGGATAATATCCGTTTTTCATGCTTACGCCATCTACTGTGATATTGTCGTTCTTGATGACCCATCCTACCCCTATGGTGTAGGATAATATGCTTTGATCATCGCCTTCGACCTTTGACCCGTTCATAATGACGATATACGGACAATAATCGCCGTCCGGTGCTTCCCTGGGATTCCCGCCATTGATGAGGACCGGGCTCCGCCCATAATGACTATGGCAAAAATCCTCGATTTTGACACTGTTCTTCAATGCCTTCATCCATGCATCGGAAATTGTCTGCAATGCTAATGTATGTACCATTTCATGCTCCTACCTGAATACTCGATAAACCCGCTTGCCCGACGCTGCACTGCGTTCCTGGTTCCGGTTGATATATGACACCAGTCTCTGCTCCATAACCTTAGATGCCAGCGTCTGTACTTCTCTGGTCATCGGTGCAAATGTTTCACGAGACTTTGTTTCCGTTGTTATCTTGTTCTTTCCAAGATGCATCCCGGCAGCAAAAAAGGCACGGCGCATTTTCTCAGTCATGATTGTCTGGAACCCGGTCTGCTGTTTACCGCCGAGGAACGCTGCCGACTGGCTCAACCACCCCACAGTAACGATTCCCGCATCAGCCTGGCTTTTATCATAACCTACAGCCTGCCGTAACCGGCCCATAATAGGGTAGCTCCGCCGGTTATTCCCTGTAAGGGACCGCTCCAGCTTCGCTCTGTGCCAATCATCCAGCGCATGAGCAGCATAAGGCTGTCCGCCTGGTGATTCTGACCTGATACCCTCTTTAATGGCTTTCTGCGCATAATAGCCGGCTGATTTCAATGCCGAGGCAATCCATTTAGGGTTATTTCCCGCCAATTCCTTGAGAAATGGCGTCGCCATATCATCAAGTTCAAGTTTGATATCCATGTCATCACCTACCACATAGAGCCGTAATTCATCGCTGATTCATGCATAACAAACCGTAGCCGCCAAACAGCACCGGGATTATGCTGCTCGATGCTTACATAAGTGTATCTCGTCCCCTTGTATAGAATTTCATCACCGGCATGAGGGGCCGTGATTCCCTTATCTGCATTATCAAGGACGGTAAACGTTGCGTTTTCATAGCTTCTGTCTTTATCATGGGCATTTCGTGTTGTTTCATTCGTGCCTATTTCCGCAATGGCTACGATTTCCCGTTCTGTCCCTTGCGCTATGTATGTTACCGTATCCCCTGCATCTTCGAACAGATCTCCGATGTCATCGGCCATCCAGTCAGAAAATGCCATTATTTGCCCCGGCTGACGGTCTTTTTCGGGTCTACCGGTGGAATACCCCCGTCATTTTCAACAATATCCGCATCCGCTTGCGGTTTCCCTGTTTCTGGCGATTCAACATCTGTCGAATTGACAGCGATTACGTCACCATCTGCAATCCTGATGATTTCCCTGGCCTTATCATCATCAATGCCTTTCAAAACATCACCAGCTTTATAATCTTTGCCGTTATACCGCAAGGTAAACTTCGCTACCAACAAATCCATGTTCGTGACCTCCTTATATGGGAAAGGACGCGGTTTTCCGCGCCCTTTTCCATCGAATCAATATACTTTCAGAGTGTACCAGTCATCTACGCAGTCCGGTTTCGGAACGCAACGTGTAGCCAGGCGAATCTTCTTGGTATCCGAAGCCATGTCTGCCCAGACTTTCGGAACATAGGCGCCTTCATAAGTCTTGAATTCTCCATCCTGTTCCAGCTGGGTAATGGCTCCGAATAGCTGAGAACCGATGTCCTTGCATGCCATGATAACATATCCATCCGGAATATACTGCTGCAAGGTGCCTGCTTCGTCTTCATATACTGCATCGTAGGCATAGACCTGCAGGCCGTTCATATCCATGAATGCACCCATATTTGTAACCGCTTCGCTTTCAATACGCGGGGCAAAGGTAGCAATCTTCAACTGATCGGACGGACGCAGGAGATATTTCATAAGGTCTTCGTTCTTCAGCATATACGTGAGGGTCTTGGATGTCGTAATCAGCACAGACGGAGCCAGACCGCAATCTGTCGAGATAGTTTTGTACGTATCCTTGAGCAGTCCGTAAATGTCCGCATTGGCATTGCTCCAAACGTCATCACCAGACAACGTTTTCTTGTGAGTGAATTCACCAAAAGTAACGCTGTCTTCGATTTCGAGCTTGCCATCACCTGTTGTGCCCTTGACCGTAAAGCCGCCATTCAGCATGGTCTGCACACACATCCATTCAATACGACGGACGTTCATATCCATCAGTTCCGCAATGTCACGAGCTGCCAATTCCTGTTCGCGGGCTTCCGGTGTGCGGGACGAAATGACTGGTTCGCCGAACCCGCGCCGGGTAATATCGCCAATGCTGGTCACACGGGAAGGCGCCATCATAGGAGGGATATACTGTTTGGTTGTAAAGCCAGTACGGTCTACATTGACGGAACCGCCGTTACGGGAAACAAACGGAGCCATTTTACGGCTTCCTTTGCGGTAATCCATGAGTACCGCTTCACTTGCAAATGTGACTTCGCGGTTGAAGAATGTATCCCGGAAGAGCGTGGTCGGTCTGAACATGCGTTCAACTGCGACCAGTAATTCATAGGTGCTAGTGTAATCAATTGCCATTTTCTACTACCTCCCTTTATTTCAATGTTGTGAGATAAATGCCATAGTTACGCAGGTTGTCTTCCTGCTTTTCGCGAGTATCCGAACCGCCAAATGTGAGCTTTTCGGTATTGAACATGCCTGTCAGATAAACTTCTGCCTTAACGGCTTCCGTTGCATCGGTATCGTTAATCAGGATAGCCGAGCCAATCTGGGAACCATCCGTTTTGGAGCTGTCGGCAATAGTATAATTGCCACTTGCCGTAACCTTGCCCAGTACTGTACCGCGTTTTAGCCGGCCGGAGCCGGCAGCCAGTGTCACACTGCCTGTGATGATATGCGGATACGTACCGCCAATCAGACCGTCATAATTCTGTTTGCTTACATCCTGTACTAATTCTGCCATTATTTTCTGCCTCCTTTAACCGCTTTATTGAGTGCTGCCAAAAACTGTTCACGTTCTGCCGCATCACCGGCCATAGAATCAACGATGCTGCCTTTTACATCGTTGACGCCACTATTCATGTTGTCTTTGATGAGCTTATCCATGAACAACTGGCCTGCTTTGTCTTCTGGTTCTGTTTTAACCTGGACGCCTGTTTCTTTGGCCGTATCGACAAAGAATTTTACGTCATCTGCAGTCTGGCCTGTTTCCTTGGCATGCATAACAATCTTGTGAACCTGTGCCGAACCATCGTCCAGAGCATCCAGGGCACTCATTCTGGCTCTTTCGGCGTTAACTGCATCGTCACGTACCTGTTTTACCAAGCTGCCGTAAACCGTTTCTAATTCGGCTACGTTGGTAATTTCCGGAATCTGGTCATTTTTCATCTTGTCATTTCCTCCTTCTGCATCCTGCTTCAATTGCAGGGCTTTTAAAATATTCTTCACATCATTCGATGCAAAATTCCTGAACCGCTGATGGTTGAAATCAATGTCTTTGTTCCCTGTATTAGTTACATCTGCATAGAGTTCTTCCGTAGCGAACCCTTCTTCAATGGCTCTCTTTGTACTCATGTATGTTTCTTCGTCCATGAGTGCAGACAATTCATCTCGGGAGCGTCCTGTCGTTAATTCATAGACATTCAAGATGGTTTCCTTGACTTCATCCAGGACATCTGCAGCTTTCCGCATGTCGTAAGCATAGCCGCTGGCGGCTGTCAGTGGATTATGCACCATGAATATGCACCCTGGAGTCATCTTACGCTGTTCTCCAGCCATGAATACAATAGTAGCCGCACTCATAACCTTGGAATCTCCGATAGTATTGACATGGCCACCTTTTCTGCGATGCTCCATCAGCGCGTTATATATGCCGATTCCGGCATATACGCTGCCACCATAGCTGTCGATTGTTACGGAAATCGACTGACCGGCATAGGCGTTCAGCTCTTTCCGGAATGCATTAGGCGAGGCCGACTGAATACCCATCCATTCATAAATCCAGGCATCATCATCATCAATCAGATCTCCGTCAATCCGTAATTCTACTGCATCCGGTTCTGTTTCACTTGGCTTGAAATTCCAGAATTTCACTACATCGTTCTCCTTTCCGTCATGGTTACTTGTTATTCTTCGTTTTCATCCGCATTTTCCTGCTGTCCATTGCCATTTACAGCCGGATATTTAGGAATATCGTGTTCTTCGAGCCGTTTATTTTCGATTGCCAGGCGTTCTACGTTTTCATCCCAGCTCGTACCTGTCATTTCCGCCGATTCTTTTTCTCTTGTACTCAGGCCAAACAGGATTCTGAGCTGCGCGCTCTGTGCTTCCTTGACCGGATCCAGTACGCCCATAACAGGCCCAAACCATTCACTGTTGCACCATGCCGCCCGCTTCACCGGATCCGTAAAGAATCCAGGCGCAGAAATCCGCCCCAGGACAATGGCTTCCGTCAGCCAGGTTTCATAAATCGGCTGACAGAAATCGCGGGAAAACCATGTACGGCGCATCTTGAATTCCGACCATGCCTGCAGTAGTGCCGCACGGCTGGCTGTATAGCTGGAGTTGAATGATTTCATCAGCACTTCATAGGGAATCCCCAAGGAAGCCCCAATCTGCTTGGTCAGTTCTTTCACAAATGGCTCGAAGGTGGAGAGAGAACGCTGTGGGTCAATCGCCGCCACATCATAGCCAGGTGGCAGCAGATTGACTGTCCCCGGTCCCAGAGCAATGCTTTTCGGGTCCAATGCCGGAAATTTTTCTTCTCCGTTCAGAGCATCGGCAATCGGGATATCCCCTGTTTCATGGTCAGTCGTTTCTTTGATGAACATCGTGAAATAAGCCTTGATGATGGCGGCAGTCAGTTCTGCATTGGTATAGCGTCCTGTCTGCTTGATTGTTTCAATGACCGGCGCTAATTTCGGGACGCCCCGGTATTGCTCGGCCCGTTCATCATGGCAGACCTGAATAATATTCGGCATCCCGGTCTGCGTTCCGATTGCGCTGACTCTGCCCCATTTCGGCGGTTCATACATGTTGGCCGGATCGTACTGGTATCGGTTCGAGATATAGTACGCTATCACCTTGCCGTCATCATCGACTTCTACGCCATTTATAATCCGGTTGCCATTTTCCGTATTATGCATAACAACAGAACCGGGCAACATGATGCCATCAATGTTGATAGCCCATGGATTGCTTACCCTGGCCGCTTCCACTAGCTGAATACGCAGAGAATAAGGCATCAGCGCATCGGCTTCACGCCATTTGAACAAAGCAAAGGAATCGCCGTCCACTGCATAGCCCATGTAGGCAATATCCTGCATATCATAAAAGTTGTTCCGGCCATAAATGTCACATTTTGTCGAGGATGCCCACAAATTAAACTCGGCTTTTGTTCTCCGGCTCCATTCCTCGGCCTGTTCTGCTGTGATGCCCAACAGCTTGTACGCCGGCCTGGGTGCTACCTTCAGCCCGGCACCAATGATATTTGTTCTGGATGTGTTGATGGCGGCCGAAGCTACTGGCGTACCCAGTACCAAATCAGATGACCGGCCACGCAGGACGCCCAGATTGATATCAATATCTGACTGTGGAGACGATTTTACAGGGTTCCAGGCTGCCAGGCTACCTTTTCGGAAAGATGCGCCATTTTCAGAATAGCCGGTATTCCTGATGTTCCTGACAACATGTACCTTGTTTGTCGGCATTCTTGCCATTTTACTGTGCTTGCGTTTCTTTTTTCCCATGTCTTTACCTCTCAATCTAACAACACAATCCGCTTAGTACGTGATGCAGAGGCGGCTCCTGTGCTTCCCGCCGTTTCTTCCGGCAATGTCACGCCGGCGGCGCGGAGCTCATCAATGGAATTACGGATTTGCTGGTAATCAGCCCGTCTGCTTTTAATTGTTCCGTCCTGCCATTCCTGCGCTTTGAGTACTTTCTTCTCTGCTTCCAGCAGTGCCCGCAATCTGGCCTGCTGTACAGTATCGCTCATACAACTACCCCCTCTCTGACGCATCCATATTGTCGTTTCCGCTCTGTTTTCTTGGGCTCTGGCTTTACATCGTTAATGGCCTCTTCGTATGCATCCCAATTCGGTTTTAGTGACCGCATACATGCGAGATTATATACCTGCAGGTCAATTGGTTCATTTCGGCCATCAGGTGCTACATTCTTCCATTTCTTGATAAGTCGTCCTCTATGCTTTTCAAGTACGATTTTTTCAGCGAGAAGGCCACGGAAATACCGCTGATCATAGCCACGTTCATCCGCATCAGGAAAATGCATGTACTTAGGGCCTTTCTCTGTTACGGTCTTCAGGCGCTGGAGGATGTATTCTTTCCCGTCATTGACGCCCAGGGAAATCAATGTCAGCCCCGAATGGTTCTTTGCTTTTTCAAACTTATTCAACAACGGTATGCCGAATTCATGAGCCCCGCGAATAGCAAAACGTTGCATATATTTACGTTCCTGGCAATATTCATAGACCTCATCCGTGTAATGGCCACCACTATCAATAAACGTCCTGGCTATTTTTAGAGCTCTGCCATCTGCAAAAGCAAATGTGCGTTCCAGCAATGTATCAAGGTCTTTCCACACCTGGGAATGGGCATCCGGAATTCCAAGCAGCACGCCTTTTTCAATTCCCCAGCGCTCTTCGTCCCGTCCCCATCCGGCAATTTCGTATTCAAGCCGGTCATCCTGCGTATCAACCGAGGCAGTCAGCAACAAGACGCCTTCCGGCAGGTCCGCATCATAGGGCTCCCTCCTGGCCAACAGCGGTTCTATATCCTTGATGTTGACATCCGGATTGTAGATTTGGGCCAACCGGGTGTTGACGAATGTCTTCATTGACTCTTCATCATCTTTGGCTTCGAGATATTCCTTGACTATCTCTGTCCAATGTACCCATGGAGATGTAAATGCATTGACGTGGAAGGACCGGACTGTCTTTACCCCAGGGTTCAGGCAGACATATCCCTGTTTGCAAGCTTTGACTTCTGCTTCTGTGTAGCTGAAGCCGCAATCCGGGCAAATCCACCATACGTCATGCACTTCATAGCTCTTTTGGCCATCTTTTTCATACACATCGTACTCAAACTTCATGTCATCAATGGTTATCCAGTGCCATTCTCCACAATTCGGGCACTGGTAACGCCATTCTTCCTGACTGCCCAACATGTATTCACGCATAATTCGGCTTGTCGCATCTGTCGGCGTACTGAACAAGCCAATAATCCGATTCCAGAAGTTGGATGTCCGCTTTTCCGCCAGATTTACCGGATCACCTTCAGTGCCGGCGCTGGGTGCGAAACGGTCCACTTCATCACATACCAGCACACGGATGGAGCGCTTTGCCAGGCCGGAAGGCGCATTAGACCCAACCAAGGCCAGATAGCCGCCTGGAAATAGCTTCTTGAGTATGGTGTTATCGCCGTTTCTTGATTTCTGCTCATGTATTCTGCTGGCCAATACCGGCGTTTTATCTACAGTCGGCGTCAGACGTTCCTTTGAAAAGTCCTTGCTGTCTTCCACTGTCGGCTGAACCATCAGCATAGGGCATGGATCAAGATGGATATACCGTCCCAGGAGGTTGAACAGTATTTCTGATTTGCCCAGCTGTGCACCAAGCATGGCCACAACCTTGGTCACGCCTTTGGATGTGAACGCATCCATGATAGGGATCTGATAATTTTTGGATACCCACTTGCCTGGATCCGCTCCATATTCGGCTGGTATCTGTCGATATTCATCGGCCCATTCCGATACCGTCATGAGCGGTGGCGGGGCTACCTCTTTAATGATGCTCTGCATCAGATGAATTGTCTTTGCGGGAATATACGTATAGTTCCGGTTTCTACTCTTCTTCGTCATTTTCGGCATCGATTTCCGCCAGTTTTGCCGCATCAAACTCAGACAATTCTTTCAGAGCCCTATTGATTTCTTTTGTCAAAATCTCATTGATATCTTCAGGCGTTTTGCCCGCAAGGGAGGTTGCCATCTTTGACGGCAGCGCCAGAAGCGTTCGGCGAAACACAATAACCATATTCCCAACAAGGTAAACAATATCCGCTGTTTTATGTAGGTCATTTTTCAACTCTCCCAACTTCAGTTCTGCAATTTCGCGCTTCGCTTTTTCGTGGAGGGCGCGTTCCTCTTCAAAGGACACATTTTCACAACTATTTTGGCTGTTTTTGTTGTAAATCTGCTCTAAACTCTGGACCAGCAATATTTTTCCGTTTTCATCACAAACAACCTCATCATTTTTTCTCATTTGAGATATGCGTTGTTGTGTTACTTTAAGTATTTTCGCCATCTCACTCTGAGAAATAATCAGGTTTCTCCAGCTCTTTGAAACATTCACCCTCCATCACCTCCTAACTATGCGTTTTCGACAAACAAGAGCCAAAAAAAGTTCACAACTAAATAAATGTCGCGGGGGCGCCGACCCCTGCGGCTCTCTTGTTTTGTAGAAGAACCTAAAATTATAAGTTTAAAGTCAATTTATCTTTAAATCTTTTAATACTTATATTATTGTATTATGCTCTTAACTCATACATGAGGATTTTAAATTCTTCGATGTTCTTTTGGTCCTTTCATCGGTTGAGCTTCGTCATGATTTTCACATAAAAAAAAGACAGCCATAATTGGTTGTCTTTTCTCAAATTCTCACACTATCATTATACGCCTTTATTTACTCTATTTTTATCTACAGTTTGCAGATATTCACTGTTAATTCTTTCAAAACTCTGCAATGCCCGGCTGTGTAAATTAAATATGCCTTGCAAACTGTAGTGCATTTCAATCGCTATATTCTCCCACCTCATGCAATTGATATATCTCGCATATAAAACAGCCTGCTGCTGATGATTTGGAATTGAGTTAATCATGGCTTTGGCATCCAGCCTCATGTCTACCAGCTTGCACCATTCGCTTTCGACCTTATCCAAATACCTTTCAATCTTGATGTACTTATCTGCCAAATCAGATGTCTTGCTTCCAGTCACCTTCTCCGTCAAACTGCTGGCCTTGATAGTCAGCATATCATGCCGTACCTCTATCACTTCTCGCTCAGTTTGTTTAACTATGTAGTATTGTCTTCTTACTCGATTAAGATATTCCTTAGCAGTCAAGGTCTCATCTCCATTCTGATTGCAAATCGGCTGTGCTTCATGCACTTTCATCTCTTTTTCTTGGCTTCCCTGTCAAACTATTAATGCCCCACTTCGGCCCGATTCTTATTTTCCCGTTCTGCTTTTCGTAAACTTCGAGTATGTCATAGCTGATATCACATTCCTTCTTCATTACTGCCATGTAATCATAAATCGTAATGCCCAGCGCTTCTGATCTGAGTGCGAAGGCATACCCATATAATCTCTTGGTTACTGCCTGCAGCTTATCCGCATCAAATCGGAAGTACGTCAGGAGGATATAATACGTGATGACAACCGCGCCCAGAATTATATTGTGTATCTTTTCTTTGTACATCCTTGCCAAAATTTTGTCGCGTTTCAGCAATCCGGCAGAGGCCAACGGCAGGATTTTCCTTGCGTAATATCGGTCCATCTTTTCATTGTTATACCCGTGTTCCGTTATGATTTGGAGCCAGCTTCTTATATGATCTTCATCACCCGGCAGGTCATCCCAGTACTTCACAATCTTCTCCATGCGTTTCATGCCAAACCCAAATTCGTCATGAAGCGCCATGAATAGCAGCGTCTCAGAAAATTGTGCCGCCGCTTCTTCATAGATATAAACCTTTTCACTATAGTTCTTGCTCCATCCATTGATTTTGAACATCAGCCTTCCTCCATTTCTTCTTTGTCCGCATCACGGACAAATCTGTCGCGGAATAACTGCATCTGTGCCCGCTTGCCCTGAACGTATAATTCCGCTTCCTTGATTAATTTGCAAACAGCGGCAGTCAACTCTTCGTTCTGCTGTGGGCTGATTTTATCAGTAGTGATAGTACTGAATCCCATATAGTCCCAAGCCATGACACCACTTAACCGAAATTCCTTAATGACAATATCCCCTTTGAGACTTTGTACATACTTGATGCCAACACGGCTGAAAGCAAAATCCACCCATGTTTCATCATCTTTGTAATCTGGGTGTACCCTCTGATATGCGATATTGATTGCTTCCCAGGCATCTTCCATTTCGGGTCTGGCAATTTCAAAACTGCTGAGTTTATATGTGTCTTCAATTCCCTGATTATCTTTCACATAACAGATAACGATACGTCTCCCCTTGTTACTTTCACTTTTACTGATATTTGTAATCCGAATACCCATACTCATGCCTCCTATACATGCTTCCACAACATCATTGTCCACCGTCTTAGCTCCTTGAAGAATTCATCCGCATCCGTCGGCTCATAGAGCAGGACTTCTACTCTCGGATTCATCTTATCAATATAGAATTCGTCAATGAATCCCATGATCTGTGCCCAGCCATCATTTTCCAGAACATTCATCTCCTGGAGTGAATCAAGGATGAACTTCTTGGCCATGGCGATGTTGTCTTTATCCCGTCTCCTATTCGGCTCATACCAGCGGAATACAGGCATACACTTCGGCAGCATCTTCCCCCGAATTGGCAGAGCGCCCAGGCGGCAGATATAATGTGCATCCCGGCTTACCCGGCTTCCTTTATACGCATTTGCCCTATTCGCTTTTACGTATTCATTCAGCCCTGGCAGCGTGGCCGGAATCGTAATCTTTAACATGTTACGTCTCACCCTCTTTCTTACTCATCTTCACTGTGATATGCCATCCAGTCATCTCGTTGAACGTACTCTCTGCCTCGATGAACGCATAACCAGGATACAATTCTTCCCAGACTTCCGCACAATCTGTCAGGCCGGCCAGCTCTACTAGTTTACGGTGGCTGAATCGCCAGTCTGTCTTTGTGACTTTCGGTTTTTCTAAGTTCCTTGATGAAATAATCCGGCTTTTGAATTTTTCTTCATTCCGTGATTCTTTCAGCAGATACTTTACAAGCTTCTGCATAATCTCTTTATCGCTGATCTTTAGGCGCCTGGCATTTGCTAACCCTTTTCCCCAGATGTCTTCCATCTCATCACGGCTGATGCCTCCACTGATGACAACGTGAAAATGATACTTGCCACTTTTCTTTTCTAATACGCCTTTGTATTTTGCCGGGGGCAATCCTATTTTCTTCCGCCTCCGGTTCAATCTCCGGATATAGTTATGGAATTCTTTGTTCGCTTCTTTTGCAGTTGCCGGCTGATGTTCTTTGTCGAAGGTCAGCGTCTGGAAAATATCTGCCCTGGTAAAATTCGTCATGATTTCCTGCAGGAGTTTCCGTTCCGCTCTTTTCTTGTTCCGACGTTTTTGATCAACGGAAGATTTCTCAGTCCTGGGTTTTCTGATTTTTCTTCCCCGTTCTCTCATGTCCGCAAGCTCGAACAAGTCTGTCTCAAAATATTCTCTTCCGCAGTAGTATTTTATATTTCGAACAAATCCCATAACGTTACCTCATCAGTATTGGAAATTGGCACTAACTTTAACGCCTACTACCAGCCCCTAAAGGGGATTGCCCCTTTAAAAAAAATTTGCGTATATATGTATATATAATATATAGGGCGAGCTATACTATTTCCCCCCGTTTTTTCAGCTCCGTGAATACCACATCATAGAACCGGTCCCAATCCTGTTTATCACAAGCGTCTCCCAGGCTGGGCGCTTCTTCATAGTCCCGCTTCATGACTGTCAATACCTTTGTATCCATATCCGGTATAAGCGGCATGATATACGATACCGTCCAACTGACTACGTATGTCCGCCGCCCCATAGCATACCTGACAGCACTTATAAGCATATGCTGCAGGTCCTCATTCAGCTCTACCTTCCTTACTTTACCTGCCATGATTTCCACTTCCTATACCTCTCCATTTCTATATTTCCATGCGTAATGTGACGCGTGTTTTAAACATACACAGCAATCCAGTTCGGTTCCTTCCAACCCATAATTTTGCATTAGATAAGCCTCTTTATATCTGTCATACGGCAATCCATCTACATTTCCACGCCGCTGTTTCTGTCCAGTCTCGTACATGGCAAAACTATCCTCGACAGTCAATGGCACTGGCGACCATATCGCAATCGCCAGTGCGCACCAGTTTCGGCCATTCAGTTCATCAAACGCCTTAGGCGCTCTCATTTCCCTGTACTCCCGAAGCCACCGTCTCCACGCTGAGTCTCTGTCAATGTAGATACTTCCTCAAACGAAACATCGATGTTTCTTTCAATCATCCCTTGTAAAAATCGTTCACCTTTTTCAATAATTTCCGGCATTTCTCCGATATTGTCAAACAGTCCTTTGACTTCTCCACGATAGCTGCTATCCACAACCCCAACGCAGTTGCTCAATCGTAACTTTCTATGCGCTCCATAGCTCGACCGCATGAATAGCTTCATGTGATAACCTTCAGGGATTTCAAATGCTATCCCCGTCCCAACGAATACTCCCGTTTCTCCCGGATAAATAATCATCTTTTGGGGAGCATAAAAATCAAAACATGCGTTGCCTGCTGTAATTCTGGGCAATTTAATATCATCGGCCGAATAACTATCCAACCATTTTTTAATTCTGATTTTTAACATTTTACTAATCCCTTCCTTTGCTATGTATTTTCCGCCTTTATAGCCCCGCCGTGCATATCGGCACTGACGAGGAATCGTGACACGCAATGCCAGCATCCCGAAATTTTGCGGAAATGCTCACAGTTTTGGCAATGATTCTGGCATATATCCTGCTTAATCTGTTGACAGTAAATGCAGCTGTTGTATTCGTTCCCACAAATGGGGCATATGAACTCAGAATGGTATTTCTTCTTCATGCACTTCCTGCCCTATGTCCTTGTAATTCTGTGGTGTCTGTGCCGACTTCTGACTTTTCTCACGGAAATACATAAGTGGCATCCATATAGACTGAACATTTATCTCTGTAATGCTCCGCTTGATATTGTTCTTGTCTGTGTATGACCTGCTCTGTTCCCTTCCCAATGCCATGATGTAATCGCCTTTTGATAAAAACATGGATACGTCGTCTGCAATTTTTCCCCAGGCAATACATCTATGCCATTCCGGTATTTCTTTCTGCTCTCCATTAGCATCGGTATATTTCATTTTTGAACAAAGTGAGAATCTGGCTACGGCCCGACCAGTTGCGGTAACAGCCGTCCGTGGATCATCTCCCAAATTGCCACTGACTATAATCTGATTCAATTTAATTCACCCCTTCATATTTTCATTCTTCCAGTTTACGCTGAATGGCTGACAGTACGTCTAATTCCGTTATGTTGTTTAATTCGCTGTCCAGGTCATACTGCGTGCCGTTGATACCTACGTAATTCCAGTGACTGTCTCCGTCTTTTCTCCAGATTTTCATGTTCTGCCTTCCTGCAATATAAAAAATTTCCTGGCCGCCGAACTTGTTGTAGTCAATCATGTCCACCCGGCCGACAATCTGTTGCGTTGCTACGCTGTCAGCGGCGCCGAAACAACTAATGAACTTCTTTTCATTGGTTCCAATGATTCTCATGCTGTCTCTCCTTATTTCTTTTTGATTATCTTGGCTCTGACAGCTGCTTTATGATCGCTTATATACTCTGCAATTTCTTTCTTGTTCCCGTTTCTGCCCCGCTTCTTCCGATGAGCTTCTATCTCTTTCTGTTCTTCATCTGTCATCATATGCACCTTGACTGGCCCTGGTGCATACCAGTTCTTTATTTTGTCCTTGTCGTCCATCTCGAATCATCCTTTCGTCTGGTATAGTTCCCGCAGCATCTTAATGTATTCGCCAGCTTTCAATAAATCGTTATTGGGAGTTCCTTTTTTAGGATAGCGATACAAATACTTGATAATGTTGCCCATGTAATAAGCTTCAATGCCTACAAGCCCTACTGTCATGGCATCAATTATTTTTTTACATTCTTGCCCTTTCCAAGTATAGTGATCTGGATGATGGATTCCATCATGCTGTTCATTTTCGTCTAAATCGATTTCTTTTCCTTGGAATAAAACGGTATTGTCCATTCTTCATCATTCCTTTCGAATTTCTTCTTCCTGATTTATTTCCCGCCTTTATATCCCCACCGTGCATGTCGGCACCGACTGGAAATCGTGGCACGCATCGAGCGTCTCCATGCTCTTTTCATGATATATTTCTTCCGCCGGCTGTACCGTATATTAGTAGTAATTTCTTCTTTTATTTTTTCATCCATTGCGTCACCTCCATTTCCCTGTCCTAAACGTATTGTTGCAAGCGACTCAGCATTTTTCTGGCCGCTTCAACAAACTTCTGACGTTTGCTGTCATCATCGATATTTTCAATGTCATTCAGCATGGCATTGAATTCATTTTCCAGCACTACCAGATGCCCCTGGAAGATAAGCTTGTCCTGATCCGGACCGTTATCTTCAAGATCCTTGATTTTCTGTTTTAGCTTATTGATTTCTTCTGTTTTGTCTTCAGAAACCATTGGGCGGGTTTCCAGTTTCGTTATTCTGGCTATCAGCGTTTCTTTCTCTTTTCGTGCCTGTTCAAAAATATCCGTCATCTGGGCATCTGCATTTTTGAGCTGTGCCTTCACATTCTCCAGATTCTTTTCTGCCAGGTTAGCCCGCTGCTGTGCTTCTGCAACCATGCGCTCTGCATCACTGGCCCGAACTTCCGCATTATTCGCTCGCGTTTCCGCATCCGTTTTCGCTTTGATAGCGTCCTGCAGTTCCCGTGTACTCATGGCTGCCACGTCATTTTCTTCTACGAACTGCTCCCGCTCTTCCTCGGTCGGTAATGACAAAAGCGCAAGCGCTTGCGTATATGATAATTCTTCAAAGACATTCGGAGCGTCGGAAGCAAACAGGCTGTCCATTTGTGTAATGCCAAATTTTTCCCGGTACGAGTCATAGACCCGCATTAGGTTCTGCGCTGTCCGTTCAGAATAATTGACGTTGTTCTGTAACCACTGGCCCCATTGCCCATGGTCTACCAGCTCTTTCGCTTCGGTCAAGCGTTTCCCGATTTCGATGGATGACGCCAGCATAATTTTCTGCGTCTGCCTTTTTATCGTGTTGATTTCTGTGGCAATCGTTTCCACTGTCCTCACGCCTATAGCCTGACTTTCTACGTTTATAATGTCTGCCATATTATGCACCTTCCCTTCGTAACTCTTGTTTCGGCTTCAAAATCGTTTCTTCAAAGAGCTTTACAAAATGACCAATGTCCGTATCTTCTTCTGCCGGCACATTGTTCTTGGTCCGGCATTGTATAATCTTGTTGTCCATGATTTCCATGGTATAAAAAACGGTGTCTGGATCATCAATCTTGCGTATGGCCATGATAGCTGTATGCCCTTTGGCACATCTTGTGATATACGTGCCTACGCAGTTGTGATTTACGCTGCCTTCATGAATAAACTCCTCTGCCGTCCGCAATGGCCGTATAAAGAACGTTCCATCCGTGAAGATATACGATTGCAGTTTTTTTGCTCGTTCCTCTAATCCAATACTTTTTTCTTTCTGTTCTTTTTCTCTCATGGCGGCTATCCGAGCTGCCTCTCTGGCTCTCAGCACTGCCGATGTATGCCGGTGAGCTTCATATAAATCGCGGGGTCGGATATACGTCCGGTCCGTTAAATCGTACCCAAGCTTCTTGATTTCCCTGTAATAATCAAGGTAATCCCGACAGATATCACCAACGCATACGTTTTTCCATTGATAATCCCCATCTTTTTTCCTGACTTTGTCCAACTGCCTGGTGCAGTAGGCAATCAGACTGTGAGCGTCCATAAGGTACGGATCCTTAACCAAGTCTTCGCCTATATACCAATAATTCTTGGCCATGTCCATGGCATCAGAAAGGGTACACCGTTTTTTATGCTGTTGCTGTATGGCTAACAGATTAATCGCGTCCATGGATATATCATTCCCTTTTTGGTGCAATTCATATATCAGTTTCCGTTCATCCTTTGTCAGCGTAAACCGCAGTATGTTCTTCGGATTCTTATATTGTCGCCAGATAACAGCCGGCCTGGTGGAGCCGTTATAGTCATCGTCTAACTTCGTCCGGACAATATCGGCCAGTCCACTTTTGACAAGAATTTCAATCTGTGGAAATCGTGAATACAAGTCCAAATACTTTTCTACATTGCATGCATACGCTGGAAATCTATAGGATGAAAAAAATTCTTTGCACCCGCAGTATTTCCAGGCTGATGCCTGGATTATTTTGTATAAGGACGTATAATCGGCTTCCTCTGTATAGCCTAAATTCTCCCACAGTGTTGCCAGTCCATAACCGATTTTCTTCCGTCGTACCCATGGCCCGCCGATTTCATATGGTCTGAATTCTCCATCGTAGTAATATACATCCCTGATGTAATATGCTGTCGGCTTGCCAATTTCCAGCCGCATCATGCCAACTACATAGGTCTGTAACTGACAATCCTTATAGCCGTTTTCAATCGGAAGGATAGCTGCGACTACTTTGGCCAAAATTGTATCTTTACTTTTTCGGCTCCTTGAAAACAATGTAACCAACCGCTTGATGGATTTATTCCCTAATCCTCTGTGCCCAGATATGAACTCATGCCGCTTATGGCAGTATGGGCATTTCTGGGTATGATACCTAAATATATCATCCTGTCGTTTTCGGATAATCCACGTTTTAGGAACAATGAAGGAATGGTGGCACCAAGTACAATATCCAAATCGTGTGCTGTTTGTAATCCTTTTATGGGCATTATCCTTTATGCAATCCGGATGTTCCCGGAGATATTCATTCTTTGCCTCTGTGCCATGAGTGCACACAATGTATTGTTTCTGCATTGCATGCTTTATGATCCATTCTTTTTCTTTGTTCGAGACATCGAATGAATAGAATTCTTTTTCTAGTGCGTCGGCCGGCACTATATCCTGTTTCATTCGTACACCTCCTAAAATAAATCATCCATACTCAGATTTACTCGCTTAGCTGTTGGCTTGGGTGCTGCCGGCTCTGGTGCCGGTATCGGCTTGGCGTGTATCCCAATGTCGCCAATATCTTCATCGCTCAAAATCGTCGGCGCTTTGCCTCCAAAATGAAAGTAATCATACAGATCTTCCAGCGTGGCCCGCCCGACATTTCCCAACTGATTTTTTCTGGCTCTTTCTCTCAGAAAATCCATGCACCCATTCAGCGTCAAATCAGCGGTAATCTTGTCCGCTTCTTCTTGATGCGTGCTGATGTAGTTTACGGCAACCTTCCCAATTAATTTGATATATTTATTGCTGTTAGCGGATTCTTTTTTCCACATCGCAATGATTTCTTCGACGTCCATGTAAATCAGCCCCTTAATTATTTGTCCTTGTTTGCAACCCAGTCATCCCAGTATCGCCTGAGTGCGTTTCTGAGATGTTGAAGCTCTCTTATTTCTCTTTCATTCCGCCAGGCTATATATAGATTGAGCGTTTCAATATAATCTTTGATTTTATCTGTTACAATCAGTAATACAATGGCTACAACAACAATCAATAAAGAGACCAACCGTAAAACTACATTATCTGTATTGAAACATACAATGATCGCAATGACATCCAATACGATATCAATGCCATATAATATCTTAAAGACGTTGTCCATGTTGTTCTTCATGTTTTACCGCCTCCAATCTCATAAATTTTTTACATATTGCAATTTAAATTCACATCGTGCTATAATGAAATACAATTTAATAGGTGCTGCCGGATAAACTAGCCGTTCGGCAGTATTTGGGCTCTGTGTTCCATGTCTAACACAGAGCCCTTTTTCCGTCATTAAGCAAGCTCTATACCTGGAAATATGTCATCATCCTTTTTCCGGACGTCGATTGTCCGAACTTCCCGCCGCATCAGTCCGTCCCGGCGTTTTGCCTTGGCTCTCAGCCATTCCAGGGCGGATTCTTTTTCAATGATGTAGACGCGCTTGGCGCGGAACGCCGGCATCCCGTCATGAATCCATTGGCTTACCATATCGGCTGACGTGCCTGTGATGGCTGCGAATTCCTCGCGGTCGTATGTCAGCCGGTCTTTCAATTCGACCTTATCCCTTGTCTTCATAATAATCACTGTCCTTTTGGTCATCACATGGTTCATCATTGTTAGAAGAAACATCAATAGCTTCTACATCCGTTACGAGAGAAAAACACCTTCCCGGTTCGTATTCCGGATGCTTTTCAAGCCAACTGTTAAAGGCAGCCTGAAGCATTTGTCCCAAGTCTGCCTCATCTTCCGGGGTAACATCGTTCAGATATGTTTCCGCATATTCCCCACCTTCCTCATAGGCATCTTCCTGGACATATTCCAGCATGTTTCCTGCGTAGCTATTCACTTGGGGAACGTATTCTTGTATACGTCCTATGTAGATGGTTTCTCCGTCTTCTTCCTTGGCCATCTGCATAGCGTCACGTAAAGCCGCTTCCCTTGTTTCAAACTGGGCCGGGCCAAAATGTTCATCGTCATCGACTGAACAACACCACATTCCATTTTCTTTCATCATTACGCATCATTCCTTTCTCCATGATTGTCCTTTTCGCCGTGGTATAATAAATCGAAAAGGAGGTGATTATCATGGAACACGTTGAAAATAAAATCTTTTGTCATATAAATAAAAATGCTAATTTTCAAATCGGGAAAACATATATTTTTGGCAAGAAAATCAATTCATTTTTTAAATTCTATGAAGAATGGGAACCCAACAGCACTACAAATGAGAAACAACTATTGCAAGAGTTCTCTACTTACGTAAGGGAACGAGTTTTCGAAGATGTTCGCCGTGAAAACTTTCCTAAATGTCCTTCTCGAATGAAATGCTTATGGGTATTACCAAACTCACAAGAATCAATCAACTACTGGAAACTACGAATTCCTAATTACTTAAATCTGGTGAAATTCAAGTGTTCCGGAACGATCCACAAAGGAGATGAACGATATCTTACACCAATGTATTTCAATCTTTCCCTACAACGCAGCCTTGCTATGTCCTACTGGTCAGGAATCCCGATTTCAAACGATGAAAAATATCAAGAAATCCTGTTTGTCGGTAAAGCAACTGTTATCGAAATCATTTCTCTACCTCCGGTTCCCAACCTTCTGGAGCCGGAAAGCCTATAAGTGGATCTACGCCCATCACGGAAGCTCTATTAAGGTGCTCCAGACATTCTTTTTCGTAGGTACTCGCTATTTCATGATTATGTTTCTTCTGTAAATCATTCGTAATATGGTTATGAGAATTGCTCTGTATGAATCCCTGAGCCGTGCCCCCGCATGGCTCTTTTTTTCCCCCTTCATTCATCTTTTTCACCACCTTCTTATACTGCTTCAGTCATTTATTTCCCTTTCTGCATTTTCAATAGCGAATAATCAACCGCTGTCCTGGTTTGATATCATCATTATGGCCAATCCCGTTGTCCTGCTGAATCTGGTACATGACATGCCGGATATCCTGATCTTTCTTGCATACCTGGCCAGCGATACTCCAAATCGTTTCTCCTTCCCTTACATAATGTGTATAGGTTTGATATGGCTCCTGTTCGGCATCTCCGCTGCCAGCGTAGACAATGGCCGAATATGCCAGGGTAATCGCAATGGCTATACATGCTAAAGTACGCGGCATGCTATTCATCCGTTGCTTCTTCATCCCGGATTCCTCCTTTACAAGAGATATTGGCGTCCTTGGCTCATGACATCCAGAATCATAGCCTCTACGTTATCGCCTGTCACATTGACTCGCATCAGTTCGCTATTATCAATGCCATCGGAAATAATGACCGTATTGCCATTATCTGCTAATAGGAAAATAACGTATTTTTGACCCCAGGCCAGGGCATGACTCAAATCATCCAAGGCCATCTGCTTATGGTAGTTTTCTATCTCTATCAAGTTCATTTTTATTTCAGGTTCCATCTCCTTTCGGCTTACTTATCCCTTCGTGCTATAATGGTCATGAAGGGAGGTAAATATTATGCTTAAAACTGTTAATAGACAAATCTTTTACCACATACAACATGGCAATCAAAAAATATCTAAATCGGGAGACATTTTAGATATTGGTAGTACTGAAAACTATTTCATGGGTTTTTATCGAACTTTTAACTTAAATACTGTGCCACTTCAAACTGCATATGCAGAACTACGTAGATATTTCCGAGAACAAATATTTGAAAATGTCAGGGAAAAATATTTCCCAAATTATCCATCACGTAAAAAATGTCTATGGCTCATTCCGGATTCTCCAAAACTAAACGAAGCACTAACGTTTTGGATTCCTCAGGTTGTTGGTAACATCAATAATCCATTCCGTATTCTCAAGCTTTCTTGTACAGGCAATGTTTGTTATACCTGCGAAGAGTTTTTGTCGTTGGAAAAATGTAATACGCTTGAAGCAACTCACGAAAATGCTGTTCATTACTGGAATGGAGATAATGTAGCAATAGATAGTCCGCACGTCGAAGTATTATTTTGTGGCACTGCTTCAGTACAAGAGGTCATCGATCCTTTCGATCCAAAACATCAATTGTAATCTCTTGCTTGCCCAGATGTCCGATTATAATTTTTTTATGTGGGATAATCTTCCCATCTTTATCACAAACAACCATTCCGGTACAGTCAAAAGAACCTGGTGAAAAAGGTTTGATTCCGTAAATTCTTTCAAACATAGATATGCCTTTGCTACTCCAAATTTGATTATTCAAGTAATAATTAGAATCTTCCGTTACATTTTTAATGATTTTTGTTAATACATCGCTTAAATTAATCAGTGCTATTCCGTAAGAGACCATAAGATCCATTACAGCATCTTCAATGGGTCGACAGTTATTTTGAGCCGTGCTTCCACATGGCTCTTTTTCTTTTCTCTGATTCATGTCTTCATTTTCCTTCCGCATTTTCACATCTCGGCAATGATTGAATTTATTTAGACTGTCGATTCCAAATCCGATTTTTTCACGCCGATTCTCAAGTTGTTTCTTGAGTTCGGCGTTTTCTTTTTCCAATGCTTGTATGTATTGCTCTTCTACATAGCTTGCCACGATATCATCCCCTTTCCGCATCATTCAATACGTTGGCAAACTTCTGGGCTTCTTCTTTTGTCGCGAAGATTCCACCCCGCCATTCCCGATTTCCGGCATGGTCTGTTTGACCTAGGCGCCGGAAACGGTATACCTGAAAATGTTTTTCCCCGCAAACATGATTTGTTGCCACTCTCCATGGATTGTTTTTCATGTTTTTCACCTCTTATTTTCATCGCCTTCTGTGCTATACTATGTTTAAAGGGAGTGTAAAATAGTTTGTGTAAATCGGTATTGCATGAATCTACTTTATGCC
>ERZ1023630.178-NODE-178-length-21512-cov-8.319802_pt1 | contig 21512 bp, 15 predicted proteins | sample MGYA00380332_ERZ1023630 | MGnify/ENA primary metagenome ERZ1023630 (study PRJEB33179, sample SAMN07448973) | human gut metagenome | biome: Human-gut; feature: Human associated habitat; material: Faeces | host: Homo sapiens | place: India: Bhopal | collected...
AAAGAAATTTGATTTTACCGCTGAAATGAAGGAAGTGCAGGTTACCAAAAGTACTTCTCAAAATGAATATCTTGAAGAAGAAAAACGTCTGCTTGGTATAAACGTAAAAGAACTTGCCGAGTTGAATGACAATGTGTATGGATTGAGGACGGATCTTACCGCATTGGTAGATTTACTAGGAAAATACAAGTTGTCTATTACCCAGGATACGCAAGAACAGGCTGTAAAATTTGGCAATACCGTTCTTGGCCAGTTCATTGACCAAATTGAGATCAAGTGCACAGAGGCAGAGCAGAGGATTGCTCAAATGGATAACCGTATTTCTCTATCACATAAAGCATTTTATATTTTGATTGTCATTCTAATAGCCCTATCCTCTTTCTTGGTCTGTATGATAGTGGCGAATGTGGAATTTTTGCATTCTGGATTGATCTGGAAGACAATTGTTTGCTGCGGATTTATAGCGATTTTGGGAATTATAATGGTGATGGTAATAATAAGGATTTTGGTGATGTAATAACGGCCAAAAAAGTTTCAACTGACTAGAATAGTCAGTTGAAACTTTATATTATATGATTTTCATTTCAGAGAACTGGAATTAATTACACATTGAAGTACCTCTAGAAATTTGGCAGCATGAGCTCCATCCATTTGTGTATGGTGGAATTGAAATGAAATAGTCAGGTATTTCCTGAAGAAACGTTTTTTTATTTTTCCCCATATCAGGAATGGATTATTGAATATACCACTATACATACCAACAGCACCATCTATTTCATAATTCACAAGAGCAGAGGTACCAATAACCATACTTTCAGTTAAATCATAGTTCTCACAGTTTTCTCTTACCTGTTTGGTCAATCGGAGATAATCATTATTGAATTGAATCAGATTTTCTGAAAAAGGAATATCACAGGAACTTATTTCACCAATTCTATTAGCTACAATCGTATTCACGGCAATTGTATCATATTGAACCAATCTGTCACCAACAGGAAGTATATAGAATTCCTTAATTCCGGAAGCAGCTTTGCCGATACACCAACACATCAACATATTCAATTTTAGTCCTTTCTTTTTACTAGTTTTTACAAGTTTAGTCACATCTACTGTCTTGAAAAATGTAACCATTGGCATAGGTGCCTGCATCCACATCTTGCATGCATATGCTCGTGTGGTCGTTTCGGGATTTATATCTTTCTTCATTTCTGTAACTTTAATTCTGGTACAAAAATAAAAAGGACGTTTGAGTACGGATAGAACAAAAGAGACATTATAATGGAGTGGTAAACAAATCGGAATATGGCTCACATATTTCTTTAAGTGATAAGGGAGTATATCCGCTGAGTGTTCTAAATTCACGGATAAAATGTGACTGGTCTGAATAACAGCATTGATAGGATATTTGCGCTAAACTGATACTTTCAGGTTGGTTTTGCATAAGTTTAAGGGATTTCTGAAATCGTACGATTCGTGCATACTCTTTCGGATTCATACCGACCATGGCAAGAAAAAAACGTTCAAACTGTTTCGTGCTTAGGCAGGCAATAGATGCCAGTTCAGAAATCCTAATATTAGGATTAGAATACATTTGACGAATAACTGTCATAATCCTGTCAATATCCTGTTCACGTCTTGATGTTGAATTGATTCTTAACTGTGAAATCAACCATTGTTCTATAAAATATATACAGAAGTTATTATCTTCACAATCCAAGACTCTCGCTGCAAGACAATTTAATTCCTTATTCTCCAATCCATAACCAGACACTTCCCTATTATAGAATAGAAATGTGGGAACATTAAGAAAGGTACTCATGGCATAAGGATGAAACACTGCAACAATCATCTCTACATTATCCGTGGCACTAATATGAGACGAGAAGTTAACTTGTCCACTAATAGTCAGTTTATCCTGTTTCGTACTTAATTCGGGAATATATAAAGCCGACTTTTTATGAAATATAATCTGAGGGCAACCAATTGGGAAGGTGTAGGTCTCGATCGGCCGATTACTCTCAAATATCCAATAGTATCTGATATAATCCCTCAACTGCTGGCATGGTTTATAAAATCTGAATCTACTTGTCATCGTTTTATAAAAGTTTATTTATTTTCCGAAATCAAAATTTAAGTGAAGGAGCCTATGGACGAAACCATTATTGGTCAAACGAAAAACCTGTTTTCAACGCTGAACTACTTAAGAAAATAATGTCAGTACAGACAATCGACACTATTATCCCCCCATAGCTCACCGTCATTCTGCGAATTGCAAAATAAAAACGGACTTTACAGATGGGCCTGTAACGATGCCCAACAGCTGGCAGATGTACAGCAAGAACGGGAAACTATGGACTGTATCCATCAAAGGATCAAAGAAAGTCAGACAGTTCCCATTGGTGCTATGGATACTTTTATCAAAGTTGGCACTGTTACATTGATGGGATTCTATTCAAAATTCTGGATATTATGTAGTCCCACGAAATCATATAACATTTAGCTATTATGACTTTTAAAATCCTTATCTATCCAACAATCCTCCAAAGACATCGTTTCACTTTTAGGTTGGACAGATTTGTCCAATTTATCTACTTGAATAACAATTGGAAGATCTGCTATAATTCCAGATAATACACATGCTCCTACCGGAAGTATAGGCAACGTTTCAAAAGAAAGTTTATCAAGATAAGAAACAGCTTTCTCAATCATTTCAAGATCCTTATTGTTAATCAAACGATGAATCAAATAGTTATGCAACTGTGAAATAATTGTAGCAGATATATCAGAAGGACGTTGACTGGCAATAGTCATAAACACTCCAAACTTACGACCCTCTTTTATTATCTCCTCAAAAGTTTCTAGCCTAAAATCTTTCCATGATTCACTTTCCCTCTGCGATTCATAAGATAATATATTGTGAGCCTCGTCTATAATAATGTTTAACGACTTTTGTACTTTTCCTATTCTATTATTTTTGTGTTCTGTATAAAGATTAAAAGATAAAAGGAGTGGAACAAGTTTTTTAATATTGATATTCGTATTATTCAAGTCAACCACAGCCATACAATCACCTTCCCAGAAATCTTTATAATCATTGATCACAAAAACTTTCTGAAAATCCTTCATCAATGCTTTAAGCTTATTAATAGCAGGATGGATATGCTCATTTTGAGCTCTATTATTTAATACATCCTGAATAAGTTGAATGTAAAGATACTTTATGATTGTATCAATAAAGTTATCAGAATGAGTAAAAGAATTGACAGCATTATACAATGACAAATATTGAATATAATCTCTTCCTTCATTACTATTAAAATACTTAGAATCACCTTGATAATTAATGTAATAGCATGAATATTTGCCATTCCATTGTAAATCTGACTGTAACCCTTTTTCTATTCCGCTCTCATCTTTCTCAGAAGGCAAAATTTGCTCAAAATAATCCAGTAACAGTTTTGACTTTACAGCATCAGTCATACAAACAACAGATGTAACCAGCGCCTTTAGCTTACTTTTAATATACGCAATTGGAAAATCCATACTTTGAACTTTTTTATATAAATCCAAAGTCCTCTTAATAAACGGCTGTTGAGTTTTTTCAGTTGCACTTGCAAGTATATTGAACAATTCAGGATTGATCAAATCCTCTTCTTTCAAAGGAATTTTATCTCCTTTATCATCTCTTGTTGAAAGTTTATATACCCTTTTATGAGTTGTAATTACACCATTACCGGAATATTCTCCATTAAAATCATAAAGTAAGAATCTTGCATTTTCTTGAAAATTCTTATTGTTATAGACTTTGTCAAATAATTTCTTATAAAGATTAGCCAAAGTATAGCTTTTACCACTGCCCGTATTACCAAAGATACCAATATGGCTTGAAAACAACTTATTTATACCAATACTTATAGGAACAGTTTCATCATTAAGTAAATGTCCTAACTCTATAGTAAGCTCACCATCTTTAGCAAATTTATGAATTGTAGAAAATTCAATATTATCCATTAAAAGACATAAATTCCCAATAAGAGGTAATTCTTTAACTCCTTTATAATATTCCTTTCCACAGAAGAATCCTACCAGTTTTACATTCAAAAACCGTGAAAATTCTTCTGACCTATTGTGATACGCAGGATTAAACTCATCAACCTCTTTTATATATTCAGACTCAACCTGACAGACAATCGTATCAAAACCTTTCAGGATTTTCAAGTAACTCCCTACTGAAACATTCTTAATAAGATTACCTTGATAAATTAGATGTGACAGGTTCTTATCTTTATCAACCTTAATCCGGACAGTGCGCCCATCAACAGAATAAACTTCACCTATTCTGAAAATAGAAATTTTCTGCAAATAATGTTCTGGAGAGTTATTCATAACAAATATTAGATAATAGAAACAAGTTTATCAAATACAAAATCATTAATAGATTTAAAATCAAAACATTTTAGCCCGTCAAATTCCTTTGTATCAGGGTTCTCCCTGACTGCAGCCGCTTTAAAATCCTCAGGAGAAATAATCGAAACATTATTATTGCATATTCCTTTCTTCCCCAATATAGATTTTATTTCCTCTTTTGCGTCCTCATTATATGCAAAGACAATGATTTGCAATGTTGGATTTGCATTAGCCGCTCTCATCGTAATATTTGCAATGTGTTCATCGGCAAAAGAAAAACCGGCAACAATAAGTAATGATGAACTTCTTTCTAAAGCATTGGAATAGATTCTCATTAATTCATAAAAATGATAATCAACCACAGTTTCCCTGAATTTTGCCTTTGTTGGATTAATCATAACCAGCTTTGAATAAAGCTGATTAAAATGATTATAACCATCTTCACCATAAAATACTTCATTATCTGAGGCTTCTTTTTCTAATTCTTTTATTGTTGATTCATCTGTTATTTTAATGAGTTGCTCCTTAAACTGTTCATTTAACGCATCAGAAAGATCCCTTATCAATGAAAGTTTGGCATCATAAGTTATTTCAGAACCATCTTTTATCATCCAGTTTATAGAACCATGTATCTTCAACAAATTAAAAACTGGAATAGCCGAATTATTTTGATATAATGTACTTGATTTAGATTTTATGGTAGAGAAAGAATCCTCACTAAAGACTGGTTCGATATGCCCTTTAAAACCATCATTAAACTCAATCATGGTCTTTTCTGCGGCTTTCTCCATAAAATCATCTATGTTTGTAGTAAACAGATTGATTTCTTTATCAATCAAATTAACATTACGACGAGATATGATATGATTTATAGAATTCAGGAAGCGAACATATTCTTGAAAAGTTTTATCATATTCACCTTGATTCCCTTTTATCTTCTCCGGTAAACAAGGTTCCATAACAGTCTCAACATACGTCGCGAACAATGAGGCTTTTATTATCTGTTTCAGTTTATCCTCTATTTCCAATACAGAAGTTTCAGTCAACAACTTTTCAATATTGCCCAATGTAGATAGATAATTGCGTGACAAGCCTGACCCATATAAGAAATTTATGTGGGACGACTGAATCAGTTGTTTTAAGTTTTTTATTGTTATATCCATAGTATTCATTTTTTATTCCCCATCATAGATAGAAAGAAACATTTTCCAAAATATACTTCTACATACTCACATACAATAGGATAAACCATTGGATTTTTCAGTTTTAGAAAAATGACTCTTCTATTGCCATCCATCAAAGCTATTTATTTCAAACCTCTTACTCTCTGATCATACAACTCATTAAAGAAAATATTCTTGAACATACCATTGGCACGATCTTCTGTGAGCTTATTGTATAAGTCAAGTTTTGAGTTGATAAAGTTAAGCAGTTCTTCATCAATCCTTTCCTCAAACATTTTCTTTACGTCATCGCGTGAATTATCAGTATTAAAAAATCCCATCAATTCTTCATCTTCAATCACATGTTGGCGCATTTTGTTAAGCTCCACCTTATCTTCCTCACTAAGTTCAAGGCCATATGTATCGTTAAGCATTTTTATGATATTGCTTAGGAAATCCTTTTCATCTTCCGGGGTAGCAACGTCACGACCGGCAGTCTGACCTTTCATTGCAGCATCACCGTCTGATAAGCCTATACTTTGTGAACCCATATACTTAATTTTGTAGCTGTCGAGCTGAACTTCATCAAGTACCTCATATGGAAGATTACATTTCTTATAAGGCATTTTCTTAAATACTGCAAGACAGAAAGGTGCAAGCTGAGCTAAGTCTACATCTTTAAATGTAATAATCTGACTGAGGAAATTGTATAGTGTACTAAATCGACGACAACGCTTACGAAAAATTTCCTGATGATCTTCATCAAGTATAGCAGAATCTGTAGCTCTATCACAAACACGGTCTATCACCTTATTTACCTTCTCTTTATCAGTATTATCAAGAAAGTAATACTTTGCAAATTCACGAACATCTTCCTTTTCAAACACGTTGAAATGATAAAGTTCAGACTGCAACTCATAGAGTGAATTCGGATCAGTTTCATCGTCTTCTATCATATAGTTACGACCGTAATAGTGCTGAAAATCCTCCTGAATATCATCAGGTTTGTTAACGAAGTCAAGCACCATTGTTGACCCTTTACCTTTTCTCGTTCTGTTTAGACGGCTAAGAGTCTGAACAGTACTGGTGTCACCAAGTTTCTTATCCACAAACATAGTATGAAGATTTGGTTCATCGAAACCTGTCTGATACTTCATAGCTACAATGAGGATTCTGTACTTAGGAAGTTTTAATGCTTCTGGAATAGAAATAGTACCATCAAGGTGATTCATATTTTTCTCGGTATACTCTACGCCATCTTCCTCTTTGACTGTTCCGGAAAACGCTACAAGTGCTTTATATGGCAAATGCATCTCCTGCATAATCTCATCGAATTTCTTCTTATACCGAACAGCATGCAGACGACTTTTTGTTACAAGCATAGCACGAGCCTCACCATCAATTTCTTTAGCTGTCTGACTTGCAAAGTGTTCTATCATAATACGGCTCTTCTTTTCGATAGCAGCATCCTGAAGGTCTACATAGTTGGAAAGAAGACGTACAGTTTTCTTTTTCTCATACTCACTATCAACTACACCTTTAGCGGTCATCAACTTATAGTATCGCTTGAATGACATATAGTTTTCAAGTACATCAAGGATAAAACCTTCATCAATGGCTTGCCTCATAGAATAAACATCAAAAGGCTCTTTCTCACCATTGATATTCTCACAGAACAATTCTATAGTCTTAGGCTTTGGTGTAGCTGTAAAAGCAAAGTAACTAACATTTCTTTTCACGCCGGTACGCAACATCTCCTTTTCAATCGCATCATTGAGCATTTTCTCCTCATCAGTTTCATTTTCCAAATCCGCATCAAATTTAGCAGCTTCATCAAGAGACATAGCTTTACGCATCTGACGAGCCATATTACCGCTCTGACTACTATGTGCCTCATCTATGATAACAGCATAATTGCGGTCTGTATAATGTTGTACGATCTCAGAAATACTTGGAAATTTCTGTATGTTCACAACGATAATCTTTTTATGCTTCTCGATAGCATCCTTCAAGTCCTGTGCACTCTTCTTCACCTTACCATCTTCGCTGTCCATAATATATTCCACCTCACCTTGAGTAATATCAAATTGGCGAATGTTCTTACCAATTTGAGTATTCAATGCCAGACGGTCAGTAACTACAAATACAGTATCGAACATTGGTTTTGCGTCCGTGTAATGTTGAAACAAATTGCTTAAACGAAAAGCCAACCATGTAATGGTGTTACTTTTGCCAGAACCGGCAGAGTGCTCAATAAGATAACGATGGCCAACACCTTTTTCGCGCTGTTCAGCTAACAGACGACAAACAGCCCTACGTTGGTGATAACGAGGAAAAATAATAGCCTCGCTCTTCTCTGTTATAAGCTTGCCGCTTTTCTTATCGTATTTTTTTTCTTCGTTTTCTTGAAGAAGAATGTAGTTCTGAATCAAGTCTATAAGTGAATCTTTGCGGAGCACATCACGCCACAAGTATTCCGAACGAACTGCATTTACCTCATATATTACCCCTTTGGGCGGTTTATTTTCAAAAAACATGTTGAATGGGAAAAAACGTGTTTTTTCTCCATTCAGACGTGTAGTCATGTAGACTTGCTCTGTACCACAAGCAAAGTGAACCAAAATACGTTTGAATTCCAATGATTTCTCGCCTTTCGTTTTTCTATTCTGCATGTATTGCTTAATAGCATTCTCATGCGTCTGACCGGTAAGAGCATTCTTTAGTTCGATAGTTACTACAGGCAGACCATTAAGAAAAATACAAAGGTCTATTGCCAAATTCTTATCCTTATTAGAGTACTTGAATTGACGCATGATACTGATACGATTCAAGTGATACAAACCTTCATGCTCTGCATTCTTACTGCTCACAGGCTTAGTGTACATCATCTTAAAGTTAGAATCTGGTGCAGAAAGACCATTTCTATCCTTCAGTACACTTAGAGTGCCATAGCGTGATAATTCTGTGTCAAGGCGTGAAAATAAAGTTTTTTCAGCTTCAGTCTCACTTCCACCTTTAGCATCTATGAGCTTTTGGAATTCCTCAGGCTGGGTATCTTTAAGGAATGCTAATACCTCCGAACGAATCAAACAGAGATTACGGTCATAATCCGCAGTTTCTACTTGACGATACTCATACATTTGTTCGCCATTACGGTCAACAAGTGCTTCTCCTGCAATCGTAATAATTGGTTGAGAAGTGAGATAATCCACTATGTATTTTTCCAAATCAAGTTCTTTCGGTGTTCCTGGCATATCATTATCCATTTTTATTGTTCAACACTTTGTTTCCATTCTCTTAAATCAATCTTGCCTGTTACGGCTTCACTAATGATAGATTGCTTTAATGCATTTAATTCATCACGATATGCCTCTAAAGATTTGATAGCTGAAGCTATCTTGGAGGTCTTATTATCGAGATAGTTCACTATTGAATTCTGTTCATTTATAGGAGGAAGCAAAAACTCAATATTCCCCATCGTTGTCTGATTAATTATTGGTAATAAGGCTGCATTAGCTTTAGAGCGAATATTATCTCTTGAGGCAAATATAAAATATGCTCCAAACTTAGGATTCACATTACTGTCAAAAACTATTGCGTTGATTTGTTGGTTAGCAGAGCACGGTTTTTCTGTTATTCCAACTTTTCCAATTGACCCTATTCCCACCATCAAAAGCGAACCTTTTGGGAATTCTTTTATTGCACCATCAGTGACTGCAAAAGAATTCACCTTTCTTTCAGAATCCTCTAACTCTATTGAATCATCCTTTATGTCAGCTGGAGTATACCATGTATAGTCAGGATTATTCCAATAATTTTCTTCTGCTGTACTAGGCGTTGTACCTGTTAGAACTTTAGCAACTCTTTTCAAGATTATAAACTTCCACGTTTCAGGAATCTCACCTATCCACTCAACACCACTATCTTTCATCTTTATATCTAGATTGAGACCTTTAGTTACAACTTCATTGATGATGCTCTGACGATAAGCCTTCAGGTCATTAATCTGAGAGTTGATTGCCGAAACGGATGCATCAATCTGAGCTACTTTGTAATCAAGGTAAGAAGCAATATACTGCTGTTCTATAAGTGTTGGAACAGTAAGAGGCATATTCTCAAATACATTCTGGTAGAGATGTGCGATGGTTGATCCCGTACTATTGAAACCTACAAACTCTTTAAGTTGGTTTGAAACAAGAACCCAATACAAATAATTCTGATCAAATACTCCCTTAGTCTGCTTTACAACAAAGATTCCACTATTAAGGCATGCAGGCTTATCAAGATTAATAACCTTTGCCACCTTGCCAATAGTTCCATCCTTTGTTACTAGAAGATCGCCATTTTCAAGTTGTATAAATGGATCTTCTTCATAGCGTTCTTTGCTAATTTGATAGCATTTCTCCCAATTAACAACATCGCTATTGAAATCCTGCCCAGTCACAAGATATGCATAAGATTTTTCTTGAAACTCCTCAGATTTCAACCCATTCCACCCAATTCTCCCTTTCAGGGAAAGATAGTGCTTCAAAGGTACTACGTTCCATAATTCAGGAATCTCGCCAATCCACTCGATACCAGAGTCTTTATATGCTTCGTATTTCTTCATTTAATCTGCAAAAATCGCGTTGATAAGTTCTACAATACTCTTCTCTTCCGGATGCTCTGGGTCACCAAACATTCGCGCATTCAACCGCTTTGAAATAACAGTAGATTCTTCGAGTTTCTGGTACTCATAGAAATACTGTTGGAAATTAATTTCGTAACCTATACGAGTCTTAGTTAGGTCGAGCCATGCTTCTTGGTCAATGTGTGGCAATACTTCTGTTGTAAAGTACTCTTTTACATTCTGATCAAGACGTACTCGCTCCGTACTGCGTAAATTACTGTCAGGTTGCTTTGCTCCCTTCTTGAGATCAAGGTCACCATTATCCTTACGCTTTGGCTGTTCTACTGTCAACTCGAGGAATCCAAAGTCTTGATTTCTAAACACACGGCTGAACTTTCCATTCTCGAAAGAATTATATATCTCCATAATTGCAGGAACATCCACATCCTCACGAATTTCATTACGTTTGTCACCAAGACTCTTTTTTGATGGAACACAGAAACTAACTGCATTAATGAGCTGCACTTTACCTTTGCGACGTTCTTCTTTATTGTTGCTGAGAATCCATATGTAAGTACCGATACCGGCATTGTAAAATAGATTGGTAGGCAATGCTACTATACACTCTAACCAATCATTCTCAATAATCCATTTACGAATATTACTTTCACCACTGCCAGCCCCTCCGGTAAAGAGAGGAGAACCACTGGTAACGATACCGATACGACTACCTTTCTCCGACATTTTACTGATCATGTGCTGCATGAAAAGTAACTGCCCGTCACTTGTACGGGGCAGGCCTGCATAGAAACGGCCGTCCGGGTTCATAGACTCCGTCTGAATAAATCCCTGATCCTTCTTCCATGTAGTTCCATAAGGAGGATTGGCCATGATGAAGTTAAACTTCTCAGTTGGAAACTGATCATTGGTCAATGTATTGCCTAATTTAATATTTGATGCATCATTGGCAGTAATCAGCGCCTCACTCTTCGCAATAGCAAACGACTGGTCGTTGAGTTCCTGACCGTACGTCTTGATAGTTGGCTTGTTGCCATCTGTGCAAATCTCTTCAAGAATGTATTTCTTGCCAACGTTTACCATACCACCTGTACCACAGGTAGGATCATAAATGCTACGGATGATACCAGAACGATTCAAATCATCCTTTACAGGATTGAAGAGCAGAGCAGACATCAGACGGATTGCATCGCGAGGAGTAAAGTGCTGTCCTGCATCTTCGTTGTTTTCTTCACAAGCAATACGGATGATTTCTTCAAACACATAGCCCATTGCTATATCATCACTCACTTCTGGAGTGATAGACTTTACGGTACAAATTTCCTGAACAAGATTGTAGAGTAAACCGTGCTTTATAATACGGGCTAACGTACTCTCGAAATGAAAATTCTCCAAAATGTCAGTAACCTCATCATTGAAACCATTAAGATAACTCTTGAAGTTAATATCTATGTTGGCCGGATCATCCAATAAAGAACTCAAAGAAAAGTTTGAGGTGTTGTAGAACGGCATTGGCTTGCCATCAATAGCAGTTGCCTTGCGAAGTACTGGCACCAGTTTTTCTGGGGTCAGTTTGTCCTTAAACTGTGCAAATGTATTGCGAACCTTCTCATTTACAGGTTCAAGACAACAATCAATTCTTCGCAATACCACAAAAGGCAGTATCACTTGTCCAAGCTCATTGTGGCGAAATACATCACGAAGAACTACATCAAGGATATTCCACACGAAACTTACGTCAGGTCTTTTGTTTTGATTCATATCTTGTTCTTTTTCTTTTCCAGTTACAAAGTTATATATTATGTGTGCAAGTTAATTGCACTAATTAAACTAAAATGCGATTTTTTGCATCTAATATTAAAGAATTCACATTCCCATTGATAGAATACATATGTAAAATAGGATGATTCTTAGCTTCTTGCATAATATATCGCAAATCATTTATGTCATCAGCATGGGCATATTCGGGTACATCAGATAAGTCACTAAGTCCTTTAGCGTAAAGAGAAAGTAAATCTATCTTTTGTTTTTGAATAGGGTTACCATTTCTAAATGCTTTCAGTTTATGAGAAGCAGTAACATAGAAATAGTTAGAAATAATCCGACGATCATGAGTCTTCTCATATGATTGCTTATCCCTTCTGTCACACGAAAGTATCTCTAACGTGATAGGATAGCCATATTTTTTCATAAAATCTTTTTTTATCTTATTGATATTTGTAGATATTTTTGCAAAGGCCTTCTTTCTATCCTCCTCGTCAAAGTCTTTTGATTTATCAGATCCTAAGAGAGTTTTTATATCTCTATCTTGGATGTGATCTGTGTCAAATATAATACAAATATGGTATTCTGAATCAAAGTATTCTGGCATAAAAGCATCCATCATGTCCCTTATATTATCATAAGAATCTTGAAGAGTCTCATCGTTTTCACTTCCAAATAAATATCTGTCAATCAGAATTAGGGTGTTTGAGGGTAGCACTTTTCCCAGTGGCATACGTTTTGCCCATGTACCTGGTGCAGTCGTTGTTATGGTAATATCACCAATTGTTAAAGGTTTTGCATTTTTCTCCTCCGTAGATTGACATATTACACCAAATCGTTTTTGTATCTCACTAGCTTTTGTTGAATCGATGTTCAAAATAAATGCACCGCAAGGTTGTTCTAATACCTTTGTATTATCATTTATTACATCATTTATATACGAAGAGGCATCATTAAACTCAATGCCATTCATTTGTGAAAATAACAGAAGGGGATTATCCTCATTATAAAATTCTTCATCATCTACAGTATGATTTATATTGATACACTGCTGTTTGCAAAGTATCTTGTACCATGTATCACTATCGTCCTGTTCAAGACAGATATTATACATCCTATCATAATCAATATATATCTTGAACATAACCTATCTTTTCTTTGATTTTTTCAGAATTTCCATATGTATTCGACCTGCTTCATCAAAGAAACCAGAATCGAATTTATTTACAAACATACCGTTAGGAAGGTATTGCATATCATAAGGTTGCTTTCCTTTTTCCGTTGGGAAATAAAACACTTTGAATGGAATGATTTCATCCATTGTATCTTCACCATACTCTTCAACTAACTCAGCTGCAATCAATTGAGTTCTACGAATCAGATATTCAGAGTGTGTTTCCACAATGAGAGTATGCATATACGGATCACAGAATGTTTGAGTAAAGTCATTAAATAAGTCTGCTAATTTACTCTGAATCATTGGATGCAAATTCTGTTCAGGCTCCTCAATTATTATCCACCACGGCATAAGAGAAGAATTACTGCGATAACCGATTGTCGCAAGTCGCATTAGAAGTATGACAAGCTGAATACTTCCCATTCCCATGTCAGCAAGATGAATTTCATCATCACCAATCTCAACTTTTACATAATAGCCTTCTCCATCAAGGGGAGTAATTTTTATATTTTCTCCTATTTCAAACTCTTTAAGCCACTTCTTAATAAAGCGGTCAGCCATGTCTCCAGATTGTATATTTTCCTGATAAAATTCATGAACAATACGAGAATTTATATCCTGCTTATCTTCAATACTTAGAATGAGTTTCTGAGTAGCAGCATGTGCAGGAATATAATCAACATAGACATTGCTTAACACCTTCTCAAGCCTTTCAGCCGCTTCTGCAATAACTTTCCTATTTTCATCAAGAAACTGAATCTTTGAAACTTCATCGTTATAACCCTTTGTATTCTTCTTCATTGAAATAGGAGTATCTGCTATATAAATAAACGTCTTAATATATTGGACGAGAATATTCTCACCAATACTATCATGGTAATATGACAAATTAAAAGTAACACTATCCACCTCATTTTTCTTATCCTGCTGCTTCTGCTCTGATAGCAAAATCCTTTTTTGAGCATTCAACTTCTGTAGTTTCTGCTGTCCTTCTGCAGCTTTTAAAGCATCACTATTACTTGCAGCTTGCTCAATTTCATTTTCAATAATTGCTATTTCATTATCTATCAACATAATTGTTTTCTGCAATTCCTCAGAAGAGTCATCAGTAAGTTTTTTACCAAGACTGAATATCATGGTATTTTTAGAAAAATCAAATTCATATTCACTATGAGATGGCAAAGAAAGCTTCAGTTTCTCAATCGGAATAGAGACCTGACCGTCACCCATAAATCCAGCTACAGTGATTTCGAATTCAATGCCATTATACTCCAAAGCTATAGTAATTCTAGAATCGTCAAGCCAGTTGCACTTTGCCCGTTCAAAAGTTCCTATATGAAGATTATGGAAATCATTTGCATCAAAACGAAACAACGGTTTAGGAGCGATAAGAATAGATTGCATACCTTCTTTTGATGTAACATCTTTCCAACGAAGTGAACGGATATTATCGAGTGCAAGCATAATTGTTTTCACTACAGTTGACTTTCCAGCATTATTCTTACCAACAAAAACGTTGATGTTATTAAATTTGAGCGAGTCAAGAGACTCATATTTGCGAAAATTCTTCAGTCTGATATGTGCCATTTGCCAATCATATTTTATTTCGTTTACAAAGTTATACGCTAACTGTGCAAACGAATTGCATTAATCAATATTTTTTTATCATTTCTTGAATTTTTTCCTTTATTTGGTTTCTCAAACTTTGCGGTGAGAGTATTTCTACGTCATCTCCAAACTGTAAAATAAGTGATTCTAACTCTTTATTAGGTATTACATTAATTTGAACTATTCGCTCTTCTTCATCAATAATCGTTTGACTCCCATGAAGAGGTTTGGTAAGAACATACGGAAATCGCCTTTCTGAGAATTGCAACTTCACATTTTCCACTTCTGCATCCCAATTAATAGTCACTCCCACAATGTTATCAAGTTTATGTTGCAACCGACCATCATCTTCTTCATATGGGATACCTGAGTCAGATATACTTTCTATTCTATCCAAAGGAAGATTAGATATAACACCTTTCTTACTTGTATTCTTTCCTAATAAGAACCATCTGTTATTAAATTGTTTAATCAAGTATGGATGAATTGTCCATATGTGTAATACATTATAATATGTACGGTATTCAATGTCTAACGTTTGTTTATAAAGAATCGAGTTGAATAATTTGTCAATATAATGCATGCCCTTTAGGGCAGGAACATGTTCAAAGTCTAAAATAAGAGTTGATGATTTCTTGAAGCCTCTTTGCAATTTGAATAACAGATCATCCATCCATTCAAAGCAAGGCATTCCTTTAAACCTTTCTAACATTGTAATTGCCTCGTTGAGTTTATTATACTCTAACTCCGATAGAAGCGTTTCATTAATGGTAAAATTTGTATCTTCATAACGGTAATAAACTTTTTTCCCATCCTTATGTCTAACAAGAGGAATACTCCATCCTGCTTCACTCTCCATAAAATTAATATCATTAAGAATAGTGCGACGACTACATCCTATTTCTTTTCCACAATAATCATATATAGCCTTTGCACAAGCATCTATGAGATCATCAATATAATACCTCTTAAACTTATTACGAAAACATTTGTCCAATGTTTGGTACCTGATTGTTGGATATTTAGTATCTGCCATATTATTACAATCTTTTGAGCAAGAACTTATATAAATCTTGTGTCTCTTTATTTAATCTTTAATTGATTTTACAAAGGCTTTACCTTTCTCAGTCAGCACATACTCTCCTGTCTTACAAGAGCCTTGATACTCTATCAAATTAAGTTCCTCTGAAACAAACTGCTTAAGAATTCTATCAATTGAAAGCGTTGATATTTTTATTGCATCATGCAAGTCTTTTCTTATAGCTATTCCAAGTTCTGAAATCCTCAACAGGATGCTTTTTATCTTATCATTTATCTTATCATCATCTGAGTATATAAAATCATCCCCAATCAAGACTCTATCACCAAAACCCTCTCTACAAGGTATCTCAATCACAGCAGGACCAGAACCATTTCTTCTTAGCTCGTCTTGTATGGTTGGGATACCGGTTCCTCTACCTTCGGACAACTGAAATTCTTTAAGATAATCCCCCAAACGACGGTTACGATAACGACGTGACTTCAATCGTTCTGCCTTTTGGATAGCATCAATGCTGATGGAGCGGTCCGGACCGGCATAGCTAAGAATTGAAATCTTATCTGGATTCCACCCTGTCTTAAACTCAATACGGATAGATACTATTTTACGCTTATGAAGGAGGTCTTCTATATTTACCGGAATAGCCATCTTGATATACTTATTTAGATTTATCCTTTTCTACATGAAGCAATTCTCTTACATCAACATCCAAAAGTTCCGCTATGCGAAATAATGTTTCCAAATCTGGTTGTGAAGCATTAGTACACCAACGAGAAACAGATGTCACATTCCTACCAACTTGCTCAGAGAGCCATTTAGCCGTTTTATTCTTTTCAACAAGGACTATTTTAATCCTATTCAATTGCTTCATAATTGAAATAATTTGTAGTTTAATGCAAATATATCAAAATTCAATGTGACAAGCTAATGTTGTTTAATTTATTTTGGTGCATAAAGTCCAAATAAAAAGGTCATCTCAATATTCATTTTGAGACAACCTCTTATCATTTACAATTTGCATGTACTCAAAGACAAAAACTACAAAATCTCAATAAATTAAAGATTTGTCATACCTTTAAATTGCTTTTAACTCTTTCCATAAGCAAGTCTCATGTATGCCTCGTGTTGTTCTTCACGCTTATAATCATTCAAATTTTCTTTCAAACACAAATCTATCCATGAATATACATTTCCCGGAAGATTTTTATTTTGTTTAAGATTCTCAAAACATCTTCTACGATCTTCAATTAGAGGTATTGAACTACCGGTCCATGAGAATGTATTGAGATTTGCATGAAACTCATCAAGCACCTGTTCCTGATTACCATAATTTTCTATCAACCAGATCGCAAATGAATGAAATGAACTGATTGCTCCAGTATCAGAATCTGCATTATCAAATATAGGGCATGTTGCAGCACAAACCAAAGCTCCATATTTAAAGTCACTACAAAGTTGTTTCATTTGCGCTATATGACCAGAGAAAAGGATCTTTTCACCAAATTCAAAACCAGAACCTATTGTATATTTAACATTTAAAAAAAAGAGTATTCTATTATCAAAGTCAGTTAACGCTTCTGAGAAATCAGCCCAAATATAATCACGATACTTATCAGTCAATAATATCTCGTATATTTCTTCAACATGGAATAACGAGTTATTAAATGAAAGGAATTCGATTAATTTTACATTCAAAGACTTCGCAAAATTCAAATCAAAACTCTTATTTAATAAGCTTTTAACTAAGTGTACAAATTCATAATTAAAATTATCATTACCTTTTAATGGATAGTTTAATATTATTTTTTGATAAAGTTGAACAAGTTCAGTATTAGTATAACATTCATCTAAATACCAATAATGCGAAATATGATCAAATAGAAGCGGTATATCTGCTCCACATTCTTCTAATTGAGTTGCAACAACAAGAATATCGGAAGCTTTATTCAGACGAATCTCAGAAAGGTATTTTCTAACATATGATTTTTCGATAACTCCTTCAGAAACTTTTTGCATAACAAAAGATAATTTGGATCTTACATTATCATCAGTTACGGCAAAAATAGAAATTGCTATATCTATATAACCTTCATCAAACAACTGATGCGCAAAAGGCCATACTAATTGTTTTTCATTCAATTTGCCAAAGATGCTAACTAAAAGGGGACTATAAAATTTCTTACCTTGCTTATAAATGTACCCTTTAATATAATCACAAAAAGCTGCAATATCACCTACTGGCATGTTTTTAGCCAAAATTGCATCAAAAGCCCATGAAATATAACCATTATTTTGATCCAATAATTGAAAAACTTCTTTACTTAAATAAGCTTTATTACTTATAAACTCTTCGGCAAATGGTAATACAACTTTCTCTTCTTGTTGAATTATATCTACACCTCTATCAAACTTTGTATACATATCATGTAGGGCATTCTTCATTCTACCGATGGTATCTTGTGGAGTTAGCTTTTCAAGCCAAAATAAGATTTTCTCACCAATTTCTGAAGTTACTTTATCATAATTCTTAGTTTCAACAAGAGCTTTATGCATCTCATTCCAATGATAGTTCAATTGAGGAGCAAGTAAATCTATAAATTTAAACAATAGTTCTGGCCTTCTCGAGTGAATTAGCATACGAGTATTGCTACAAATTATTTCTGCAATAGTTTTTGTTAATTTAGGTTCTTTTTCTATCCAATCTTTTAAAAAGTCATATAAATTATCCCAATATTCAGAAATTTGATCCCATGTAGGATGGAAGTCTCTCTTCTCAATAAAACCAAACTTTTCAGCTCCTCCCATGCGAACAAGATTAGAGCTATTAAATGCACCTTTAATCGCATCTAATAACAAATTGTTGTATTCTACACCTTCTCTGTGAAGTTTCTGAATAACACTAATACGAGCATTCAAATCACTCTCGGTTCCAGCTAAAGCAATATGGAATAACTGCAAAAACTGTCCATGAGCATTGTTTGCCCAAGCTTCGTTTTCAGCTACTGCAAGACGAGCCATTAGACAAGCAGCCTTTTCAAAACAATCATCACAAAAACATAGCTTTTCCAAAGTTCTTACAATATTTCTACGTGCATCACCTATTAAATTATCTTTTAGAAATTTAATAGACTTAACGTAAAGAACAGAATACAAACAATTAACAACTGCGACTGGGTTCACTGTACACATTGCGAGGATGAGCCGTGAACCGAAGTCAGAACAAATCACATCCTCGTTTGCAAAAGGGCCTCCATTAATATTTACAAGTTCAGCATATAAATCTTCTGCATCTTTATTACCTTGCATATACTCTAATCTGGATGACCATGATTCAAGTATCGGTTTCTTTATAGAGTCTTCTTGTTTTGCAAGATCTTTAATAGTATCTATTAATCCTCTACCTTGCTTTTTTATCCATTCTCCAACTAGCCATATAGCAAGTGGTTGCGGCCTCATATTGATGTAAATAGAGTCTCTTTCTATCAAATTTCTATTAGTCAACTCATTTACAACATTATTAAAAAGTGTTGTTTTATTGATCATAGTCTCAATTGGTGTAAACTTTGGACTATTAATCAGATAGTTTGCAATTTTTGATTGTGCATTATCGTAATCCAAAGGTAGGCAAAGTGCCAAAGTTTGCATAACTCTCTTTTGTTCTTCTGGATATTGTCCCCTAATATCCAATAGATGTTCAAACAATAGATTATCATTTACTGCAACCAATGAATCCGTTTTATTAAAAGCTTGGATAAGAAGCAAAGCCATAAATGGAATATTACCAGCATGTTTCTTAATGATACGACGATATTCTTCTGATACCTCGCGCGTTTTATTTTGGTCAATTATTTTATCTACAATTATATCAGTTTCCAAATCTTTTAAATTGAGTAAGTTATATCCTCCATTTGTATAATCATTGGGATCATAATGAATGGATATAATACGAAATGCTGTACCAAACTCTGCAATCAGAGTCCTAAAATTAGCATCAGAGCAATTATCCAATATAATTGTTGCATTTATTCGTTCTATTAACAAATAACTGAGTGCATTTCTTAACAAATCTACATTAGCATTACAAGCATAAAAAACATTTTCAGATTTAGCATCCGCAAAGGCCTTCTGAACAAGAAAAGTTTTGCCCATACCAGATAGACCGACTAAACGTATATGTCCATTTGCAGGATCAACAATAAGACTCCGCAATCTGCTTAACTCTTCTGTGTCTACATAGGAAAATACATCATGTGTATTATTAAATCGAGCAAAGTCACTAAATTCTTGTAAAGGAATAATATTACGTTTGAAATTTTGTTTTTGTTGTAACTCCAATATTTCCATTGTTTTATTCTGCTTGGATATCATATTTCCAAGCAACTTAATTATCTTATCAATCTTTTTAGCTATAATATTGAAAAACTGTTCAATCGAAGCCTCATTTTTTCTGAATATAAAATACACACAAACGGCAACAGTCATACAAACAAAATAGAGTACAGTGATATACATACTTGTATTATCATACTGAAACTCTAACCATAAATTAAAAAATCCTTTATTTTTAGAATATAGTACGCCCGCTTTTACGATAGGTTCAAAAAAGCTAAATCCCATATATGCATTTGATAAAAGACGCATAAAATACATTACTACCTTAGTTGGTGTACCTTTAAAGTAATAGTCAAATACCTTTAATGTCAAAACATAAAAAAGCTTTTTCCAGAAGCTATATTCACCAGCTTCATTATCAAATTTAGCTTTCAAACTAAATGCAGAAACAAGCACAATTAAAATTACAACTATAATCATGTTTTAATTATATTTTAAATTTATTCAACTAGCATAAGATTAAATGAAAGTTCTTTATATCATCATTGGATTTACTACTTCTGTGTAAATTAGCGATGACAAATAATTTTTCCATACATCAATTCTTCTTTTAATATCTCATATACATAAGCAGAACTTTCAACATATAATCCAGTTGTTTCATCTGAAAGTTTAGCAAAAGTCTCAGAGTTGTAAAATTCTTTGACAGCAGTTAGTAAATCACATCCGCTATCTTCCATAAGATAAGCTATTATATCTTTAGTAATACCTTCTATTAGATATTGCATTTGTTTATTCATATTCTATGCAAGTATTTAATGGCTTCTGCCGAATGAAAAAAATATTGTGATGAAACCTTTTTGTATTTTAAACCATTCACGAGCATTTGCAAATCAATAATTCCATCATCAAAATTACGAAACAAGGTTGCAATAGTATCATCGGCAACAGGGCCTATTACGATGTCAAAAGAATGTGTCGGTTGCATGTTTTTCCTGCTACGGTTAGCCATCACAAATAAAGCCCATTCTTCACTTGGTTCTTCAAATGTTTTGACCGAAAGAATCTTTAAAGCTGTTTCGTCAAATTCAAACTCTGTAACAACGGCTTCTCCACCATAAATAGCAGATGTACGTCTAGCCATTTGTTCTGCCTGCTCCTTAATCTCTGTCAAATAAAATCCTTGTCCAAAATCCTTATAAGGTTTGCATTTTGACAGATCTATTTGATCTATTACCATATTCGAACCATGATATAGTTTCATCGGATACCTCCTCCATTATTTAGACAAACTTGTGTAAGATCCTGAACACTATCATCAAATGAGAGTAAATGTTCAGCATCGTAATGCTCTGTAATAAAATCAATACCTTTAAAGCGTATCAAATAATTACT
>ERZ1023630.227-NODE-227-length-18935-cov-10.880350_pt1 | contig 18935 bp, 13 predicted proteins | sample MGYA00380332_ERZ1023630 | MGnify/ENA primary metagenome ERZ1023630 (study PRJEB33179, sample SAMN07448973) | human gut metagenome | biome: Human-gut; feature: Human associated habitat; material: Faeces | host: Homo sapiens | place: India: Bhopal | collected...
GATTTTTACGCATGTTACTAAATAAATTGTGTCAACTTATTTAGTACACTACACCCTTCTGAGCCACATTCCTCGTCTTTCTATTTCTAAAAATGATTCTTACCTTATAGTTTTTTTCTGAAAAAGTATGAAAATCAGATTTTTTTTTCTTTAATTTGTAAGAACCTTTACTAAGGGTAAAGAAAAAACTAGGATATTATACTCTTTAAAATCTATATACGATGGAAGTAAATGAAACCAACCGCCCATTAACCGAAACTCCGATGGAACAACCCATTGAAGCACCGGTTCCTACTGTTGAAGACACCGAAAAGGAAACATCCGCTCCCAAACAAACACTGGAAGAAGTGGTGCAACGCCTCAAGGAAATCAACGAAAAAAACGACCTGACCGACAAGCAGGAAATCGATTCACTTAAACAAACGTTCTACAAACTACAAAAAGCCAAATCAGAAGCGGCACGGAAAGCTTTCATCGACGAAGGGGGAAAGGCAGAAGACTTCACTCCGGAAACAGAACCGGCAGAAGAAGAATTCAAAGCTGTCATGAACGCCATCAAGGAGAAGAGAAATGCCTTAGCGGCTGCACAGGAACAGGAAAAGGAAGAAAACCTGACCAAGAAACTGGGTATCCTGGAAAGAATGAAGTTCCTGACCGAATCGCAGGAAGATACCAACAAGATATACGACGAATTTAAGAAATTGCAGCAGGAATGGAATGAAATAGGCCAGATTCCGGTAGCGAAAGTAAATGAACTGTGGAAGACTTACCAGCTTTACACCGAAAAATTCTATGACATGGTGAAGCTGAACAATGAATTCCGCGAATATGACTTCAAGAAAAACCTGGAACAGAAGACCCGCTTGTGCGAAGCTGCAGAAAAACTGGCCGAAGAGCCTGACGTAATTTCTGCTTTCCACCAGCTGCAGAAGCTTCATCAGGAATTCCGTGCCATCGGCCCGGTAGCCAAAGACCTGCGCGAAGAAATCTGGAGCCGTTTCAAGGCTGCCTCTACGGTTGTCAACAAACGCCACCAGCAGCATTTTGAAGAACTGAAAGAAAAAGAACAGAATAACCTGGACCAGAAGACGGTGATTTGCGAAATCGTGGAAGGTATGGAATATGACACCTTCACTACTTTTGCTGACTGGGAAGACAAGACCAATGAAATCCTTGCCCTCCAGGCCAAATGGAAAACCATCGGCTATGCTCCGCAAAAGATGAACGTCAAGATTTTCGAACGTTTCCGCGCTGCCTGCGATGAATTCTTCCGCCGGAAAGCTGCTTTCTTCAAATCTGTGAAGGAAACAATGGCAGCCAACCTGGAAAAGAAAAAAGCGTTCTGCGAAAAGGCTGAAGCCCTGAAAGAAAGTACCGACTGGAAAGAAACGGCTGAAATCCTGACCAAGCTCCAGAAAGAATGGAAGACCATCGGTCCGGTTGCCAAGAAACATTCAGATGCCGTATGGAAACGTTTTATAGGTGCCTGCGATTATTTCTTTGAACGGAAAAACAAAGCGACTTCTTCACAACGCTCGGAAGAAGTGGAAAACCTGGCCAAGAAAGAAGATGTCATTAAGCGTATGACTGCCCTGGAAGCTGCCGGAACTGCAGACGATGCAACTGCCGAACAAGTACGTGCCCTGATGAAGGAATGGAATGCCATCGGCTTCGTTCCTTTCAAGGAAAAAGACCGTCTGTATAAAGAATTCCATGCATTGGTAGACAAGCTGTTCGACCGCCTGCACCTGTCGGCTACTGAAAAACGCCTGAGCAGTGTACGCACTAACGGCAACAAAGAAGGAAATCTCTACCGCGACCGTGAACGCCTGGTTCGCACTTACGAAGGGCTGAAAAACGACATCCAGACCTACGAAAACAACCTTGGCTTCCTGAATTCTTCTTCCAAGAAGGGAAATACACTGGTGGCCGACATCACCCGCAAGATTGAGCGCCTGAAGAAAGACATGGAACTGGTGCTGAAGAAAATCAAGGACATTGATGAAAGCTTGAAAGAAAAAGAATAAAAACAGCTTACTCAAACTAATTTTATTACCACAAGAGGTATCCATTCCCATGGATACCTCTTTTTTTGTTTTTCTTTCAATTTTTCACAAGAATTTCACTCGATTGTAAAATCTTCACGCAACCAAGCCATGTTTGATATTTTTTTGTCTGATTATCCGTTTATGCACCTGTTATATTCGCAATTACTAGTCTGTCAAAGAGTTTGTCTCCAAAATACCGTCTGTTTAATTTGTAAATAAACTCGTTGAGATACAACTGTAAGTATTTCCTTTTGATTTTATGGTAGTTGCCCAGCAATGTCCGTTTTGCATTACTGATTGCGATATGCACCCATTTGAGTGTTTCCTTGGTGGTTTTGGCGTCTGATTTCTCGGTGACGTGCAATTCCACCAGATCGGAGATGTCAACGTAAGAAGTGCTTTTGTCCGAAAATACGATGGCATCATCCTCCATGCAGTCCCTGACCACGCCGTTGATTCCTTCACTTTGATGGCTATCCAGTACCCTGGCCTTGAAATAACGCACATGCTTCTCCTTTTTGCCCGTTTCGATATCTTCCAACGGGGTGCTTTCGGCCATCACCGCAACGTTCTGCTTTCCCTCGGCTCCCCGGCCACGTGTACCCTTGCCTCGCTCGATTTCCTTACTGGCCACCGAAAAGTAACCCTCATCCAGTTCTATCATCCCTTCCAGTGTATACCTTGCATCCCGGTTGCCCATCGCCCTGCGGAGTTTGTGTACCATCGCCCATACCGGTTCGTAACGCTTCAATCCTAATTGCTTCTGGAGTTCGTTGGTGGAGAATCCCTTTTTTGTGCAACTCATCAGGAACATCGTTTTGTACCACACCAGAAACGGCAGCTTGGAGCTCTCCATGATCGTACCGCTGCGCAACGAGGTGCGGAAACGGCAACCTTTGCATTCATAACTCCATTTACCCTGTAACCAATAATGGGAAGTGCCCCCGCATCGCTTGCAGACAACCCCTTCCTTATCACGCTGCTCCTTGAAATGCAAACGACAATCTTCCTCCGAACCGAAATGAGCCGTAAAACTGAATATGTTCATAATCCCTGCTTTTTGAGCGCTAATATACTAAAAATATTAGGTGTGTTTGCGGAGAATCAGATTTTTTTGAAAAATAATCGTATAAATATTTTATTACTCCAAGAAAATATCTTAAATTAAAGCCAAAATTCAAGAAACAAACTTTCTTGTATTTTGTTAACCCGAATAAAATATAAGCAAAATATAATTCTGAATGAATTAAAAACATAAAATAAACTATTCTTAATATGAAAATGAAATCACTATTAGGGATTGTACTTTCCCTAAGTATTCTGCAATCTTGCCAGAATGACGAAACAAACATCATCCAGAATGAAGTGAATAACAAAGGCATCACATTCTCTTCTATCATAGATGATGCACAAAATTCCAGAGCTTACGATACGTCGTGGGAAGCCAATGACGTAATTGGTGTATTTATGCTAGCCAACAATAGTGATAAAAATGTACTGGCTACAAACATTCCTTATGCAACATCTAAAGGAGACGGCTATTTCGTAAGCCAGAATAGTCCCATATACTATCCGGAAGACAATAGTGCGGTCGACTTCATTGCATATTATCCTTATAGTGAAACTATTAGTGACTATAAAAACTATCCCATTGATTTAAGTAACCAAACCAAACAAAACGCCATCGACTTGATGACTGCAGTAAACCTGACAAACCGTCAATTGGCGTCTCCACAAGGTAATCTGCAATTCAAGCATCTGTTGGCTAAATTGGTGCTGAATTTGAAATCTACTTCTGGAAGTTCCCTGAAAGGAATCAAAGCTTCTATCAGCGGACTGCAAGTAAAAGGAACAGCTAATCTTTCTGACGGTACCATTACTCCTTCCGGTGAAGCTACAACCTTTTCCTTATTTATAAATGAGGAAGCCACACAAGCAGAAGCCATTCTGTTACCTCAAACCTTGAGCGGAAACCTGAAAATCAAACTGGAACTGAACGGACAGAGCAAAGAAATTAATACGGAGATTTCTGGAAGCATTGAGCAAGGTAATAAATATATATATAATGTAAATGTGAATTATCAGGGGGGAGAGATTACGACCGACCCAGAAGCAAAATATACGAAATGGTTTGAAACACCGGTAATTACTGAGTCACAACTGAATCAATCTAATATAAAATACGTTACTCATTATACCGGAATAACTTATGACGAAGCTCCACTCAACGGTATTGAGATCCGTAATTATAGTATGCTATACGATACCAATCTGAAAATTGCTTACTGGGTATCCTATCCATTATGCGGATGGTATCTGGAAGGAAACATAGGCCGTACGGAGGATTGGGGTTATGACCCTAAAATAGCAACTAACCTTCAAGCGAATCTCAAAAAAGCTCTCAGCGGTTACAGCAGAGGGCATCAGATTCCGAGTGGTGATAGACAGCGTAAAGACTGCGACATGAATAATCAGACTTTCTATTACACCAATATGACTCCGCAATTACAAAATGGATTGAATGGAGCTATTTGGGCTCAACTAGAAGGCGCTGTCAGAGGCTGGAGTAGTGGGATAGACACACTATACGTAGTAACAGGTGCGATGCCTACTACGGCAACTGATAAGCAAATACAATATGCTAAAGATAATAATGGAAAAAATATAGCAATACCCAAATATTACTTCAAAGCATTAGCCCGTAAAGTAGGTGGAAACTATCAGACAATCGCTTTTAAACTTGACCATAAGGCATATAGCGATACACAATATATGAAATATGCTATCAGCGTATCAGAACTTGAGAATATGACAGGGTTCACTTTCTTTCCATCATTACCTTCTGAGGTAAAAAAGACGCTAAATACATCGCAATGGAATTAAATCTATCTGATACAGAATCTACAAACTTTCTAAATAAATTAGTATGAAAATCTCGAATCTACTGTACATGGGGGCATTATCAACCCTAGCTCTAATGAGTTGTACAAACAATGACGACAACAGCGAATGGTACGGAAGTGAAGGCATCGTATTTACCACAGCTATTCAATCAAGAGTTTCAGGTAACACTTGGAATGCAAACGACGAAGTAGGTATTTACATGATGAACGCAGGAAGTGGAATTGAGGCTGCAACCGCACAAAACAAAAAGTACATTGCACAGACCAACGGCACATTGACGGCTGCTCCAGGTAATGGCATTTATCTCCCTGAAAGCGGAAATGTAGACTTCATTGCATATTATCCCTATACCACAAGTGTAAGCGGCAATAAGCTTGCGGTAAATGTATCCGACCAGAGCAATCCGGCTGCTATCGACTTGATTTATTCTAACGGTACTAAAGGAGTAGCAGCAACTACTGCCACCACTATTAGTCTGGGATTTACACACCAACTGACTAAAGTCACCCTGAATGTAACCAAAGATGAAACAATTGAAACTCTTAACGGATTGGGTGTAAACATTAAGGGTATCAGCACAGAAGGTGAATTTAACTTGGCTGACGGAACACTGACTGCTACAGCAGGAACCAACAATAAAGATGTAGCGATGTACATAGATGCACAAGGTACAACAGCTACGGCTACAGCCATCATTCTCCCAACAGCTGCAAGCACCGACCAGACGTCACTCAACCTGACTTTTAACCTCAACGGTCAATCATTCACCCATACAATTAGTGACGCAAGTATTTTTGAAAAAGGAACAAATGTAAGCTTTAATGCAAAACTATCCATCAACAATGGGAAACCGGTTGTTACAGTAGGAAATGCAACAATCAGCAACTGGACTGAAAAACCAGGTGGAGATATTAATGTTGATTTCGATGGTGGAACTCAACCAGGTGGAGAAACTGTGGTCTTTGAAGAATCATTCGCTACCAGCCAGGGCAACTTCGAAATAGACAACAAGCAACTCCCTGAAGGTGGAACATTCGTTTGGAAACACGATGCTGGGACTCCTGAAGGAGGAAGTCCATATTATTATATGAAAGCCAGCGCATTTATCAATAAAGCCGCAAAAGCATCAGAAAGCTGGCTGATATCTCCTGAAGTAGACTTATCTACAGCTACAAATGCAACTTTAACCTTCATGCATATCATTAACCATGCAGGTGACATGCAAACTCAACAAACTTTGTGGGTAACCGAAACATCTACTGAAAACTGGCAACAAGTAACAATTCCAAACTATCCAGCTGGAAATAACTGGAACGAAGTTTCTTCAGGAAATATTGACTTATCCGCTTATGCCGGTAAAAAAATCAAGTTTGCATTCAAATATGTAAGTACCACAGCAGCTGCTGCAACATGGGAAGTATATGATGTGAAAGTCGTTGCCAATGGAGAAGGAGGAGGCACTGTTGATCCAGAGCCGGAACCAGGCACAGCTGAAACCATATTCTTAGAAACATGTGGTCAAACTAATGTTGGCAGTACTAAATATAAAATTAATGACTATACAGGATGGGATAACAATGAAACACTTACTTTCAGAGACGAATTCGCTGGAGAATTCCAAAATGCAGATGTCAGAGCTACTTCAACTTTAGATAATAATGTTTGGTTACCAGCTTATACCCAATCAATAGAAAAACCAGCAGGCCTCAAGATTTCTGGATTCAATGTTTCTAACTACACAAGTTTATCATTAGAATATGACATTGCGGCTAATGTAACTCCAGCAAATCAAAATATAATCAAAGTAAGAACAGATAAAGGAAATCTAACAATTGAAAGTAAAGAATTTGCAGCTAACAATAAATATCAAACTGTAACTGTAAGTTTACCTGATGATATTACCTATATTGAGTTTGTTTCTGATGCAGATAATACAGTTGGATTTAGATTAGATAATATCAAACTAACAGGTATATCTAAGTAATACAATTTTACTCCTAATCCCACAAGAGAACATGAAAAAGCTCTATAAAACTTTTTCATGTTCTCTTTCAACCCCTTATAAAATAACACTAAACTAACAATTATTTTTTATGAAACACAAATTACTGTTCTTCATGGCATTCTTCCTTCCTTGCCTTGTTTTTGCACAAGGAAATGTAAGCGTGAAAGGAAGTGTGATCGGAGCAGTAAGCAATGACCCTATTCCAGGTGTAATTGTGACGGTGACAGAACTGAACCGCCAAGTCACAACCGACGCGGACGGAATTTTCACCATCCGAAATATTCAGCCGGGAACTTACGTCATTCAGCTTAACTCCGTAATGATTACGCCCAAGAGTGTCTCCATTGAAGTAGAAAACTTAGGCGTAACTGAACTAAAACCTATCCGAGTAACTGAACTTAACGCAAACGAAGACGTGTCCATGATTGGTATCATTGATGCCGGTATGGTGGATGATGACGTGGAAACCTCCGGGCAGGATGTCAGCTCTACCGTGATTCTGTCAAATGATATTTTCCTGAATAAAGCTGCCTATCAACTTTCACCCGCACGCTTCTCTCCACGTGGATACAATAGCACACAGGAAGTAAAATACATCAATGGCGTAGAATTCAACGACCAGAACAGAGGTGTATTCAACTATGCGGCAGTAGGTGCACTGAACGACATGACACGTAACGGTGATGTCACCAACTTCACAGCTCCTTCGTCCTTTACTTTTGGTGAGTTGGGAGGTACGGAAAACATCAACATGCGTGCCAGCAGCTATACACCTGGAGGAAAGTTAACCTTAAGCTATACCAACCGAAACTATTATCTCCGTGGTATGTTTACCTACTCTACCGGACTGAAGGACAACGGATGGGCATTCACCACCTCTATTGGTGGACGCTATTCGAATGAAGGTAACATCGACGGAACTTTCTACAAGAACGTTTCTTTCGCCTTCTCTGCTGAAAAGCAATGGAAAGGAGGAGAACATAGTCTGTCAATGGTAGCTTTCGTATCACCGGTACAGCGTGGGCAGCAAGGTAGTTCTTACCGCGAAGTGTATGAACTGACAGGAAACTACCTTTACAACCCGAACTGGGGATACCAGAACGGAGAGAAAAGAAATGCAAAGGTGGTTACGGCATTCGACCCGACTGCCATCATTTCGCACATCTGGAAAATCAACGACAATATAACGCTGACTACAGGTGTAGGAGCACATTATGCCCGCTACGGTAATACGGCCCTGAACTGGTACAATGCTCCTGACCCTCGCCCGGATTACTACCGCTACCTGCCTTCGTATTTTGAAGATGAAATGGTACAACTAAGATACAAAGAGTTGTGGCGTACTAACCAGACCAGCTTTACACAAATCAACTGGGATGACCTCTACCTGGCTAATGCCAACAACATTCGTAATGGTAACGGAGCAGCTGTTTACATGCTGGAAGAACGTCGCAGTGACCTGTTGGAAACTTCATTCAACTCTACTTTGAACGCACGCATGAGCCGTCATTTCGACATCACAGCCGGAGTCGGTGCACGCTACACTCAGTCACGCCAGTTCAAGACCGTGGCCGACCTGCTGGGAGCAGAATATGTGCTGGATATTGATAAGTTTGCAGAACAAGACTTCTCTGGTGATCCGGACAAAATTCAGAACGACTTGAACCGCCCGCAGAGAAAAGTATACGAAGAAGGAATTTTCGGTTACAACTATAACCTGAACATTTATTCACTGAATGCCTGGGTCGTGAATCAGTATCATTCACGTTATTGGGATTACTATTACGGAATGAAGCTGACTTACACCAGCTTCCAGCGTGATGGTAAAATGCGTAACGGACGTTATCCGGACAGTTCTTTCGGCAAAGGTGCGCGCCATCAGTTCACAGACTTAATGGTAAAGGGAGGACTGACCTACAAGTTCAACGGACGTCACATGATTAACGCCAACATCAGTTATGGTAGTGAAGCTCCGTTGCCCAACGAAGCATACGTATCACCGCGTATCACAGACCGTACCATTGATGACATGAAGAGTGGACGGGTTCTCTCTGCCGACATCAACTACATCTTCTCTACTCCTCACCTGGCCGGACGTATCGGAGTATTCCAGACTAATTTCTATGACCAGATGGAACGTAGCAGCTACTATGACGGCATTGAAGGAACATTTATCAACCACGTGTTGTATGGAGTAAACCGCATTCACAGAGGTATTGAGCTGGGAGCTACTTACAAACTGGATGACCATTGGAGCTTCGACCTGGCCGGAACCGTAGGTGAATATTATTACAGCAACAACCCTGACGGTATCAAGAACTCTGAAAACGGAAAGATAGTAGAAAGAGAACAAGTATACATGAAGGATGTTTACGTAGGTGGAGTTCCACAGATTGCCGGTACATTCGGAATCCGTTACTTCATCAAATACTGGTTCCTGGGAGCCAACCTGAACGGATTTGCACGCAACTACATCGAAGCTGCTCCCCTCCGCCGTCTGGCTTCAAGCTACACAGAAGTAACTCCGTATAACCAGTATTACGATGCCTTCAAGCAGTTGACCACACAAGAACGTTTCCCGGCAGCCTATACATTAGACTTGTCTATCGGAAAAATTTTCTACTTGCCTGGAAGACAATCTATCAACTTCAATCTTTCTCTGAACAATGTATTGAACAAGAAAGATATTTGTACCGGAGGATACGAACAGGGACGATTTGACCTTGACCATCCGGAACGCTTTGGAGGAAAATACTACTACATGCAGGGCATCAACTGTTTCCTGAATGTGAGCTACCGTTTTTAATCATTAACCTACATAAAACTCAGAATATATGAAACTTTTAAGAAATATCAGTCTGCCACTCATTGCCTCACTCGCTCTCTTTGCATGTGAACGAGACTATGATGCTCCTCTCTTGACAGAACCTGAATACACAGGTCCAGCAGCCAATATCACGATTTCAGAATTGCGTACACAGAATGCAGCAGCTACTCAGGACGTTCCTATCATCATCACGCAAGACCAGGTACTCAAAGCCGTCATCACAGGTAACGATGAATCAGGAAACATCTTCAAGAAAATCTACTTGCAGGATGAAACGGGTGCCATTGAAATGGAAGTAGACCAAAGCAGTGTGTACAACTATTATCCGGTAGGTCAGACTGTATATGTAGACCTGAACGGATTGAGCATTTCTGTATACGGTGACGAACAACAGCTAGGACATCCAGAAGGATATTTATTCCGCACACCGTGGGAAGATTTCGAAAAACATGTCAGCAAAGACGGATGGGCTAATCCAGAAAATGCCAAGCCTGTTGTAATTGATGACATCAGTACCATCAACGCTGCTCCCGATAACTATAAATTCAAATTAGTGCAATTTACCGGAGTTACTTTCCAGAACGGTGGTAAGGGTATCTTTGCTCCAGAAGATGGTTATGGTGAAGAAAATATTACCGACAGTCATGGAAATACTATCATGATTCGTACCAGCAATTATGCCAGCTTTGCAGGTAATAAACTTCCAGAAGGAAAAGGTAATGTAACAGGTATCTTAGGAAGATTCAGAGGTACTTGGCAGCTTACTTTACGCACTGCTAATGACGTAAGCGACTTTACCGGAAGCAATGAAGAAGGTGGAAATGAAGGTGGAGAAACTCCAAGTGGTGAAACCGTTTTATTCCAAGAATCTTTTGGAACTCCAGAGAAGAGCGGAACCTACTGGCCATATTTCAGTGATTATACTGGATTTGATAATCCTGCCAGCATGTTTGAGAACACATCTGAAGAAAAAGCATCTGTACGTATTGTAAGTAATCTTACGAATGTCTGGTTCCCTGGAACAAAAGATGTAGCAATTGCTATCAAAAATATCAATGCACAAGGTAATACATCTGCTACTTTAGAATATCAAGTAGGCTCCAATGTATACAAAGCAGGAGAAAAACAAGATTTAAAAACCTTGAGAGTAAAATGCAATGGACAAGAATTAAGTATTCCAAGCAAAGAAGTTACCGGTGATGCTCAACAAGGAAATACTCCTTTCAAAATGACGATTGAAAATGTAACAATATCCGACAATACAACTTTAGAGTTCTATTGTACAACCTCAGAAAACACTTATGGTTTACGCTTATACAGCGTCAAACTCTATGTTCCAGGAGGTGGAAGTGGCAGCACCGGTGGTGGCGGAGGTACAACCATTGAACCCACTCCAAGCAATTAATGCACACATCAAACCATGAAAGTTATGAATAAACGATTGCTTATTTTCACTTTGTTCATTACTTGTGTATATACCACCAGTCTGTTTGCACAAGACAGACTGGGTGTTTATGCAGCCGCATTCTATAATTTAGAAAACCTTTGGGACACGGTGGACGACCCTAACAACGAAGGGGATGATGATTTCACTCCGGAAGGAAAGTATGAATGGACTCAGACCAAGTATGAACAAAAGTTACAGAATATTGCCAAGGTAATCTCACAATTGGGAAGAGATTATTGTCCGGCAGGCCCTGCTATCATCGGTATCTCAGAAGTGGAAAACCGGAAAGTATTGGAAGACCTGACAAAAACAGCTCCCATCAGTGGAACGGGATATGAAATCGTACATTTCGAATCGCCCGACCACAGAGGTATCGACGTAGCAGCCTTGTACAACCCGAAACTGTTCAAGCTGATTGATGCCAGAATCTATCCTTTCAACAAGCCGGATATGCCGCACTATAAAACCCGCGACATTCTGCTGGTAAGTGGTATACTGGCCGGGGAACCGTTTCACCTGATTGTAAATCACTGGCCTTCACGCTACGGTGGATCCGCTTCTTCTCCGCTGAGAGAATTTGCTGCCAGCATCGTGAAACACATTGGCGATTCTATCCATGCACAGAACCCGGAAGCAAAAGTGCTCATTGTGGGTGACTTGAATGATGACCCGTTCAACAAGAGCTGTAGCGAGGTACTGGGCGCTAAAAAGAACATCAAGGAGGTAAAACCTGACGGATATTACAATGCTACCTGGAAATTGTACGATCAGGGTATCGGTTCTCTCTGCTACCAGAACCAATGGAATTTGTTTGACCAGCAGATTATATCAGGTAACCTGATTGGCAAAGACCGCAGTACATTGAAATTCTGGAAGAGCGAAGTATTCAACCGTCCATTCCTGCTTCAAAAGGAAGGAAAGTACAAAGGGTATCCACTTCGTACATTCTCGGGTACTACATTCCAGAATGGATTCAGCGACCACTTGCCGACCCTCACCTATTTTGTCAAGGTAATGAAGTAAGAGAAAATATATCTTTTCATAAAGAAAGGCGTTCCGACAACACAATCGGAACGCCTTTCTTGTTTCATTTAAAACCTCTTCAAATGCCCTTTAAACTACTACGTAGTAGTTCCTCCGTTACCTCGTAGTAACAGACCGACTACTACGTAGTAATTCATTCATTACCCCGTAGTAAAATTTCCTCCAAATCTTCCGGTACATAGACCTTACCGTTAAACTGCAAAGCTGCTTCTGCCGTATAGCGCTCTTTACGGGTAGCCAGTGTCTTGTCTTCCGTGTGATACAGCAGCAGATTCTTCACTCCAAGCTGAGCTGCTAACCGGCCAGCATCCAAAGCCGTGCTATGATGCTTCTCGTAGGGCTTGAACCGTTCCCGGTCTTCATACAAGCAGAACGCCTCACACAGCAGCCAGTCGGCTCCTTCCACATACATCTGGTTGCATGCGTTATAAGGTTCATCACCCAGACAAACCAGCGATTGTCCATCAGGAAGACAGGTACGGAAACCAAACTGTTTCTCCTTTGTAGAGGCAATGTCAAAGCATTCCACTTCCAGGCCGATGGCCTGAAATTTTTCTCCGTTCTTCACCTCACACAACAGTATCTCTTCTCCTAGGCGTGCCACAATCTTCTTGGGTAAAGTCATCCGGCAAATCCAGTCGAGCACCTGTACCACCTTGTCATGCCCATATATGCGCAGTTCGCCCTGGTACTCTCCTTTCTGAATAGCCTGAGCCACCATACGAATCATCCATATCACACCCAATATATGGTCAGTATGTGCATGCGTCACAAATATCTCATGAATGCCTGACAACGGGATATGTGTCTTCTGCAACTGCGACAGAATGCCGTTACCTCCTCCGGCATCCACTAAAAAGTATTTATCCTCCCGGCACAAGGCAAAACAGGTATTGTAGCAGGCTACGGTGGCCGCATTTCCCGTACCCAGCATAATAAGCTTCATCGAATTTTCCATACAATGTATCCTTTAAAACACAAGACAAAGATATAAATTTCCTGCTTTTATTTTTTTAACACATAAGGATTCTTACCACTATCCCCTTCTTTCCTCAAAATAAGGCACCGAGATTTCAACATAAACATAAAATACAATAAGCCCCTTGCAGGAGACTTTTCCTATTCCTCACGTAAGATATTGAAAATTCGATTTTTCGGGTTGTTGTACTTTTGCCAATAAGCCTGCACGGGAAATTACCTTTTATACATATTGTATGAACTACAAAAACATCACATCACGATATTGTATCAAATAAGATATTTACCCTATTGAACAATAAGGTTTTACAACCCACAAAAGCCCTATTGCATATATCAATAAAAAAAACGTCCTTTGCGGTGTAGACAGAAAAATGCTTATGGAATACACTGAACAATTAGCCAATAATCACATCTCAGTAGACTGCGTGGTCATCGGATTCGATGGAGAGAAACTAAAGGTGTTGCTCGTAAAAAGAATGGGGGAAGAAAGTGGAGAAGTTTTCCACGATATGAAACTCCCCGGAAGCCTTATCTACATGGATGAGGACTTGGATGATGCAGCTAAACGAGTGCTTCGTGATTTGACTGGACTCAAGAACGTAGACCTGATGCAGTTCAAGGCGTTCGGTTCAAAGGACCGTACCAAGAATCCCAAAGATGTTCACTGGCTGGAAAGAGCCGAAAAGGCCAAAGTGGAACGAATCGTAACCATCGCCTACTTTGCCATGGTAAAAATAGACAAGACTCTCAACAAGAACCTGGATGAATACAAGGCAGAATGGGTGGCACTGGAAGAAGTGAAGGACCTGGCATTCGACCACAATCTGATTATTGCAGAAGCCATGAAGTTTATCCGGCAGCACATCGAATTCAACCCGTCGTGCATCTTCGAGCTGCTTCCACGGAAATTTACCGCTCTGCAACTGCGAATGCTGTATGAGGTGATTTACGGCAAAGCATTGGATGTACGCAACTTCCATAAGAAGATTTCCATGATGGAATACATCGTGCCGACGGAAGAATACGAACAGGGAGTATCTCACCGGGCCGCAAGGTATTACCGGTTTGACCGGAAAATCTACAACAAAACAAGAAGATAATTTTAAAAGACTATATAACGATGTATGTATTAGGTTATGACATAGGAAGCTCGTCAGTAAAGGCGAGTCTGGTCAATGTAGAAAGCGGAAAATGTGCAGCATCTGCCTTTTTCCCGAAAACAGAAGCGCCTATCCTCGCTGTCAAACAGGGATGGGCTGAACAGGACCCGCAGAGCTGGTGGGATAATTTGAAACTGGCTACACAAGCCGTTCTCACTGCTTCTGGTGCAAAAGCAGAAGAAATCAAGGCTATCGGTATTTCTTATCAGATGCACGGTCTGGTCTGCGTGGACAAGAACCAGCAGGTGCTCCGTCCTTCTATTATATGGTGTGACTCCAGAGCTGTACCATACGGTCAGAAGGCATTTCAGACATTGGGAGAAGCGCAGTGCTTGTCACATTTGTTGAACTCACCGGGCAACTTCACGGCTTCCAAACTGGCTTGGGTAAAGGAAAATGAGCCGGAGGTTTATGAACGTATCTATAAGGTGATGCTTCCGGGTGACTATATCGCCATGCGACTGACAGGAGAAATCTGCACGACAGTTTCCGGATTATCGGAAGGTATGTTCTGGGATTTCAAGGAAAACAAGGTAGCTGATTTCTTGCTGGATTATTACGGTATTGACTCATCCTTGCTGGCTGACATCCGTCCGACTTTCTCTGAACAGGGTAAAGTAACGGAAAAAGTAGCTGCCGAGTTAGGACTGAAAGCCGGTACTCCGGTAACTTACCGCGCCGGTGACCAACCGAACAACGCTCTTTCGCTGAATGTATTCAATCCGGGTGAAATTGCTTCTACAGCTGGAACTTCCGGAGTAGTATACGGAGTGAACGGTAGTGTCAACTATGACCCGAAGTCACGCGTCAATACATTTGCCCATGTGAACCACACTGCTTCACAGACTCGTCTGGGCGTATTGCTCTGCATCAACGGTACGGGTATCCTCAATTCGTGGATGAAACGCACATTGGCTTCCGACCTCAGCTATGCAGAAATGAACGAGGTTGCCGCTCAGGCACCTATCGGTGCTGCCGGCATCAGCATCCTTCCGTTTGGTAACGGAGCTGAACGTATGTTGCAGAATCAGGAAACCGGATGTTCTATTCAGGGTGTCAACTTCAACCTGCATAACCGCAGCCACCTGCTTCGTGCCGCTCAAGAAGGTATTGTATTCTCCTTCCGCTACGGTATCGACATCATGAAGGGTATGGGAATGGATGTACGGAAGATTCACGCCGGACATGCCAACATGTTCCTGAGTCCGTTGTTCCGCGACACGCTGGCCGGAGTCACAGGTGCTACTATCGAACTCTATGACACAGACGGTTCAGTAGGAGCTGCCAAGGGAGCCGGAATGGGTGCAGGCATCTACCGCGACAATGTGGAAGCTTTTGCTACTCTCGACAAACTGGCTGTCATTGAACCGAAGGCTGCCGACGAAACCGCATACGCCGACGCATACGCACGTTGGAAAGAATGTCTCGAAAAATCAACAAACAATTAAATATAACAATTCATTAACTTATAAAACAAAGATATTATGGCAACAAAAGAGTACTTTCCGGGTATTGGAAAAATCAAATTTGAAGGTGTAGAGAGCAAAAACCCGATGGCTTTCCGTTATTATGATGCAGAAAAAGTCATCCTGGGCAAACCGATGAAAGAATGGTTGAAATTCGCTATGGCATGGTGGCACACATTGTGCGCTGAAGGTGGCGACCAGTTCGGTGGCGGAACAAAAAGCTTCCCATGGAAAGGAAATCCTGACAAAGTACAGGCTGCAAAAGATAAAGTAGATGCAGGTTTTGAATTCATGCAGAAAATCGGTATCGAATACTACTGCTTCCACGATGTAGACTTGTGCGACGAAGCAGCTACTATCGAAGAATACGAAGCTAACCTGAAAGAAGTAGTAGCTTACCTGAAACAGAAACAGGCTGAAACTGGTATCAAACTGTTGTGGGGTACTGCTAACGTATTCGGTCATGCACGTTATATGAACGGTGCAGCTACTAACCCTGACTTTGATGTAGTAGCTCGTGCTGCCGTACAGATTAAGAACGCCATCGATGCTACTATCGAACTGGGCGGTACAAACTACGTATTCTGGGGTGGCCGTGAAGGTTACATGTCACTGCTGAACACTGACCAGAAACGTGAAAAAGAACACTTGGCTCAGATGTTGAAACTGGCTCGTGACTATGCACGCAGCAAAGGTTTCCAGGGTACTTTCCTGATTGAACCGAAACCGATGGAACCAAGCAAGCACCAGTACGACGTAGATACTGAAACTGTTATCGGCTTCCTGAAAGCACACGGTCTGGACAAGGACTTCAAGGTAAATATCGAAGTAAACCACGCTACTTTGGCTGGTCACACATTTGAACACGAACTGGCAGTAGCTGTAGACAACAACATGCTGGGTTCTATCGACGCTAACCGTGGTGACTACCAGAACGGATGGGATACTGACCAGTTCCCTATCGACAACTATGAACTGATTCAGGCTATGATGCAGATTATCCGTGGTGGTGGTCTGGGCAACGGTGGTACAAACTTCGATGCGAAGACTCGTCGTAACTCTACTGACCTGGAAGACATCTTCATCGCTCACATCGCTGGTATGGATGCCATGGCACGTGCTTTGGAAAATGCAGCACGTCTGCTGGAAGAATCTCCTTACAAGAAAATGCTGGCTGACCGCTACGCTTCATTCGACAACGGAAAAGGTAAAGAATTTGAAGAAGGCAAGCTGACACTGGAAGATGTAGTAGCTTACGCGAAGACTGTAGGTGAACCGAAACAGACCAGTGGAAAACAAGAACTGTATGAGGCTATTGTAAATATGTATTGCTAATACGCTGATTTATCAGTATCCGACCGGCATGCCCGTCGGCGAAAGTCTCTTTCCCGACCGGATATGCCGGTTTTTATTTTCCATAAAAAACCTATTATCATGAATTACACAGAAAAAGGAAGCAGAAGTTATCTGTTTTCCATCGTACTGGTAGCCGTTTTAGGAGGATTGCTGTTCGGCTACGATACCGCTGTTATTTCAGGAGCGGAAAAGGGTCTTCAGGCTTTCTTCATGGGAGCAGACGATTTCATCTATACAGATACCTGGCACGGTATCACTTCTTCGAGCGCCCTTTTAGGCTGTATTATCGGTAGTGCTTTATCAGGATTTTTTGCTTCCCGTTTCGGAAGAAAGCTTTCTTTGCTGATAGCCGGCGTCATGTTCTTTTTATCTGCATTAGGCTCATACTATCCGGAATTTTTGATATTTCCGTACGGGGAACCCTCCTATTCGCTTCTGTTGGCGTTCAATTTTTACCGCGTCATAGGCGGTGTAGGTGTGGGACTGGCTTCTGCCATCTGTCCGATGTATATTGCCGAAATCGCTCCGAGCAGTATCCGCGGTACATTGGTTTCCTGGAACCAGTTTGCCATCATCTTCGGTCAGCTGGTAGTCTATTTTGTCAACTTCCTCATCTTGGGAGACCATCTGAATCCGGTAGTAGAGATAGTGGATGGTGTCAACCGCATCATGAATCCGGAAGCTGCTGCCTGGAGTACTGAAACCGGATGGCGACTGATGTTTGTCAGTGAAGCCGTTCCTGCCGGATTGTTTACCCTTTTAGTTTTGTTTGTTCCGGAAACACCTCGCTACCTGGCCATGACCGGTCGTGACGAAAAAGCCCTGTTTGTATTAAGCCGTATCAACGGTCTGTCACAAGGAAAAGAGATTCTACAGGAAATCAAGGCTACTGCCCATGAAAAGACAGAAAAACTGTTCACTTACGGCTGGATGGTTATTTTTATCGGTATCATGCTGAGTGTATTCCAGCAGGCAGTAGGTATTAACGCCGTACTTTATTTTGCACCGCGTATTTTCGAAAGCATGGGCATGGGCAATCCGATGGTACAAACGGTATTCATGGGAATTGTCAACATCCTGTTCACTTTGTTAGCTGTCTTTACTGTAGAAAAGTGGGGACGCAAGCCTCTGCTCATTTACGGTTCCATTGGTATGGCCATCGGTGCACTCGGAGTAGCCCTCAGCAATGCCGTGACTGGCATCAGCCCTATGGTACCCGTCATCAGCATCATGGTCTACAGTGCATCGTTCATGTTCAGCTGGGGTCCCATCTGCTGGGTGCTCATCGCCGAAATATTCCCCAATACCATCCGTGGTGCAGCCGTAGCCATCGCTGTCGCTTTCCAATGGATATTCAATTTCATCGTCTCATCTACCTTCCTGCCCATGTACAACATGAGTGCCGGTGATATGGGCGACAAGTTTGGCCACATGTTTGTATACGGGCTCTATGGAGCTATCTGCATCATTGCAGCTATCTTTGTATGGAAATTAGTACCGGAAACAAAAGGTAAAACCCTGGAAGACATGACACGTTTGTGGAAAGAGCGGAAAAAATAAAGAGGATAACCCAAAAAGGCTTGCAGAAATTCTGAAAGCCTTTTTTATACTGATTCTCATTAGGATGGTCTACATAAAACAGACGGGTCAACGTAATAATCTGAGGGGTAAATCCGATAAATTTATATCTTTGCCGG
>ERZ1023630.260-NODE-260-length-17320-cov-10.084159_pt1 | contig 17320 bp, 15 predicted proteins | sample MGYA00380332_ERZ1023630 | MGnify/ENA primary metagenome ERZ1023630 (study PRJEB33179, sample SAMN07448973) | human gut metagenome | biome: Human-gut; feature: Human associated habitat; material: Faeces | host: Homo sapiens | place: India: Bhopal | collected...
CAGGGGTAAAGAACTTTCATCACTTATCGTATCATTTTTCAGTATTGACTACTCCAGAAGAGTAGGAACAAAGGTTTCTCCGTTACCTACGGAGTAACGGGTTGTCTATTATTGAAACTTAGTGTTTAATAATATATTATTAATGTAATTTTTAAGTAGTTATGAAAAGAAAATTTGTAAAAGTGATGTTCTTCGGGGCGTTGGCACTTTCTACTGTCACCTATGTAGGTTGTAAAGACTACGATGATGATGTGAAAGGTCTGCAAGAGCAGATTGACAACATTAACCAGAAGGGGGCTGATGTGACAACAGAAGCAATGAATGCTGCTATTAGTAGTGCAATAGCTAAAGTGCAGGCAGATCTGGATAAGATTGCAAGCAAGGCAGACAAGTCAGCGTTAGATGCATTGCAGGCAGTTGTTACAAAATTGCAAGAAGCTGTAAATGGAAAAGCTGATGCTAGCACACTGGAGTCGTTGAAAGCGGAGTTGAATGAAGCTATTGCAACGGTAGATTCATCCATTCAGCCTAAGATTGATGCAGCCAAAACACAGTTGGAAGGTCAAATTGCGGGACTGGAAACTAAATTGGAAGAAGCTGACGAGGCGATAAAAGGCAGTATTGCAACTCAAATCGCTGATTTGAAAACAGAGCTTCAGGACTTAATGGATGCAAATGCCGCAGAATATGCGAAGTTGTATGCTACTAAAGTTGATTTGAACGCTCTAAGTGATAGGGTTGAAACTCTTGAAAAGATAAAGCATCTTACCACTGACGATGTATTGTCTTTTATACAGACAGATGCGGATGTGAAGAAGTATATCGACGATGAGTTTGTAGCTTTATTGCAGCAAAATCTGGACAAGCCGGAAAGCGCCCTTCGGGCATATCTTGAAGGTGTATTTACCACTGATATTATGACTCAGGTTGAGGCTAAGTGTGGTGAAATTGCTGATACCAAAATGGAGGCTCTCCGTCAGGAATGGATAACATATAAAACTGAGCAAGGTGAAGATTATAAGGCTATTGTAGAACGTCTTGCTACTTTGGAAGGATATAATTTGTCTACAATGGAGGAACTTTATAATTCCTTGACAGATCCGAAGAATAATACGATTGACAAAGCTAATACATGTTTTGAAGCATTAGGCGATATTACAGATCTGGCGACAGAGTTTGGTAAGTATACCACTACTACAGAATTAGAGAAAAACTATGTGCAGATTGCGGATTTGAATACGAAGATTGGTGAGTATATAGGTAACAGCATTTCTGACCTTGATTCTAAAGTTGAAACTTTGGAAACAAAATTGAATGCTCTTCAATCCGGATTGACCTCTATGCTTAAGAGTCTTGTTTTTGCACCGCAGAAATATGATGCTAGTGGCGAATTGGTTAGAAGTGTATCGTTTGCATCGATCTATACTTCTACTGCTCAAACTGCGGAAGGACCTGTAGTAATTTCTGCTCCGACCAGTGTGAAAGTAAACTTCCGTGTGTCTCCGGCATCTGCCGTAGCTGATTTGATTGGCGAACATCCTAAGTATACAATTACTACGGACAAACACGTCATTACTAGCCGTGCTGCAACCAATGACGGTATCCTGACTGTAGCCAGCGTAGAACAAGCTAAAGATGAAGCAGATGTAGCTATCGAAGGTATGATTACTGTGACTCTGAATGCTGCAACGGCAGTGAAGAGCTATGCTCTTTCTCTTTCTGTAGTAGGAAATAATGAGGAGGGTAAGGATGTTACCAACTTTACTGAAATCAATTCGGATTATTTTGCAGTTATTGTATCAAAGAAGTATATTAATGCTGTTGATTATGCTGCAAAAACATACGGAAGTCCGGAACTTTTGGTAGATAAAGCCGGTAGCGCTATCAATTTCTATGACGCCGAGAAGAATTCAGAATATATCAAGGTGAAATTGTCTGATAATGAGAACGGAACTTCTCCTGCCGAGGCTGTTACATTAGCTTCTCTTGGTTTGTCCCCCGATCTCTTTGAGGTGACATTTGAAAAGACAGAGGCTCCTACGGATGCGGATTACTTTGTTCTGAATCCTACTACTTATGCTCTTACAGTTAATCAAAGCAAATTACCTGCTTCTAGCAGATATAATAAGACTTGTACAGTTACACCGAAGATAAAAGTAACTACAACTGCAACTAACGAAGGCCAGCCTGTTAAGGTTGATTATACAGGAAATGCTGTTACTGCGAAGATTGTTGCAGAAGGTGTTAATTTGGAATATGCTGTGGCTGACCTATACTGGAAAGATGCTGTTCAGACAGCTAACCTTAAATCCGAAGAAATTGGTAAAATTCTTGCCAAGATTAACGAAGTTGCTGGAGCAAGTTATGAAAGCTTTAGTGCTGCTGTAAGCGGTGCTACTAAATCAACAGCTGCTGACGGAGGAGTAACAATTGATGCATCTGGTGATGATGTAGTAGTAACTATTCCTGCTAAAACAGTAGGTGATGAGGCTAAAGATTATACATTTAAACCTGCATTGACATTAACTTATGCTAATTCTGCAATAGTAAATATCACCGTTGATGTGAAAGTTTTGGCTCCGGTTGTTACAGATTTGAAACTGGGTGCTAATACAATAAACTGGGATGGTAAATCTGTTGTAGATTTGATGCCGTCTGCTAATGCTCAGGAAATGACTGCTTTGACAGTAAGCAGAAAATTGTCTGAAGTACTTTTGGCTACAGATATCGCAGCTCTCAAAAAGGCAGTGGTAACAGATAAGACAGTACAGTTGAAGATTACTAAGGGTGGTGATGAAGGCGAAGCTAATTTGTACCCTAGTACTATTAACTTCGACGACTTTACTGTGAAAGCTGCTGCTGCAACTGATAAAGCAGTATCTTATACATTTAGTTTGTATTATACTCCTAAGGATCAAGATCCGGTTGTACTCAATGCTAATCTGCTGACAGTAAATTTGAAACCTTCTGTTAAGGTTGCTGGTACAATTACAGCTCCGGAAGAAACAGCAATTGAGCTAACTAAATTGACTGATACGTATGACTTGTCTACAAACTTCACTTGGAAAGAATTTAGAGGTGTGACAATATGGCCGACATTTGCTGCTGCAAGCGGTGGTGCTACAACGGATCCTGCAACTGTAGAGGGTGCATTGGCTATTTATAGCGGCTCAGTGAAATATATCGTTGCAGAGGAAAGCCGTGCTACTTTCTTGAATTGTTTCAATACAGAAGGCTACACTGCTGAAACAGGTGAAATAGCTGCTGATAATAAGACTATCAAGTTGAATGATGTTATCAGAGAACAAGAAGGTGCAATCGTTAATCCTATTACAGTGAAAATTAAAGTGATAGCTACTACAGGTTGGGGAGCACCGGAGAATGCTGAAACAGAATTGACTATTACATATCCGGAAGGTTCAACTAAATAATTAAATATTTAGAAACCAGGATATCGACAAACTTCATTGATATCTCTCGTCATTCGCTTATTCCCATTATGGACTTATCGGAGCGGGAGATATCTTTGAATTAATAATTCAAGTTTCGTAAGTGCTGCATTCCGCATGGATTGTACTGCATGGATTATACTGCTGAGAAATATACTGCTGAGAAATATTCCGCTGAGAATTATACCGCAGGGAATTATACCGCAGGCTTCCCCTCCTTTTGGGAAGGAGGGGTGCCCAAAGGGCGGGGTGGTAGGTAGAGATAAGGTATATTCCTTATTTCTTTTAAAAAGGTAAACTCATTATTTTTCCTACCACCTCCCCCTACGGGGACTCCTCCTTCCCGAAGGAGGAGAAGCTATGCAGGATACTTGCGAAACTTGAATCAACAAGATAAACCCTTCTTCACCCTCGTGGTGAAGAAAACTCCGAGAAGCACCAGTACGAAGTCATTCGCTTGTGAAAGTCAATTCTTCCATGCTGTGTTTCTTAAGAAAAGGGATGTCTTCCTAATAATTTCCCACTGGCATCCCTTTTATTTACTCTTAATGCATTTCCCTTATTGTGCCGGCCGTAATGTCGGTCATAATTTCCCCTATGAAAAGGGAGATGTCTTGAGGATATAGAAAGCCCGGGCTTGCGAAAGTCCGGGCTTTTCAATACTTACTCTTCGCTCCAACACTTTTCGGCGTCGAAGCAAGGACAAGCCTTGATCCATTCCTCCGGTTCAATCTCACCGTTGCCGTTGAGGTCGGGACTCAGGTCACGATGTCCGCAGACACGACATCCGGGATAATCCCTCAATAACGTCAGGATAAGCACACGCAAAGAATGTTTCTGCCACGGTGTCCGGGTGTCTTTGGGATGTCCCTCGCTGTCCAGACCGCCCTCATAGCAGATACCGATACTTTCACTGTTGAAGCCACGGGCGTGCGCACCGATGCGTTCGAGAGGACGGGTCGATTTGATGTCCCCATTCTTGCGAATATAAAAATGATACCCCACACCGTTGAAACCACGACGACGGTGGCAAACGTCCAGGTCGTGCTCGGTGAAACTCTTGTCCTCACGAGTGGCGGAACAGTGGACAACGATCAGACTGATAGCTCTCATGCGTTGCCGTTATTTCGTTGGATACACTCTTTATTGACGCATTGCAGGGCAATAGCTTCCGACAACTTACCTTTCAGCGAAAAGATTTCGGAATGCATCTCCTTCACACGGTCGCTCAGGTTGAAATAATCCTTCAATACCTTCTCAAGCTGCTGCATGAGGAAATTGTACTGCTCTTTCACTAATTCGCTGAATTCTTTGACTTCCTGCATCATCTGTTGACGCTTCTTGCGACCTCCGAAAAAAGGAAGGACGGTCATGATAATATCAATGATTTTGTCTAACATCTTATTTAATTAAAAATTGAATATTGAAAGTTGAAGATTGAAAACAGAAACCGCATGGCGTGGAACCGTAGAAGTCGGCTCCTGAAGCCATGCGGGACTGTTTTTCGGGTTTTATACTGACGGGTCCGGTGTCACTCCGCCTCCGCCCGGTTTCTCCTCACCCGAACCTCCGGAGCCGCTACCCGAACCACCCTCGTCCGGATCGCTGCCGTCGCCTTTACCACCCAATGCGAACACCACATTATTATCGCTCTGCGTGCTCGTGTGGCTCGAATTGATTAACTTCAGCGCCTTATCGGCAACGAAACGGACATTGACACGGCGGATACTACGTACCGTGCAATCCTTCTTCACCTCCGTACCGTCACTGGTCAAGGTGATATGAAACGTTCCCAACCCGTCGATTTTCACTTTATCGCCCTGAGTAAGCGACAACCGCAACTGCTCTACAAATGCTTCAATGGTATGCTTCACATCCCCTGCCGTAAGCGACGACTTGCTTTCAATGGCGGCAGCCATTGTATCGACATCCATGACTCTTACATTGCCGGCTTTCTGGCGAATGTAATACAACATCGGAGCATCCTCCTGATTCACATACTTCCTACGCTGATAGCGTTCTACTAATACATCCATAAAATTAAAAAGTTAAGGTTTAGATAAATAATTCTATAATCTCTTTCTGATACTACAAATATACAAAATCCAAGAGGCGAAGTCAAGTAATCAACCGTTTATTTTCTCTATATTTATAAAATAATTTGGCAGATATAATAGTTGATAATCTATTATTTACTGTTATATTATTTATATAAATAACCAAAACTATTTGGCGTATTTATTCAAATATTCCATTGGAGGAACATAGTCATAAAATTTTGTAATAGACTGATTATGTCCGAAATACACATTTCCCGTCTCCCCGTTACGTTGCTTGGCAACGATAGCCACACCCAGTCCCTCTGTCGGGTAACCGCTTTCGCGGTCGGTCGGAATATGCAGCATAGCCGGTCGGTAAAGGAGTATAACGATGTCCGCATCCTGTTCGATTGCTCCGCTTTCGCGCAGGTGCGCCAGTTCCGGACGACCTCCGGGACGGTTCTCCGATTCACGGTTCAACTGGCTCAGCAGTACGACGGGGATATGCAACTCCTTTGCCAGCAACTTCGCTTTGCGGGTGGCTTGTGCCACCTCCTGTTCCCGGTTCCGGTTGACCTGCTTGGTGCTCATGTCGCAAAGTTGCAGGTAGTCGATGATAATCATGTCACACTGCTTGCGGCTTTTCAGCAGCCGTGCGCTCGAACGGATGTGATCCATGCTGACGGAAGAACTGTCGTCCACGTAGATAGGCAGTTGTGCCAGTCCCGAGGCGGTGGTGCGTGCCTCCGCTACCTCTTGGGGATTGGGAATCCCGTTGCGCCACCGGTACGGGTTGATGTTGCAGGCGGCCATTAGCCAACGGTCCCCAAGGCGTTCGCCCTGCATTTCGAGACTGTACACGGCTACTGCGTTCCCCGCCAGAGCCGCATGGCGTGCCAGGTGGAGGGCGAAGGCCGTTTTGCCTACCGAGGGACGGGCGGCGATAACGATGAGGTCATTGTCCTGTAAGCCACCTGTTTTCTTGTCCAGTTCCGTCAGACCGGTGGGAATGCCGGTGACATCGTTCACGCTCTTGGCGATGCGCCTTTCGGCTTCTTCCATTGTGTCCGCCATAAGGGTTTCCATGTCGCGGATGTGGGCGTTGTGGCCGGATTCACCTTCGAGACGGTCGAGGAGGTTGTGGGCGTCTATGAGAGTGTCGTCGATGTCGATCGTCTCGTCCATGGCACAGGTGAGCAGCTTGTTGAAGCCGACAACCATTTCGCGTGCCAGGTATTTCTGGTGAATGATTTGCGCGTGATATTCGATATGTGCGGAGGAGGCGACTTTGCTGCTCAGTTGCACAATGGCATACGGTCCGCCTATCGCATCCAGATTTCCGCGACGGGCGAGTTCTTCCTTGACGGTCAGTATGTCGATCTTCTTGCCGGCATGATACATCGCCATGAGGGCGGCGAAGATCAGTTGGTGGTGGTCGTCGTAGAACATTTCAGGGCGTAACTTGTCCGCTATGAGCGGCAGCGCTTCCTGCTCTATCAGGCAGGCGCCTATGACGGCTTCTTCGAGTTCGGGTGCGTGTGGTTGCATATTCTTTGTCTTTTTAGTCCATATATTCGTTCAGAAAAGCCTTGTCTTTCAGGTAAGTGGAAGCGTGGGCGATGAAGCGGGTGTCGTTGGTGTGGTAGTAGACGTCCTCGATGCGGTCTATTGCCAGTTGTTGTTCCTCGCGGGTGAGCTTGTTCCATTCGCGGCGGCCGCGGGCGACGTTGACTTTCGGCTTCCGCATCACGGTGTGGTATTTGTCCCAGAAACGGTCGAAGTCTGTGGAGATTTCTTCCTTTCGGGCGTCTTTGGCTTCCGAAGGGATACGTCCGGTCCAAAGATCAAAGTTGGTGATACGGATATGGAGTATCTTTTCCTGATGAGGGATGAGGTCTATAATGCCTCCTTTGGCCAGTCGTTGAAAGAAACGGGTGGTTTTGGGGCGTGTCCATCCGAAAATATTGCTCCAGTGGTGATAGCTGATAAGGGAGTCACCGCGTTTGCATAGAATGATTGTCCCGTTGATGTCGTATGGCACGTCGGAATAATTGGTGTGTGCCAGGATTTGGAGAAATGCTTCTGTCTCTCCGGCAGCGCCGTCGGTTGCTTGTCTGTTTAGTAATGCCCGGGGGATAGTGATGTAACCTTGTTTGAGAGATGATGTAGTTAATTGTTTCATGAATTGAAATGGTTTATTGTTTTACACTCGTTGTTGAATGCGGTGTAAATATAAGGCGATATTTCCCGTCGGCAAAATAGCGTTGGACGCTGTTGGCGGATATGGACGGCGGTGTAGTATTTGGACGGAAAGAGCCGGTAATAAATTGTCGGTGTTGATAGGGAAGGAGAGAAAAACGAGGATTCTGCCCGGTCAAGGCAGAACCTTCGTTTCAGTGAAACAGAGCCTTCATTTCGGTGAAACAGAGGCTCTGTTTAGGGGAAATAGAGCCTTTGTTTAGGGAAAATAGAGGCTCTGTTTTCGGGACTGTGACCGTGCCACCAACCGTGCCGCCCTCTTTGTGATGATAACCGTTTGTATATGAGGGTTTTGCACGGGTGCTGAAAAACGGGGCGTGCCACGAACCGTGCATATATAAATAAAAATATATATTATTCTATATTATATAGTTCGCTCAACTCATTTTTTCCGTGTTTTGCCTACTTCTGGTTTTCCGGTGTTTCGTCATGACCGCGCAGCTTAATCTCGGGAGGTCCCCAGGTGGTGAAAAGTATGCACTGTTGTTTGGGGCTGAGGCGTGCGGTCTTGTGGGTGTAGTGCGTAGGCTTTAAGTCCGCGAGCAATTGCGCGTCGTTCTCTATGTCATGGCGCATTCTTTTGATTGCAGCGTCAGTGCTGGTGTACTCCGGAAAGTATTCTACTGCTGCTATGGAGAAAGATTTGAAACCTTTAATACTCCATTCATCCTCATCGTCAATCTCTTTGACTTTTTTCATGTTTGTAAAAATTAATATTTAATTAGTTGGTGTGATTCTCTTTGAATCCCTGCAAAGGTAGTTAAAAAATAATTGTTGTGATAAAATTATAAATATATTTTGCTTTGTATAATATATAATGTAATAATTTATATATTTATTATTTTTCTTTTTGAAGCATAGCTTCCCGCCTCTTAATTTTTGACTTATTTTGTACTTATATATTTGCTAAATTTTTTTTTCTGCCGGTTTCTCAAATTAAATTGTATATTTGCGAAAGAATCGGAGAAGTAATCAGAAGAACCGAAAAAAGGGGGGCATGAACGAAAATGTCTTAGCTAAATTGAAGATACTGGCGGAGTCTGCCAAGTATGATGTTTCCTGTTCTTCCAGTGGCACAGTGCGTTCCAATAAACCGGGAATGCTGGGCAACACGGTGGGAGGCTGGGGGATATGCCACAGTTTTGCCGAGGACGGGCGATGCATCTCATTGCTGAAAATCATGCTTACCAATTATTGTATCTACGATTGTGCCTACTGCGTGAACCGCCGCAGTAACGACCTCCCGCGCGCCACGTTTTCCGTCTCGGAACTGGTAGAGCTGACTATGGAGTTTTATCGTCGCAATTATATCGAAGGCCTGTTCCTCAGTTCCGGCGTTGTCCGCAATCCGGACTATACCATGGAACGGCTCGTGCGTGTCGCCAAAGACTTGCGCCTGGTGCACCGCTTCAACGGGTATATCCACCTGAAAAGCATTCCCGGTGCCAGTCGCGAACTGGTAAACGAAGCCGGACTTTACGCCGACCGTCTCAGCGTCAACGTAGAAATCCCTAAAGAAGAAAACCTGAAACTGCTTGCACCGGAGAAGGATCATAAAAGCGTTTTCGCCCCGATGAAATACATCCAGCAGGGAGTATTGGAAAGTAAGGAGGAACGGCAGAAGTTCCGCCATGCCCCGCGCTTTGCGCCTGCGGGACAGAGCACGCAGATGATCGTAGGAGCGACCTCCGAATCGGATAAGGATATTCTTTTCCTCTCGTCGGCACTCTACGGGCGCCCGACGATGAAGCGTGTCTACTATTCCGGATACGTCTCCGTAAATACGTATGACAAGCGTCTTCCGGCATTGAAGCAGCCGCCTCTCGTGCGTGAAAACCGTCTCTACCAGGCGGATTGGCTGCTGCGTTTCTATCAGTTTAAAGTAGATGAGATAGTGGATGATGCGTATCCCGATCTCGACCTCGAAATAGATCCGAAACTCTCGTGGGCGTTGCGTCATCCGGAGCAGTTCCCGGTCGATATCAACAAGGCGGATTACGAAATGCTCCTCCGTGTGCCCGGCATCGGTGTGAAATCGGCGAAGCTGATTGTCGCTTCCCGCCGTTTCTCGCGACTGGGATTTTATGAATTGAAGAAGATCGGAGTGGGGATGAAGAAGGCACAGTATTTCATTACGTGCAAGGAACTGCCTCTCCAAATGGCGACCGTGAACGAGCTTTCGCCGCAACGGGTACGCAGTCTGTTGCTGCCGAAGCCGAAAAAGAAGGTGGATGAACGGCAACTGTTACTCGATTTTAGCGAATGAATTGAACTTTGCGAATGAATGTCTACCTCTACGATAAAACCTTCGACGGTCTGCTGACGGCTGTTTTCGACGCTTACTTCCGCAAGACCTTTCCCGATGCGCTGCTGTCGGAAGGAGACGCTTTGCCGTTATTCTGTGACGATCTGCACACCGTAGTCACTGACGAGGAGAAGGCGGCGCGTGTGTGGCGGGGATTGCAGAAGAAAGTTTCGTCTTCCGCGCTTGGCTGTCTAACGCAGAGTTGGCTGTCGGAGCTTCCGGAGGTCGGTATTCTTATTTTCCGTTATATCCGCAAGGCGATTGATGCGCCGCGTTCTATCGAAACGAATTTTGCCGATCCGGACGTCCTCCGGCTTGCACAGATTTGGAAGAAGGTGGACGGTGAGCGTGTGCATATAATGCAGTTTGTCCGTTTTCAGAAGGCGGCGGACGGCACGTTTTTCGCGGCTTTCGAACCGCAGTATAATGCTCTGCCGCTTACGGTGCAGCATTTCAAAGACCGCTTTGCCAATCAGAAGTGGATTATTTATGATATGAAACGCCGCTACGGTTTTTATTATGATTTGCAGGAGGTGACGCTGATTTCCTTCGATGACGACAGCCGCGAAGCTCACCTGATAACGGGAATGCTGGACGAGAGCCTTATGGATAAGGATGAAAAACTTTTCCAGCAACTTTGGAAAACGTACTTCAAGGCTATCTGCATCAAGGAACGTATGAATCCGAGAAAGCACAAGCAGGATATGCCTGTCCGGTACTGGAAGTATTTGACGGAGAAACAAAAAGTTGTACCTTTGCAGATCAAAACGGATTTTTAACCCTGTGAGTAAGAGAAGGATGAAGAAAAGGATATTTTACATTATCAGCTTTCTGGTAATATTTTGTATAGAGGTATTGATAGCTTTGTACGTATGTGATAATTTTGTCCGTCCTTACATTGGAGATGTACTGGTGGTTGTGCTTGTGTATAGTTTTGTCCGTATATTTCTGCCAACAGGGATTCCGAGAATGCCGTTCTATGTATTTCTTTTTGCCTGCTTTATAGAAGTGATGCAATACTTTCAGTTGGTGGAAACCTTAGGGATTACGAACCGGGCGGCAAAAATTATTCTCGGATCTACGTTCGATTGGAAAGACATTGCCTGCTATGCGGTGGGTTGCGTTCTGATTTTCTTGTTCGAGCGTATTTGTCAAAAGAGTTTATAATAACAGGTCTTTTATAAAGAAATAAGAGACTGTTTAACAAGTCGGTAGTATCTTCCATTCCCCTCCTTCGGGGAAGGAGGGGTGGCTGAAAGCCGGGGTGGTAGGTGGATACACAATGCTGATAATAATGGACTTACGCATTCACCTACCACCTCCCCCTACGGGTACTCCTCCTTCCTGAAGGAGGAGAGTTTTAGATACTGTCGACTTGTTAGTCAGCCTCTTATATTTGTTTTATTTTCTACTTGCTTTCAATATTCAACACACCCTTCGCCAATCCTTTTCCGGTAGCTTCCAGTGTGATCTTTCCCGGCTTGTCCGAAGAAGAAACGATTGCGGTCATCATTCCGCTGAATACCTTCATCTTCGGGGTCTGGAACGATTCGAGTGAAGCCGGGTTTCCGTTGGCTCCTGCGCGGTAAGTTCCTGCGCCTTTCACTTTGAAGCTGATAGTGTTATCCGCCAGCGGACAGAGATTACCGTCCTTGTCTACTACTCTGACGGTGACGAATGACAAATCTTTTCCGTCGGCTTTGATTTGCGAGCGGTCCGCTATCAGTTCGATATGATGCGGTTTTCCTGCGGTATGCATTTCCTTTTCGGCAACGGGCTTGCCGTCTTTGTCGTAAGCGACCACTTTGACAGTCCCCGGTTCATATTTCGTATTCATCCACATCAGGCGGTAACGTTGCTGACGTTTGAGATTTGCTGTTGAAGCAGAGTCGGCACTGTTGTCAATCGTTACGGAGAGGTCCTTGGTACGTTTGCCCTGGCTCTTGCCGTTGATAAACAGCTCGGCAGACGGGTAGTTCGTGTAGACAAATACCGGGACTACTTCGCCTTCGTGTCCTTCCCAGTTCCAGTGCGGGAGGATGTGGAGAGTTTCCACGTCCTTGTTCCAGTGACTGCGGTAGAGGTAATAGCGGTCTTTGGGCAGTCCGGCAAGGTCGATGATACCGAACAGGGACGAGTGGCTGGGCCAGTCGGTGTAGTACGGTGTCGGTTCACCCAGATAATCGAAGCCGGTCCATACAAATTCCCCGATGCAGTAGGGGAGGTCTTCGTGCTGGATAAAGTCGTCTTCGGGCAGGTTAGACCAACCGCAATGCTCTACGTCGTATGACGAAGCCTGATGATCGGGATACTTCTGCATCGAACGTCGGGCGACAGGCAACTTGTACACGCCGCGCGAACTGACTGTGGAAGCTGTCTCACTCCCCAGGATAATCTGTTGCGGGAGCTTCTTGTAATTCGTCCGGTACTTGTGCGGACGGTAATTGAATCCGGCTACATCCATTACGGCAGCCATATTATTATTCACCACTGCGTCCGGAGCATCCATGCCTTGAGTGACGGGGCGGGTGGGATCTTCGCGGTGACAGATGTCTTGCAGGAAGCGGGACAACTTCGGTCCGCGGTCACCGTTCCACTGGTCGGGAACCTCGTTGCCGATGCACCACATCACGACACTGGGATTGTTGCGGAACTGGTGAATCAGGTTCACCAAGTCTTTTTCCGCCCATTCGTCAAATATCTTATGATAACCGTTCTGCAATTTGGCTGCTTTCCATTCGTCGAACGATTCGGACATAATCATCATACCCATTTCGTCGCACGCACGGATCAGTTCGGGAGCCGGCATATTGTGGGAAGTGCGGATAGCGTTACAACCCATATCTTTCAGGATGCGTATCTGGCGGCGTATCCCTGCTTCGTTGGCAATGCCGCCCAACGGGCCGAGGTCGTGATGATTGCACACACCTTTAAATGTGGTACGTTCACCGTTCAGATAGAATCCCTTGTTCGGGATGATTTCGATAGAACGGATACCGAAAGGCGTGGTATATTCGTCTTTCAGCGTATTGCCTTCATACACTTTGGATACTGCAGAATAGAGCGCCGGAGAATCGGGCGACCAGAGTGCAGGGTTGTCTACCACGAAATGTTGGTTGAATATTTTTTCGTCGTATTTCGTACCCTGTTGTTCGTCGGAAGCTACCACTTTGCCGTCGGGAGCTTTCAGTTCGGTCACGATGCGATAGTCGGTGAACGCCTTGCCCGAAGGGATGTCGAGACGTGTTTTCAGGTTGACTCTGGCGAAATCCTTCTTTACGACAGGCGTGGTGAGCTGCGTCCCCCATGTCGGGATATGGGCGTCTTCGTTAATCACCAGATGAACGTTGCGGTACAGGCCTGCGCCCGGATACCAGCGTGAAGATTCGGTTTCGTTTTCCAGACGGACGGCCAAGGTGTTCTGTTCGCCCGCTTTTAAATAAGGAGTGGCGTCGATGTGGAACGAATTGTAGCCGTAAGGCCAGAAGCCGGCTTCCTGTCCGTTGATGTAGACACGGGCGTGGCTCATGGCGCCGTCGAAGATGAGGGTTGCTTTCTTGCCGGAAGAAAATGCCGGGGCTTCAAAGTTCAGGCGATACCAGCCTACACCGACAAAGGGAAGTCCGCCCGTGCGTCCTGCGTGTTCCAGTGCTTCCTTCTGCCCGTCCTGGGTGATAGCGACTTTCTGTTTGTCATTTTCGATACTGAAAGGACCGTAGATAGCCCAGTCGTGCGGGACGGTGACGGATTGCCATTTGGTGTCGTCGTACGTCTGCTGACTGAAGTCCTTGCTGTCTTCTCGTGTAAACTTCCAGCCTTTTTCAAAGGTCTGTTCCGTACGCACTTGCGCGAGAGCTAATGTCGGTAGAGCTACTAATAGAGCTGCTGCGATTTTAAGATGTTTATTCATAAATATAGGGGGTAAAGATTGTTTTTCATTTCTGTTTTGAGCTATGTGTTGTCTTTGGCTTCGTCTTCGGGTTTTACTTGCATTTCGTCTTTCGGATTCAGACTGCTGCCGCAGTATTTGCAAAACCCGGCATTGTCCTCGTGTCCGGAGCGGTGGCAGTGGGGGCATTCCTTGTCCCTTCTGCGTTTATAGTCTTTCATCATGGAGGCCGAAACGATTCCTGTCGGTACGGCGATGATCGTATAGCCGATAAGCATCACGCAGGCGGAAAGAAACTTTCCGAATCCGGTGACCGGGGTGATGTCACCATAGCCTACGGTGGTCATGGTGACGATTGCCCAGTAGATACTGTTCGGGATGTTGTTGAACTGGGAATCGGGCTGCGTGCCCTCTATCATGTACATCAACGTTCCGATCGAAGTCACCAGAATGACGACGAACAGGAAAAAGACGGCTATCTTCTTGCTACTTTCGCGCAGGGCGGTGAGTAGCCGTTCGCCTTCGTTCAGGAAGTTGAACAGCTTGAATACACGGAATACGCGTATCAGACGGAAAGCGCGTATGATGAGCAGGTAACGTGCGCCGGGGAAAAGCAGGCCGATATAGAGCGGGAGGGTAGCCAGCAGGTCTACAATGCCGAAGAAACTGAATATGTATTTCCGTGGGCGGGGCGAACAGTAAATGCGTGTCAGGTATTCGAAAGTGAAGAAAGCGGTGAAAAGATATTCCATAATGACGAACGGAGTCGTCAGGTAGGAGGGGATGCTTTTCAGGCTTTCGATGATAACGAGCAATACACTGACCAGGATACAACCGATAAGAACCACGTCGAACAACTTCCCCGCAGGGGTGTCCGATTCGAAGATGATGACGTATAGTTTTCGTTTCAACTTCTCGTCATGCAGGAAATCGCGGATTCTTTCTTTCAGTTTCATATATGTATTCAGTTTCATATATGTATAATGGTAAATAATAAATTAAGGAACTCACTTCTAGAAGTCGGTGCTATCCAGATTCTCCTCCTTCGGGAAGGAGGAGTCCCCGTAGGGGGAGGTGGTAGGTGAATGCGTAAGTCAGTTATTATCAGCATTGTGTATCCACCTACCACCCCGGCTTTCAGCCACCCCTCCTTCCCCGAAGGAGGGGAATTGGAGATACTCTCGCCTTTTTGGGGATGCCTTCGCTTTTTGGGGAGATGTCCTCTCCTTTGTTGAAGCCCCCTTCTCCTTTTATAATATCCTTAATTAGTTTCTTTATCATTCCGTATATTAATTTATATCATTAATCAATCACCCAATGCTTATTGTAAGCAACAGTCTTTTTGGGATCATAATGCATTCCCTCTTGTGTGGGGATATGGAGGACATAACTCTTTCCGCTTCTGTTCTTTAGAGACGTTTCGCGCAGCCAGGGATTCGCATCCCGGAGTTGCGCGTAGGTGATACCTTGTTTTTTGGCATACTCGCTCAAGTCGTTGATAGGTGTAGATACGGTCACCTCTTTATAAGGAATAGGCGGGTAGAGATGTTCTCTTTTCAGCAGGAACCCGTAACGTTGGGGATTGCTGAAAATCTCTTTAGCTGCCAGCAACCGGAACATGTAGCGGGAAGTTTCTTCTACCAGCCACAAGTCCATGGCATGGCTTGCCAACTGTTTTTCGAGTTGGGAGGAGATGCGCGCCTGTCCTGCGTTGTAAGCGGCGGAGACTGCTATCCAGTCGCCATATTTGGCATATGCCTGTTTGAAATATTTGCAGGCAGCTACGGTAGCTTTCTCGATATGATAGCGTTCGTCCACATTCTCGTTCACTTCCAGTCCGAACTCGCGTCCCGTGGTGGGCATAAACTGCCATAGTCCGGCTGCACCTGCCGGAGAGCGGGCGATACTGTTCAGGTTACTTTCGATCACCATTAGATATTTGAAATCATCGGGGATACCGTTTGCTTTCAGTATCGGTTCGATGATAGGGAAGTATCGGTTGGCACGCTTAATCAGAAGCATGGTGGTGGAGTGCATATAAGTGAAAGCCAATATCTCGCGGTCCATTCGTTCGCGGCGGTCGTAGCGGCGGAGGTCAATCGTTTCGCCGTCAAAGGTAACCTGGGCGGGTACGGTGGGCGAAGTGACGCAATAGGGCACTTCCGACTTGGCGGAATGTTGTTCGTTGACTTGGCTGCTGCCTATCAATGTAGGAATGGTGGCACCAATACAAAACACTAAGATAAGTGTAAGGATATAATTGATTTTAATCTGTTTCTTCATTTCAATTCATCATTTAATTAATAAGTAAACCTTGAGCCTGACGCGATCACGCCGCAAGGAGGAAACCTTATTCCGGCGCTACGCCGGCGGCAGTGGTTGGCAGCCTCTGCAATAGTAGATGCTGCCGCCCAGATAATTCTCTTTCACAATGGTTTCTCCGCAACGGGGGCAAGCCATGCCTGCGGTATCTTTTGAGAGATAGGCAACGTATTTGCCGTTCGCTCCGAACAAGTCGCTTTCCGTGCTTCGTCCGCCTAGGTGGTAGATGTCATTCATCGTCTCTTTTATCTGATAGAACAAATTTTCGCGCTCTTTGTCTGTCAGTCCGCTTATTTTTTTCTTCGGGTGGATATGTGTATGGTAAAGGATATCCTGCAAAATACCGTTGCCGAGTCCGGGAATCGTCTGTTCGGTGGCAAGGAAAGCTTTGGCGGATTTCTTCTGTGCGCTGTCGGCATTGATAAGTCCGAGGAAATATTCCGGGCTGAAACCGTCGGACATGACCTGCGGCTTGCTTCTCGCTGTCAGGTAATAATTGGAGAGCACTCCGTCGGCAGCGTCCTTGTCATAGCACATCAGTCCGCCGTACATTCTCACGGAGGCAACGAGGCAACTTTCGTCCTCGAAGGCGATGAGCAGCTGATGTTTGGCGGGTAACTTGGAACCCGGAGCCAGATAGCGCAGGTTTACGCCGTCCGTCAAGATGAGAACCTTGTCTCCTATGGTGATCTCCACCATGCCGCCCTGTGACTGTGCGTGGTCTATCGTCTTGCCGGACAGCTGTTCAGCATACTCCTCGGAACTGCCTGTGAACCAGGCAAACTTGTGAGGACTGAACTGCGTGTACACGTCCGTTATCTTTTTTCCTCTGACCGTTTCGTTCAGTTGCCGGCAGAGAATGCGGGCTTCGGGGGCTTCTATCATCTCGTTTTTCCTTTCAATGTTTACGTCTTCCTTGCAAAGATAACTTCATTTTGTTTTTTTCAAAGAACTTTTCCTGCATTTTATACGTTTTTCTAGTAGAGTTAAAAACATACAATAGAATCAAGATGAATATAGCAATGACCGGAGCTACCGGATATATAGGTAAACATCT
>ERZ1023630.290-NODE-290-length-16232-cov-9.199419_pt1 | contig 16232 bp, 11 predicted proteins | sample MGYA00380332_ERZ1023630 | MGnify/ENA primary metagenome ERZ1023630 (study PRJEB33179, sample SAMN07448973) | human gut metagenome | biome: Human-gut; feature: Human associated habitat; material: Faeces | host: Homo sapiens | place: India: Bhopal | collected...
CGCTCTACCATTGCATTGTCCGGCGCATCGGCCTTTTGGTAAAAGCTTCATGTTTATAAGCCACCAAACGACGGTTGCACACTTTAGCGATTTCAGGATTGAACAACGGACCTACCACAAAGCAAGCACCCAATTGCAAGTAAAGAGCGGCAGTAGCAGGATCAACGATAGAACCTACTCCCATAGCCATTTCAGGACACTCCTTTGCCGCGTATTTCACAACTTCCGCAAATACTTCATGAGCAAAGTCACCACGGTTTGTAAATTCGAATGCACGAACTCCGCCGTCATAACAAGCTTTCACCACTTTCTTTGCCACTTCTGCATCTTTATGGTAGAATACAGGAACCATACCGGTTGAACCAATCTTGTCCAACACTGCTATTTTATCAAAACGAGCCATAATGTTATATTTTAGTTTAAATGAAAGATAGGAACACAAATGATACAAATAAAACATGTATCAAAAATTTGCGTTATTTGCGTCATTCGTGTTCCTATAAAAAACAAATTTAGCGTTGTACACGTCCGCTGGCATCGCCACCGGCCAATGCTTCCACTTCATCTACAGATACCAGGTTGAAGTCACCGTTGATAGTATGCTTCAAAGCAGAAGCGGCAACAGCAAATTCAAGGGCAGCACCCTGATTCGGTTTGGTCAGCAGACCGTGAATGATACCTCCGGAGAATGAGTCGCCACCACCTACCCGGTCAATAATCGGGTTGATGTCATAGCGTTTTGATTCATAAAATTCTTCTCCGTTATAAATCATAGCCTTCCAGCCGTTGTGAGTAGCCGAGAATGATTCGCGCAAGGTAGAAACCACATATTTAAAGCCGAATTCTTTTGCCATAGCCTTGAAGATTCCTTTGTAACCTTCCGCATTGGTTTCACCGGCTTCCACATTCGCTTCCGGTTTGAAGCCCAGACAAAGTTCGGCATCTTCTTCGTTACCTATACATACATCTACATACTGCATCAACGGTTTCATGATAGACTGTGCTTTTTCTTTTGTCCACAGTTTCTTGCGGAAATTCAAGTCTACAGATACCGTAACGCCATGACGTTTTGCAGCTTCACAAGCCAGTTTGGTCAGTTCGGCAGCCTTGTCAGAAATAGCCGGAGTGATACCCGACCAGTGGAACCAGTCCGCACCTTCCATGATAGCGTCAAAGTCGAAATCGCAAGGATCGGCTTCGGCGATAGCCGAGTGGGCACGGTCATAAATTACTTTGCTAGGACGCATGGAAGCTCCTGTTTCCAGATAATAGATACCTACGCGGTCGCCACCACGACAGATGAAATCGGTCTTCACACCATATTTACGCAATGCATTCACAGCAGACTGTCCAATTTCGTGTTTCGGCAATTTAGTTACGAAATAAGCTTCGTGACCGTAGTTCGCGCAACTCACCGCTACGTTCGCTTCACCACCGCCATAAACAACATCAAATGAATCCGACTGTACAAAACGTGTGTTTCCCGGAGTTGACAATCTCAACATAATTTCACCTAAGGTTACTACTTTTCCCATAATTTCGTGATTTTAAATTGTTATATATTTATTCGTTTAACTTTCAACCCAATTAAAATACTGGTTTACATATCCATAGACGAATCACATCGTAACCTTGTACTCAACAGACCACTCAAATAATTCATCCGTGTGCGTGCACAAAGGTACTATTTATTTTTTTAAAACCAAAAATTGTTATATATTTGTATCGAAAAAAAATAAATTATCAGTGTGCACGAGCACAATATATATAATTAAGGTATGAATAAACTGCCCGAAAGAATCAGAATCAAGGATATCGCGCGCCTGGCAGATGTGTCAGTCGGCACAGTAGACCGTGTATTGCATGGCCGCACAGGGGTATCCGAAGCCAGCCGGAAACGGGTGGAAGAAATATTGAAGCAACTGGATTACCAGCCCAATATGTATGCCAGCGCATTGGCATCCAACAAAAAGTATCTGTTTGTCTGCCTGCTGCCACAGCACAAGGAAGGCGATTACTGGACCGATGTGGAACTGGGGATGAAAAGAGCCGTAGAAACCTTTTCGGATTTCCACATCACCCTGTCCGTGATGTACTATGACCAATATGAATATTCCTCCTTCATCAATGCCGGTGAGGAAATACTGAAACAAGAGCCGGACGGCGTATTGCTCGCCCCCACTATTCCTGAGATGACGGCCAGATTCACCGACAAGTTACAAGAACGGGAAATACCTTATATATTTATAGACTCCAACGTGGCCAGTCTGAACCCGCTGGCATTCTTCGGGCAGAAATCCGACCAAAGCGGATACTTTGCCGCCCGCATGGCCATGATGTTGGGAGAATGTCCCAAAGAAATCGTTATCTTCAGACAAATCAACGAAGGCCGCCTGGGATCAAACCAGCAGGAAAACCGTGAAAAAGGATTCAGAAAATATATGCAGGAGCATTTTCCCGACTGCAAGATAGTGGAACTGAACCTCTACGCCAAGCGTCCGGACGAGGACGAGGCGCTGATGAACCGCTTTTTCCAAGAGAACCCACAGGTTACGTGCGGCATCACTTTCAACTCGAAAGTGTACATTATAGGAGAATATCTCATCGGACACAACATGAAAAATTTCAAACTGATTGGGTACGATTTATTATACCGGAACGTCTCTTGTCTGAAAGAGGGCGCAGTGGATTTCCTGATTGCTCAGCAACCTACCGCACAAGGATACAGCGGCGTAGAGAGCCTGTGCAATCACCTGATCTTCAAGAAAGAGGTGAAACAATGCAATTACATGCCCATCACCCTGCTTTCGGTGGAGAACGTGGATTTCTATCTGGATGCGCATAAAAAGTAAATCTGATAACTAAAAATAGAAATGGAAACAAAGTATTTGAAAATCAATCCGGCTGATAACGTAGTGGTGGCTATCTCGGATTTAAAAGCAGGCGAGGCCATCACGGTAGACGGTCATGCCATCACGTTGAAGGAAGACGTGCCTGCCGGCCATAAGGTGACACTGAAAGATTTCGCCCAAGGCGAGAATATCATCAAGTATGGTTACCCCATCGGCCATGCCGTGACTGCCGTGGAACAAGGACGCTGGATCAATGAAACCCAGATAAAGACAAACCTTGCCGGACTGTTGGATTACACCTACAATCCGGTCAGCGTAGACCTCAATATCCCGAAGAAAGACCTGACGTTCAAAGGATACCGCCGCAAAAACGGTGATGTAGGTATCCGTAACGAGGTATGGATTATCCCCACCGTGGGTTGTGTAAACGGTATCATCGGACAACTGGCCGAAGCGTTACGCCGCGAAACCAACTGCGAAGGTGTGGACGCTATCGTGGCATTCCCTCACAACTATGGCTGTTCACAGCTGGGCGATGACCACGAGAATACCAAGAAAATTCTCCGCGACATGATTCTGCATCCTAATGCAGGAGCCGTACTGATTGTCAGTCTGGGCTGCGAGAACAACCAGCCGGATGTTTTCCGCGAATTTCTGGGCGATTACGACACAGACCGCGTAAAGTTCATGGTAACTCAGAAAGTGGGGGATGAATTTGAAGAGGGTATGAAGATTCTGCGTGAACTGTACGCCAAAGCCAAGACCGATGTACGCGAGGATGTTCCTTTGTCCGAGCTGCGTGTAGGCTTGAAATGCGGCGGTTCGGATGGCTTCTCAGGTATCACCGCCAATCCGTTGCTGGGTATGTTCTCCGACTTCCTGATTGCACAGGGCGGTACTTCCGTACTGACGGAGGTTCCCGAAATGTTCGGTGCGGAAACCATCCTGATGAACCGTTGCCGCACCAAGGAACTGTTCGAGCAGACTGTACACCTGATTAATGACTTTAAGGAATACTTCCTGTCACACGGCGAACCAGTGGGCGAAAATCCGTCACCGGGCAACAAGGCAGGTGGTATCTCCACCCTGGAAGACAAAGCGTTGGGATGTACCCAAAAATGCGGCAAAGCATACGTTGACGGAGTTATGGGCTATGGCGACCGCCTGAAAGTGAAAGGTTTGAACTTGCTTTCCGCACCGGGCAACGATTTGGTAGCTGCCACCGCCCTCGCCTCCTGCGGCTGTCACATGGTGCTCTTCACTACCGGCCGCGGTACTCCGTTCGGTACGTTTGTTCCTACCATGAAGATTTCCACCAACTCCACTCTGGCTAAAAACAAACCGGGATGGATTGACTTCAATGCCGGAGTCATCGTAGAAAACGAACCGATGGAAAAGACCTGCGAACGCTTTATAGACTATATCATCCGTGTTGCCAGCGGAGAACCGGTAAACAATGAAAAGAAGAATTATCGTGAAATCGCCATCTTCAAGACAGGCGTGACACTATAATCCAATTTTATCCCCAACTTTCCCAATACCCTTACAGCCCTGCCTTCCCTGTTACGAAGGTGGGGCTGTGACCTTTTTCCCCCATATATTGTTATACAGCAAGTCTTTTTGTAACTTTGCACCTCATTTTATAAAATACAAATTCATGAACGGTGAAAAATTAACTCCAATAACCAATAAGCCCAGTCTATGGGCACTCAGTCCACTGCTGGTATTTCTATGCCTGTATCTGGTGACTTCCATCATTGTAAACGACTTCTATAAAGTCCCCATCACGATTGCTTTCATGGTATCCTCGGTCTATGCGGTATGCATCACCAAAGGCCTGAGCCTGAATGAGCGAATGCTGCAATATTCCATCGGCGCAGCCAACAAGAACATCATGCTGATGATCTGGATTTTCATCCTGGCAGGCGCATTCGCCCAAAGTGCCAAAGATATCGGGGCCATTGACGCGACCGTCAACCTTACGCTTCTCCTGCTACCGGACAATCTGCTGCTGGCAGGCATCTTCCTGGCTGCCTGTTTCATCTCACTCTCCATCGGAACCTCGGTAGGAACCATCGTGGCACTAGTCCCCGTGGCAGCAGGCATCGCAGAGAAAACCGACATGAACCTGGCCTTCATGACAGGTATCGTGGTGGGAGGAGCCTTCTTCGGCGATAACCTTTCATTCATCTCGGATACCACCATCGCCGCCACCCGTACCCAGGGATGCGCCATGCGTGACAAGTTCCGGGTAAACTTCATGATAGCCCTTCCGGCCGCTCTGATGGTTTTCGGCTACTATATTTTCAGAGGGATGGACGTGATGACCACCCACGACATCCAGTCGGTGGAATGGATCAAAATCCTCCCCTACCTGGTTGTGTTGGGAACCGCCATAGCAGGTATGAATGTGGCACTCGTACTGATACTGGGCATCGCCACAACGGGAGTGATCGGCCTGTTCACGGGGAGCATCGGCCTGTTCGACTGGCTCGGCTCCATGGGCACAGGGATCACCGGGATGGGTGAGCTCATCATCATCACCTTGATGGCAGGCGGTATGCTGGAACTGATCCGTTTTAATGGCGGAGTGGACTATATCATCCAAAAACTGACCAAACACGTCAACAGCAAACGCGGAGCCGAACTTTGCATCGCGGCTTTGGTGAGTATCGCCAATTTCTGCACAGCCAACAATACGATAGCCATCATCACAGTGGGACCGCTTGCCAACGATATCGCTACCCGCTACAGGGTGGACAAACGCAAGAGTGCAAGTATTCTGGATACTTTCTCGTGTGTCATCCAGGGAATCATCCCTTACGGAGCACAAATGCTGATTGCTGCCAAACTGGCTTCCCTGTCTCCTTTGAGCATTATCGAATACTTGTACTATCCGGTAGCCATCGGGATATTTGCCCTGCTGAGCATCTTCTTGAGATACCCCAGACGGTATTCGTGAAAACAAGCGGCAGACGGTTATATTCCACCACGCACAGACCGGCTGAATTCTTTCGCAATGTCCAGACGATGAAGGTGAAAGATTTATAATCTTACAGCTGTAAGATATAGCATCTTACACGTGAAAGATCCATATCTTCCGTGATTAACGGCGCGTACCTGGGGGGGCAAATAGCATTCAACAAAGATACGATATGCATTTATCCATGGGCGGTCCAACTCCTCTTTCTTCCAAATCCGGAATCGTGCGTGGTGTATCCACCCGAACCCGGATAGGGAAAATCTCATTGATATAGCGTTTCTGTCGAGGTGCAAATCCTATGTTTTTGAAGAGCTCAACAACAGCAACACCAGTTATTTCTTTTTCATTGTTACTGTTGTTTTTCTTCTCTTCTCTATTCTTTTCTTCTCTTATAAAGCTTTGCTTAAAGCTTGCTTGCAAACTCCTATTAACACATTCATTATCAATACATTGCAGTGTATTTTCGGTTACATTTTCATCATCACTTTTTTCAATCGTGTTTTTCATGCATTTTACACTGTTTTCCGCATTGTTTTCCGTGTTGTTTTCCTTATTGTCTGCATCGTCATTCGCTTCTTTATCCGCTGCCGTGAGGACAGTAGAAGTGATTACTTTTTCAGCTGTCTGCACAGTCTTTTTCTTGCTGCTTCTTCCTCCTTTGCTACCGGCGGCGGCACGTTGCTCCGAAAGCTTATTCTGATAACCCATCACCTCATCCAGATACAGGCATCGGAAATATCCGTCCTCCGTTATGACAAACAAGTTAAAGTCTTTAATGAGATGCTGCAGATCTTCCACTGTAGCCCCCCATTGTTCAGCCAACAAATCCAGTTCGTTAAAATCGTGTTTGTATTCCTGTTGCCTTCGCAGGAACAATATCATTTGAATATATAATCCTATTCCCATGCATTTCATTTCGGCATTCAGCTTCATCATTTTGTAATCCGACATCAAGCTGCAATTCAGCCGGATAAACTGTTCGGTGTAATCCATTCCTTTGGTGTGTTAGTATATAAATAGATTACAAAGAAACAAAAAATATCAATAGGGTGTATAGATAATTGCCACCAATTATGACATTATCTTCATTTTTATCTCAAACAAATATAAACAACTAGTACACAAACACTTACACAGCACATTCAATTCAAGAAAAAAGTATAATTCTCCAGAAAAGATAAAGTTCTTATCCCCTGCAATTAATGAATATTTTTTATCGCCAGAATTCGGAGATAAATTCCCAATAAATGATCCTATGTTAAAACACACGCTATATCCGTCCAAAGGTAACAGAAGAAGATTTATGAATATTTATTTTGAAAATATACATAAAAGGATTATCTTTGCACCGCAAATGAATCAATGATATGAACCAATTACAGACTACATACAGCATACATCACCTTACATCGGGAAATACCCCCCTGTGTAATCACTTCATTGTGCATGTACATTGGTTCAGCGGATTTGTTTAGATTTCCACTCACACGTAATTTATTACCCAACTTTCATCCTACCCACACACGTGCCCGATGAAAGATATATTGCATGATGGTTCTCATTCGGTGAAACCGTCGGGTTGTATATGTTTTACTATAAAAATTGATTGCTATGTTTACTATTATATCTATTATGTTTGTTGGTATCGGTATAGGATATGTATTGCGCAACTTGCAGTTTTTACAGAAAATAGAAAAGAGTACATCACTCACTATCTTCCTGCTGTTGTTTGTTTTGGGAATCTCTATCGGCTCCAACAGCTTAATCATTAACAATTTAGGCAGATTCGGATGGCAGGCGGCTATATTGGCTACATTAAGCATTTTGGGCAGTATGCTAGCTTCTTTCCTGGTATTTCATCTGTTTTTTAAGAAAGGAGGCAAACAATGAAAGGCAGTTTGGTTGTTGTCGCATTTTTTTGTGCAGGATGTATGATTGGAGCTGTCAATAATTTCCAGTATGACATGCACTCTGTTTCCATGTATGTGCTTTATGCACTGATGCTCCAAGTAGGAATCAGCATAGGCAGCAATAAGAAATTGAAAGAACTGATTAAAAGCTTACGGCTGAAAATGCTCCTGGTACCGATGGCTACCATTGCGGGAACCTTGCTTTTCTCGGCACTGGCCAGTCTGCTATTAAGCCAATGGAGTGTATTCGACTGTATGGCGGTGGGCAGCGGCTTTGCCTATTATTCACTGTCCTCCATTCTGATCACACAGTTCAAAGAACCGTCTATCGGATTACAACTGGCCACCGAATTGGGAACCATTGCGTTACTGGCCAATATTTTCCGGGAGATGATGGCATTGCTCGGTGCTCCGCTCATACGGAAATATTTCGGACAGCTGGCTCCTATCTCGGCTGCCGGAGTGAACTCGATGGATGTATTGCTGCCATCCATCACACGTTATTCGGGAAAAGACATGATTCCCCTGGCCATATTCCACGGAATACTGATTGATATGAGTGTTCCTGTTTTCGTATCCTTCTTCTGTAATTTATAAAAAAAGAGAAGCCCGCTGATTGGTTAAGCGGGCTTCTTTTTCATATATAATATAGGCGGGAATTATTTCGCAACCTTTTCCAGTTTCTTCATGATAGAGAAGATGAACAATGCGGAAAGCAAGCAGCACACAATCAATACACTCCATACCATCCACAACTGCATATCACCCCACAAATAACCGATGATAGCTACCAGATAGTTACCAATAGCAGTAGCCACAAACCAAAGTCCCATCATAGCGCCTTTATACTTGGGAGGAGCTACCTTGGAAACAAATGAGATACCCATCGGTGACAGGAACAATTCGGCAAAAGTCAATACCAGATAAGTCGAGATCAGCCAGTTGGGTGAAACCAACGCGCTCTCGGCAATACCATTGGCTTCTACTTCAGCAGGAGTAGGCAGACCGAATGAGCCGAATGCCAGCAACATGAAACCTACTGCGGCAATCACCATACCGATACCGATTTTACGCGGAGCTGATGGTTCTTTTCCTTTCTTTGCCAATGAACCGAATACTGCCAGTGATACCGGAGTCAGAGCGACAACGAAGAAGGGGTTAAACTGTTGGAAAATCTGAGGAAGGATAGGCAATGTAGGGTCCATAGTACCATAATTGACTCCTAAAACCACAAGAGCCAAGGTAGCAATAACGCCTGAAATCAATTTGCCCTTGCCTGTCTTGGACTGGAACAGTGAGAAACCTGCATAAACGGTTACAATAAGCAGAGCCAGATTCCATACGCTGAAGCCAAGGCGATCCAGACCGGTTACCTCATGTGCCGTGTAGTCACGGGCGAAGAAGGTCATGGTAAGACCGTTCTGATGGAATGCCATCCAGAAGAAAATAACCACAGCGAATACCAGTAACAAAGCGACGATGCGTTCTTTGGTCTGTGCGGGAGTCAGCTCTTCTTCGTGTACATTGGCCGGTTTAGCCTGCTTGGAGTTGTAATCGGCATGTTTGAATGTAGAACGGAAAATAACATAAATAGCCATAGAGGCAACCAGTGAGATACAAGCTACACCGAAACCATAGTTATAGGCTTCTGACAATTTATCAATATAGGTAGTACAGAAATCAGCCATGCTTCCTGTGAAATTCTGTGCGGTCTGCATGGCAGTCAGTGTGGCCTCGCCTTCGGCGGTAATCGTACCGTCCAGGAACTGGTGTGCCAAAGAAGGTATCTGGGGCACATAGCTGAAGCCTGCTTTGCCCAACACATAGTTGGTCATGGCAGTAGCGGCAGTCGGAGCGAACAGGGCACCGATGTTGATTGCCATATAGAACAAACTGAAAGCGGTATCACGTTTCGCGCTATACTCAGGAGCATCATACAGATTACCTACCATTACTTGCAGATTTCCCTTGAAAAGTCCAGTTCCCAAAGCAATCAGGGCAAGAGCGCCGAACATGGAATACAATCCGATATTGGTTGCCATCGGGATAGCCAGCAGCACATAACCGGCAAACATGATAACGATACCGGTAGTAACCATCTTGCCATAACCGAATTTATCGGCCAGGATACCTCCGATAAGCGGCATGAAATACACTCCTGCCAGGAAACTGGCAAAGATTGTTGACGTCGTGGCGGCTGTAAAGCCGAATTTCGCTTGCAGGAAGAGAGTGAAAATAGCAAGCATGGTGTAATAACCAAAGCGTTCGCCGGTATTGGCGAGAGCTAATGCGTATAAGCCTTTAGGCTGTCCTTCAAACATAGTTGATAAAGATTTAATTAATAGTTAGTATTCTTTTTTTTGCAAAGATATAACTTTTAGTCTATCTGAAAAAAAAAGAGCCACAAATGTGACTCTTTTTGGCATATTTATTCGGTGAAAAGGGAACAAATCTCTGCTTTCGTTTCTTTTATCAGGTCATCGGCCGCTATTTTTATCTGTAATCCGCGGATACCGGCACTGATATAAATGTACGGGAATGCGGTGCAAGTCTCGTGTATATAGGTGGGGAAATGCTTTTTCATGCCGATGGGAGAACATCCTCCCCGGATATATCCTGTCAGGGGAAGCAGCTCTTTCATGGGAATCAGGTCGCATTTCTTGTTACCTGAGACTTTTGCCGCCATTTTTAAATCCACCTCGTGCTCGCCGGGTATGACACAGACAAAATATCCGGATTTATCCCCATGAAGCACCAAAGTCTTGAAGACTTGTTCTATGTTCTCGCCCAAACTGGCGGCAACGTGAACAGCGCTGAGGTCGTTCTCGTCTACTTCGTATGGAATAAGCTCGTATGCTATCTTGGCCTTATCAAGCAGACGGGCTACGTTGGTTTTAGCTATTTTCTCTTTCATTGCTGGTATGCCGGTTAATTTTCCAATTCTTCTTTTATAAATTTCGGGGTATATCCTTTCTTGCTTCCGGCCACTTCCTCAGGAGTTCCGGCAGCAAGCACCTGTCCTCCGCCCCTTCCGCCTTCGGGACCCATATCGATGATGTAATCCGCCAGTTTGATCACGTCCAGGTTATGTTCAATAACCAGAACGGTATTGCCTTTCTCCACCAGTTTGTTCAATACATTCATCAGCACACGGATATCTTCGAAATGAAGCCCGGTAGTAGGCTCATCCAGAATATACATCGTTTTGCCGGTATCACGCTTGGACAGTTCCGTAGCCAGTTTCACACGCTGGCTCTCTCCGCCCGACAAGGTGGTGGAGGGCTGTCCCAGCTTAATATATCCTAACCCCACCTCTTGCAGCACTTTGATTTTATTCAGAATCTGAGGCACATTCTCAAAGAACTCTACAGCACGATTGATGGTCATGTCCAGTACATCGGCTATGGATTTACCCTTATAGCGCACTTCCAGCGTCTCGCGGTTATATCGTTTACCGTGACAAACCTCGCAAGGTACCAGCACATCGGGCAGGAAATTCATTTCGATGGTCTTGTATCCGTTACCGCCGCAAGCCTCGCAGCGTCCTCCGGTTACATTGAACGAGAAACGCCCCGGCTTATAGCCACGGATCTTCGCTTCGGGCAGACCGACAAACAGATTCCGGATATCCGAGAATACTCCTGTATAGGTGGCCGGATTGGAACGCGGTGTCCTGCCCAGCGGCGACTGGTCCACATTCACCACCTTATCTATATAGTCCAGTCCTTCCACACTGTCATAGGGCAGAGGTTCCTGCAAAGAACGGTAGAAATGCTGTGACAGGATGGGCTGCAAGGTATCGTTTATCAGCGTGGATTTGCCACTGCCGGACACCCCTGTGACGCAAATGAGTTTTCCCAAAGGAAATTCCACATCCACATTCTTCAGGTTGTTTCCCTTCGCCCCTCTCAGCCATAAGGATTTCCCGTTACCGGGGCGGCGTTCGGCCGGTATCTCTATCTTCATCTGTCCGTTTAAATACTTAGAGGTAAGTGTTTCTGTCTGAAGCATTTGTTTCGGAGTTCCTTGAAATACTACTTCCCCACCCAAACGGCCTGCCTTCGGTCCCATATCAACCACATAGTCTGCCGCCAGCATCATATCCTTGTCATGCTCCACCACGATGACAGAGTTACCTGTGTCACGCAACTTCTTCAAGGAGTTGATAAGGCGGAGGTTGTCCCGTTGGTGCAATCCGATACTCGGTTCATCCAGAATATAAAGCACGTTCACCAGCTGGGAGCCGATTTGAGTTGCCAGACGGATGCGCTGGCTCTCGCCTCCCGAAAGGGATACCGAGGTGCGGTTCAGTGAAAGATAATCCAGTCCCACATCCAACAGAAACTTAAGACGGGTACGGATCTCCTTCAAAATCTCGGCGGCAATCATGCGCTGCTTGTCTTCCAGAAAAGGATCGACCTGTTGCAACCAGTCATACAGTTCGTTGATATCCATGCTTGCCAGTTCATAGATGTTCTTGTCGTGGATACGGAAATGCAACGCCTCCTTGTTCAGGCGCGCGCCCTTGCATTCGGGACAGACATCGGTCTTGGCAAACTGTTCCGCCCACTTCTGGGCAGTGGCCGATGCATCTTTCTCCTGCATCATCTGGATGTACTTCACAATCCCTTCATAAGTTACAAAGTAATCGGAAGAGGTATGAATCAAGGTGCTCTTTATCTTGATACGCTCATCCGAGCCATAGAGTATTTCGTCTATCGCATCATCCGGCATATCCTTGACCGGTGTCTTGATCGTAAAATCATATTTTTCAAGCAGGGCCTCTATCTGCCAGAAAATCATGGCATTTTTATATTTGCCCAAAGGAGCGATGGCTCCTTCGTGAATGGAAAGATTCCTGTCGGGAATCACTTTGTCCACATCAATCAGATTCACATACCCCAGTCCCTTACAACGGGGGCAGGCTCCCTGCGGAGAGTTAAACGAGAAATTATGAGGGGCAGGCTCTTTATAAGACAGTCCGGTGACAGGACACATCAACCGCTTACTGTAATGGCGCACCTCCCGGGTATCGGCATCATAAATCATAATCAGCCCCTCACCCTGCTGCATGGCAGTGGCAACGCTCTGTTTCAGCCGTTTGTCATCCTTTTCCGATACGACCAGCTTGTCTATCACGACTTCGATATCGTGGTTCTTGTAACGGTCCAGCTTCATGCCGTGTATAATTTCGCGCACCTCGCCGTCCACGCGGACATACAGATAACCTTTCTTGCGCACTTGTTCGAAAAGTTCTTTGTAATGCCCCTTGCGGGTACGTACCAACGGGGCAAGCATGAATATCTTCTTACCCTGATAATCCCGGTGAATCAGGCCGATGATCTGTTCCTCGGTATATTTCACCATTTTCTCTCCCGAAAGATAAGAATAAGCAACTCCTGCACGGGCATAGAGCAAACGGAGATAATCGTATATCTCTGTCGTAGTCCCCACGGTAGAGCGGGGATTCTTGTTTGTCGTTTTCTGTTCGATGGAAATTACCGGGCTGAGTCCTGTAATCTTATCCACATCCGGGCGCTCCAACCCTCCCAGGAAATTACGGGCATATGCGGAAAAGGTCTCAATGTATCTCCGCTGCCCTTCGGCGAAGATGGTATCGAATGCCAAAGACGATTTACCGCTTCCGCTCAATCCGGTTATCACCGTCAGGCTGTTCCGTGGAATTTCAACATCTATATCTTTCAAGTTATGTACACGGGCACCGTATACATTAATCAGTTCTTTTTCTTCACTCATAATCTTCTTACTCTGCGTAATCTTTGCAAAATTAATGCTTCCCGACGAAATATTTAATTAAAAAGCCTAATAATATTTTCTATTCTTTCTATATAATGTGAATAAAACAGTTTTTTTTGTACTTTTGCCACTCAGTTTAATCAACACACTGCAAATGAAATTTATTCGAGCATTATATCTTATCGCAGCCTTGTCTGCCAGCAGCACCGGAATGATGGCTCAAACACAGTCTTCCGGCTATTTCCTGCACACCATTACCAAAGGGCAAAGTCTTTATTCCATAGCCAGCATGTATAATGTCACTACCGGTGATATCGTTAAAATGAACCCCGGCAGCGACCAGAAAATTAAAACCGGTGAAACATTGAAGATTCCACAAAAGAACATCGGAACGGAACAGCAGATGTTCCATACCATCCAGTCGGGTGAAACCTTGTACAAGCTGACACAACGCTATGGAGTAACCGCACAACGCATCTGCCAGGCAAATCCCGGACTGAGCGCGGAGAATTTCCGTATCGGACAGGTTATCGTAATTCCCGCCAAGGTGACGGACAGCGAGGAGATAATCATGAACGAGGTGAAAGCCGCACAGACTATCAGACCGGCCACCACTTCCACCCCACTGAAACCCAATTGCAGGGATATGCATAAAGTGGAACGCAAGGAAACGATATTCAGCATCAGCCGCCTGTATGGCATCACAGAAGCCGAACTGATTGCCGCCAATCCTGAGCTGCGTACCGAAAAACTGAAAAAAGGAAGATTCCTTTGTATTCCATATCCTAAGGATACAAAGACTGAAACGCCTGTGGATAATACGCCTGCCGTAATCCCCACGGACGACCAGCTGTTTAATGAAAGCAAGAAGGAGGCACGCAAAATATCTACCATCAAAGCTGCCGTAATGCTGCCATTCATGACAGACGGCAAGGGCAACCGTGACGAACAGACACGTATGGTGGAATACTATGAAGGCTTCCTGATGGCAGTAGACAGCTTGAAGGAAAAAGGAGTATCCATCGACCTGTACTCATACGATACCCATAACAATACTTCTTCCATCAAGAACATTCTGGATAGAAGTGAATTGAAGAGCATGGATATTATCTTCGGCCCGGCTTATCCCGACCAGGTGAAACCGGTTGCGGAATTCGCCAAGAAAAACAATATCCGGCTGGTAGTACCTTTTACCTCCAAAGGGAATGAAGTTTTCAGCAATCCCGCCATCTATCAGATAAATACTCCCCAATCTTATCTGTACTCGGAAGTTTACGAGCATTTTACCCGCAAGTTTACAACCGCCAATGTTATCTTCCTGGATGCAGAAGATGGTGACAAAGACAAAGTGGATTTTATAAAAGGACTGAAAGAGGAGTTAAAAACCAAACGCATTCCTTTTACCGAATTAAAAGGGGAAAATATTACTCCGGAATCATTGAAAGGCGCGATGAACCATAGTATGGATAATGTATTCATCCCGACTTCCGGCACCAACGTGGCATTGATAAAACTGTTACCACAACTGATTGTGACCTCCCGTGACAATCCCGACTACCGTATGCAGTTATTCGGCTATCCGGAATGGCAGACCTATACCAACGACCATCTGGCCAGTTTCTATGAACTGGACACCTATTTCTATTCTTCGTTTTACACAAACAATTTATTTCCGGAAGCCGTTCAATTCTCATCGGCTTACCGCAAATGGTACAGCAAGGATATGCTCAACTCATTCCCTAAATATGGTATGCTGGGATTCGATACAGGATATTTCTTCCTGAAGGGCCTGTCCCAATACGGCAACAAACTGGAAGACAAACTGGACAAGGTGGCTGTCACCCCTATCCAGACCGGATTTAAATTTGAACGCGTAAACAACTGGGGTGGATTTATCAATCGTAAAGTGTTCTTCGTTCATTTTACCAAGGACTTTGAACTGATTAAACTTGATTTTGAATAATGAAAAAGTATAAGAACTTCGGGCTGCTTGTACTGGCATTGCTCTTTGCATTGCCGGCAGCTGCACAGTTGGGTGAAGAACGTCATAATTTTGCCGTCGGCATCAATGGTGGTCTGAACATGAGTTCCGTCAGCTTCAACCCGAAAATCAAACTGAACACCTTGAACACCATGTCTATGGGGGTTACCATGAGATATATGTCCGAGAAATATTTCAAGATGATGTGTGGCGTGCAAATGGAAATAAACTATTCACAACGCGGATGGGACGAAAAGATAGAAGATGATTCCGGCAATTCTTACAGCCGCACCATGAATTATCTGGAAATCCCTTTCATGGCACATCTGGCATTCGGCAAGGATGCATTGAACCGGGGAGTGAAGGTCTTTTTCAATGCAGGACCACAAATCGGCTTTTTCCTGGGTGACAACGAAAAGATAAACTGGACTACTTCTACAACAAGACCGGAACACGGTAAAGAGGTGGAGAATAAATTTGATTATGGTATCACAGCCGGCGCCGGTCTGGAAGTAAGTACCGGTATCGGACATTTCCTGCTGGAAGGACGTTACTACATGGGATTGAGCGACTTTTACAAGAACTCGAAAAGAGATTTCTTCGAAAGATCAGCCCATTCATTCATAGGCATACGGCTGAGTTATCTGATAGATATTACTAAATAAAAAAAGGACTCTCTCTCATAATACAAAAGCCTGCAAGATGAATCTTGCAGGCTTTTTATATCATACATAATAATTCCCTCAGCT
>ERZ1023630.344-NODE-344-length-14273-cov-6.169996_pt1 | contig 14273 bp, 9 predicted proteins | sample MGYA00380332_ERZ1023630 | MGnify/ENA primary metagenome ERZ1023630 (study PRJEB33179, sample SAMN07448973) | human gut metagenome | biome: Human-gut; feature: Human associated habitat; material: Faeces | host: Homo sapiens | place: India: Bhopal | collected...
CTTATTGAGGTTCAGAAGCGTGACGTAGGCGCTTTCGTAGGCATCCGAGATATCGTCCATGAAGCGGGCGTCGATGGGATTGCAGCGGTTCGAGCGGCGGGGATCGTCGAAGTTGATGATGCAGAATCTCGGTTTGACGGTGTATTTGTCCAGATGCCGGAGCAAGTGGTTATAGGCGATGCGCGTCAAATCGTCGAACTTATAATCATAGATGAGCATCGAGAATCCCTTCTCGATATGCTGTTTGATATAGTTGTTCAGTACTGCGTAGCTTTTCCCGGAGCCGGGCAATCCGATAACGGCCGTTGAACGGTAGACGTTTACAACCGATATCCACCCGTTCCGCCATTGTCCTTTATAGCGGTAACGCGTAGGTAAGTTCACCGAGCAATCGTTGTCAATACAACGTTCCTCCTGAAGAAAACTTTCGTTATTGTCATTGAAAGGATCGTCCATAAGCGGCTGTTTCATCAATCGCCGCAGCCACACGCCGGCGGCCAGCAGGCTGAGGTAGCCCGCACCAAGGGTCAGCGTGTAGCTCCAGCCCCGGAAGCCGATCCCAGCGGGCAGCGACAGCAGAAAGCCGTTCAGAAAGAACAGCGGGAAGCCGAGGCAGGCGGCAGCGACGATATGCCGCCTGTCGACCCTGCCGTTGCGGACGCTCTTCGTGCCGTAGCAGCCAAGCGCGAGGAACAGAAAGGCGCAGAGTTTCGTAATGACGGGAGAGGAGAAAAGAAGAGTTGTCCGCTGGATATCGAGCAGGAGACGGTCGGCATAACCGTAGGTCAGGCCGCATGACGAGAGCCATTCGTAGCAATACCAATACACGTGCAGCACCAAAAAAAACACGCCCAGCCCGCGGGCGAACTGCACGATATTTTCAAGGGCTTTCAAATCATCTTCCTGTTGCATGGCAGAGAATATTAAAAGTCCCGAAGATACATCTCCGGCAGAAAAACAGGTACCCATGTCCGCTCCAGTCCGTCACTGTCCGCACCGCATAAAGAACGCTCCGAGAGATGAATCCCCGGAGCGTGATGCTGAATAAAAACAGACTGCCTATCGCTGGCTGTAGGCAATCAGATTGTTGCGCAGGATGTCGAGAAAATGCGTCAGACGCAACTTTCGGTTGATGAGCGTATGGCGGCACTGCTCCGGGTTGTTGATACGGACGTTGAAAGTTCCGGAAAGCACATCGACAAGTGTCGCCAGATCGATCCGTGTGCCGTCGATGCGGCGTATGGCTCCGGAGAGTTGCAGGGCCGTAGCAAGCTCCATGATATCCGTAGGTGTGAATTGCTCGGAGAGGAACAGCGGCGACTTGGGGACTTCGACCGACACCGGGGCGGCGATGGACGGATAACGAACCCGGGTAAAGACTAAACGGATCTCGAAATTCGTCAATAGAAGCGCCGATTTGAGCAACAACACTTGCGGAGATTCCTTTTCGACAATTCGCTCCTGCAACCGCATCAGGCAGGATTGGAGGCGGGCAAGTTCGTGCAGCAGGTCGAGGGACGATTTACAGGATTGAACAGTAAGACCGTGCAGCAGGTCGATGTAATCTTCATAGGCAGCGTCGAGAGTCTTCTGCTCAGGGGACAGTAATCGTCGGTTGAGAGATGTTTCGAGCAGGACGATAAATTGGCTTTTGTCCAAGTTTTCCATAATTCGACTTACACAGAATTGGTTGGTTTGCTTTGCAAAAATAGGAATTTTCAGGATACCCAATTACATGTCCGGATATCCGCCCGGATATAAAAAATCGAAAAAAATCATTCATCTTCCTTATTCAAGGAATAAAGCAGTGCATCGGTAAATTTTGTGCGATCTTTCTTGCGTTCCAGAACACGGCGTTTGACATCAGTCGGATCGCCGAGTTTAACATGCAATGTATTCTCGAAGACCCGAACAACCAAATTGAATGGAGCTGTCGAACCATCTGCCAGCACGAAAGGAGGTGGAGTCATCCGATCGAGTCCGCAAAGGATTTCCGAAACGCTGATCGCAGGATAGTGTTTGGACCAATGGAGCGGTGAAGTAAATGCAGGTTCAGATATGAAAGATCGCGGGTGTTCAATACGATGATATAACAACTCTTTTTCCAAGCAGATAAATTCGAGAGTCATGTCGACAACCCGGTGTATATATGGCGGAAGCGAAACGGACGGTTCATGAATTCGAGAAAGCAGAAATCGAAACTGGATTTGCGTATAATTTAACGTATGTAATGCCGACAGACAATCTGTGTCATCGCAAAGTGCTGTAATGAGGCGGGCAAATTTCAAAAAGTAAGTTTGCAGCCTTTTTTCAGAAACAACTTTTCGATTCAATGATTTTAAGATGGCTCTGAACAAAGATGTATGCAACAATTTGTCCATCTATACTTGTCGTTTATTACAATGAATTAAATTGCATATATTGTATCTGTAGGATAATTTTCTTATCTTTGCCAAACGGCGAATAGCTGTCGAATCCTGTCATCGACACCTGAAAATGCTACAAAGACAAGATGGACGGGATGATAGGGGAAATCGTGCAAAAAACAGCACGGGCTTCTCCTATCTGTTCATCGGGTTGTAGCATTCCTCAGGTGTCAATAGGTTAAGTCCGTGCTTTTATTTTATGCTATTTCATTTATGGTTTAACCGAGAAGTTTGATTTTGCTACAATAAATTTATAATTTATGCGTTTCATAAAGAAAATACCGGTTACGATTCATTAAAAGTGAATTTTTCAATACAAAAAGACTTACAGATGCTCACATTCTGAATCGGTCAACATTTACATCCGGATATTTTCTTATTGCCGTTCGAATATTCTTCGAACGGCTTTTTTATCCGAAAGTTAAAAACACCCGCACACCTCAAAAGATGTGCGGGTCAAAATCGGGGCGCTTACAGATGCTCAACCGATTCTAAACAGGTCAACAAAATACATCTCAGAGGAGTTATTCGGCCGTAGCCTCGTCGTAGGTGATGGTATAACCGCTGCTGACGAACGTCCAGTCCTGCGGGCGGTTACCATTCTCGCAAGTAACGGTTTCCTCCCAAGCTCCATCGGCAATGGAATTGAACAGTGACAGCTGGTTCCGTTCAGATGTCCGGCGCAGGTTGAAATGCATGATCGCTCCGTAACCGGCCTCGGTCAAATCATAGGCATAATTGCCATACTGACTAATCTGATAGGCGGAATAGTAATTACCCAGATTGATCGACATCGGGGCATAGTGCTCCTTGGTTACGCCGGCAACACTGATGCTGGTGTTGTAATACGCAAAATCGGAATAGACATAGTCGAGTTTGGCACCTGCCGTTGCGTTGATTTGGCTGGAACCGCCGGTATTGTACTGGAAGAGGGTAATCAACTTGCCGGCGGGCAGCTTGGCGCGCAGTTTGGTGATCAGGTTGCCATACGAACCGGAAACGGAGGTCACCGTGCCGCCGTACTCGTTGTCGAATCCGATACCGTCGAGTCCGTACTTATTTACGGCATAGGCGAGAATCGTTGCAAGCTGGTCGGCCTGCGTGTCATTGAGACTCGTGAAGTCGATATTCTGCCAGTTGGGCAGGATGGTGAGCACGACTTTGATGCCTTTGGCTTGCAGGCCGGCTACATAGGTGGCGGCACCGCCGTTTTCGAGCAGGTTGGTCATCTTGTCGTTCAGATAGAGGGTCGGACGCACCACGCCGTTGACCGTCTCCTTGTTGAGATTGGCGGCGAAGAACTCCACGATATCGGCGTAGGCTGTACCGTCGGAGAGCATATAGTCGCCGGCATTGAGCGGGTTCACGTCGTTGGTTTCGACATAAATGGTGACCTTCGGAGTTTTGTCTCCGTAAGCACGTGTTTTGACGATAGGCTCTTGAGCCTTGTCCATCGTCGGGTCCTCTGCCTGCTGGCAGGAGAACATCATCGCTGCACTGGCTGCCAATGCTGCGAATAATTTGAAGTTTTGTTTCATTTTGATTTGAATTTTAATTGTTTGTTTGCTCCGGTTAAAGAGCTGTGAGAGGATAAAATGGAAGAACACAGGTGTATTTTGTCGACCGTTTTTATCAATTCCAGTCTTTCAGCCATTTGCCGTAATTGTATATGCCCTCGGATATATTAGAGAGCCTGTTTTTATCGAACAGGTAATTATATCCTTTTCTGCTTCCCAAAATGAGGTTGTTTTCAGGGTCCATAAACGTACAATGCATTGCAAATGTACCGTCCCATGCTGTTTCATAATTGTCCTGCAAATGGGCGCGCAAATCATCGAAGACAATGATATTGTTCGGTCTATAATCGGCCAAAATCCAGTCTATAAGAAAGCCCGGCTCCTGCATCATAGCCTCTTCTTCCGTTCGGGCAGCAGGATAGATGGGAAAGTTGACGCAACCGTACCGCTCCTTGGGCAGGTTGGCAATCGGCTTTTGCGTATAGGCCGAAACATATTCCTGTTCGGGATGCCACGGGTCGAGCAGCTGCGGGGCTTCGCTCTCGCTGTTGTAGCCCGACCATGCATAGTCGATATAGTCTCCGACGGCGATGCCGCCCGTCGCTTCCGTATTCCAGAAAGTAGCGGTCGGCTCCTCGTAAACGGTCAGCGTCAGCAATTTTTCCGTGCCGAGGGCTTCGCGCAGCGCCTTGATGAGTTTGGGATAGGAGGTCGTATTCACAGCCGGCATGCCCTCCTTGCCGTAGCCGGAATTTCGATCCCAGAGGTTTACACCGTCGAGTCCGTATTGTTCGATAACGGTCTTGACCTGCGCGGCGAAGTCTTCGATTTGGGTATCGGTGAGGTTGCAGAACCCGAGCCCCGTGCCTCCGCCTTCGATGCTGATACATACCTTGCGTCCGTGTTCCTGCAAAGGACGGATATATTTCGTCGATTGGCTGAGCACATAGGTCATGTCGGATCCAAGGTTGAGCAGGGCTCGGCTGGTTGCAGCATCGTAGCCGACCTGGACGGTGCGCAGGTTGACGATGTTGCCTACGGCCTCGTGCCATGCTACGGTCGAGCCGCGCGCCAGTTTCTTCTGCATAATGTAATCCAAGACCAGCAACGGCTGGAAATCGTTCGTATTGATATAAAACACGAAGAACAGGTCATGGCCGTCGTGCAGAGCGTATTCGTCGGTGTAAGGCTGGCGAACCGAGACGTTGTAGTAAAGCGTCTTGTTTTCGTCCGGAGCGTCCTGTTCAGCGACCGTAAGCGGCAGTACGTATTCTCCGGCGGCGAGCCCTGTCGCTGAGAACTTGATACGTTTCAATTCCGAACGCTGCGTTGCGGCCGAGAGGTCGAGCGTCTTGCCGTCGGGGAACTCGTAATTCGCCTCCGGCAGCAGCGTGCGTTCGATTTCATCTCCGGCATCGTAGTCATTGAGCAAAGATGCATCGCACCATGCGTCGAGCGAATATCCCGCTGCCGCCGGCTGTGTCTGCCTCAAGTAGAAGTTCTTCGTCATAACCCCTCCTTCGGTCAGCAGCACATCGACCCTATTTTCCACGGAATTGCTGCTGCACAACATCACATGAACCTCTTCGATGGAACCTTTGTCGGGCAACTTCCCGCTTTCCTGCATCACGGGATCGGCCTCGCAGGCCGTAAGGCCCGCGAGTGCCGCCGTGCAGAGAAGCGTCACCACCCCTGTTTGCAAATCTAAAATCGTCTTCATAGTTACTCGTTAGTTTCGTTAAGTTTCGGAATCTCGATGCCCTGCGGCCAGATGATGTCGTATTTGGCGACGCCGTCGTTGCCGTACATCGAATAGTCCTTTACGGTATTGCCAGACCCCTCGTTGAATTTCCAGTATCCGAGTAGCGTCGAATCGTTCTCCGGGTTTTCGATTTCATACATATTTTCCCAAATCTGTTCCAGCGTGCGGGCCACAGACCATACACGCGCCTCGGCGATCTTGCCGTTCAGAGGCCGATAGTCGTCGTAGGAGCGGCCGATGAAGAACTGATAGGCCTCGCTCAGGCCGTCGTACCCCAGTTCTTCGTACTGGGCCTTGTCGCCCTCGGGAGCGGTGTTCCACAGGTCGTAGAGCGCCCGCATGGCCAAGTTGATGCAGTTCTTATCGTTCTGCGTCGTGATGCCCACGCCCGTGACTTCGCTCTGAATCTGCCCGTCGACGTAGATGCGGGCCGTGCGGGTATTCTGGTCGTAGGTGCAGGCCACATGGTACCAGCGCCCCGTTTCGAGATGCTTCATCGCGTCGCGTCCGGGAATCTTGCCGAAGCCCGAGCCACTGCCCGAACCGTCGAACTGCAACTGTTCGCGCTCGAAATTCGTGTCGCCGATACGCAGCAGCAGGTACTGCTCGACGCCCATGACGGACGAGATGTTGACGGGATTGCCTTCAGTATTGGTTTTCACGAATTCGTCGATGTAAATCAAGGCCTCGTAGGTCACAGCCCGCAGGCCGTTCCAATCCTTGCTGCTTTCGGAATACTTATCGAGGGTCGGGAACTCGATCCAGTTGTCCGTAAGTTGTGCCGCGACGGTGATGGCCGAGGAGCGTTTGACGACGTAGTAAGCCACGTCGGAGCCGTGCAACACATCGATCGATGCGCTACCGATGCGTACTGGAACCAGATAGGTTTCGTCGATTGGCAAAGCTCCGGTCTGCTCATCTCCTTCTCCGGTGAGTTCACGGAGGCGCAGCGTGACAGCATCGGAGGTCGTCTTCCCTGCCGGAATGGTCACAGTTTCGGACAGCAAAGAATAATATTTTGAATCGAGCATCGTCCACTCCGTACCGTAACGGGCATTGTACGTCCCGACGAGCGACGGGTCGACCGTGAGCGTCACCGCCACATCCTGTCCTGCCGGATATGTCAGTACCGCCTGCAACGCGCAATCGTAGGTAGCCCGGGTGTTGCTGAAGGTCGTGAGCTGTGCGTCGCTCGTCGAAGCGACGTCGAGGTATACGACATTGTCGAACTTGTGATTGTCATCGCCGTAGTTCTCGCAGGCCGTGAAAGCCACAAGCGAAACGAGAACCGCCATTAGTATCTTTTTCATGTTCATGACTGTCTTTATTTAGAGGGGTTCAACGTTTGTATCGCCTGCCGGATGGTTTGGTAGTTCATCTCGGAATGGTAGTAATCTCCGGCAATATTGTAAGCCGCAAGCCCCGCATAAGGCCCGAGTTCGACGACGCGGCGCGACATTTCGTCGACGGCGGCGTGCTCGGTGCGGTCTTCATCAAACAGCGCCGCATTGATTTCGGCGGTCAGCAGCAGCCGATTGGCCTCGATGCCGGCATAGTTAACAGCGTGCAGGGCATGGAGTCTCACATCCAAAACATTTTCGAGTTTCTCCGTATCGAGGATGACGTAATCCATCTTTGCACGGTCGGTGGCAGCGAGCGACAGGGGATTACCCTCGAAAACGAGGAGCTGACCGTCAGTTCTGGCCGTGGCAAGCCTATCAATAATGCGAGCCGTGGCATCCGCAGCCAACGGGTCGGTCGTGAACGAGTAGCCGTCCATGCCATTGGCAGCGACGGCAACGACGACCTTATCCAAGTAGGCGTCGAGCGCCGCCGCATCGGCGAATTCCTCCGCACGAGCGGCATAGTCGATCTGATAGAGCACCTTCGTGCCTTTCTCGTGCATGACGGACATGTCCTCGGCGTCGAATTTCGAGAAGTTGTCGGCGTTGGTCAGCGTCACGATGTCCAGCGAATCCGGAAGGCAGCGCATGAAGTCCTGCTCTCCGGTCGCTTTCTCGGGAGAATTGTGCATGCGGGCATAGACGATGAAATGCTCCGACTGCTTGTAGGCCCTCAATGTCGCGGTGTACTCGGCCCATAGGGCAGGATCTTGCTCCCAAGGCTTTTTGACCGTACTGTCGAGTGCCTCCGTTTCCGTCCAGTCGCTGCACGAGACGAGCGACAGCATCGAAAACAGCGCCAGCAGCGTGAATATAAAGTTCTGTTTCATAGCTGTTAGTTGTTATAAGATTTGCAATCCCACCATACACGGGTTCCCATGACGTCGCCCGTGCGGTTGCCGTTCTGCTGCTCGCCATCGAGCGTCTGGATGGCCAACTGAAGGTTGGCGTTGTTCTGCTGGTACTCCTCGACGGGGTAAGGCAGGCGTCGTGCACCCTGCGCTACGTCCACCGTGCCGCCCGACTTGTCGGTGGGCACGGGCAGCAGTTTCGGATAGCCCGTGCGGCGGTGCTCCGACCACGCCTCGACGCCCAGCGGGAAGATGGCGATCCATTTCTGCACGATGATGCGTTCAAGGTTGCGTTCGAAGTTCTCGGCTCCGTCGACCCACGGAATCCCGATGTCGCTCTGGGCCATCGCGCTGTAGTTGCCGACAGGATCGGTGTAGGGCGCGGGCTTGACGTCAGTCTGGGCCAGATAGGCGTCGGCGCCGCTGGCACCGCGCTCCTCGAACGAAAGCCTTACGGCTGCTTCGTAGAGTGACCGTGCCGTTTCTTCCGAGCCCCAGCGCAATTCATATTCCGCACGCAGGAACGTTGCCTCGGCGGCATTGAACCATAGGTAGGGCGTATCGCTCGCAACGATCATATTCGAATACTTCGACACGGCCTGCGACTTGCTCGTCACATCGATGCCGATACGGATACCCACATAGTCGCCGACATCGTTCGCAAGGAACATCTTCTCCATACGCGGGTCTTTGTAGCCGTTCATGTAGCAGAGGATGTCGGCTCCGACACGGTGGTCGCCCCAGTCGTTGTAGATGAGCGTCGTGCGGTTCTCCGCGGCGTGCATCGCCGCATTGTCGGCATTAGCCTCGATAACACCCCCGGCAATAGCCTCGGCGGCCTTCGCACGGGCGACGTCGGACTTCACATACGACAAACGCATGGCCATGCGCAACTTGAGCGAATTGGCATATTTGAGCCACTGCGCGATATTGCCGTAGTAGACGCCGTCGTAGCGGCTCCACGCTTCGGCCGGGAGCGTCGTGTTGCGGCCCAGTATCTCGATAGCCTCGTCCAGCTCCTCGAACATCTTCGTATAGACCGTCTCCTGCGAATCGTACTCCACATAGACCGACTCGTTGCTCTCCAGCTTCGAATAGGGAATCGGACCGTAGGAGTCCGTCACACGGTGCATGATGGCCACTCGCAACAGGCGGGCGAAAGCGATGGCCACTTCGTCTTCCGTGCCGTTGACGATGCCCTTATAGGGGGTATAGGTCTCGGTGATGACGTTGGCGAAAGGCCATTTGCGCCAGTCGGCCGAGGGATTATAGGTCTCGAACTTGGTCTGCCATGTATCGACCGTAGCACCGATGTAACCGCCGAACGGCCCGCCCGAAAGCGATTCGTTGAACTGGTACATGTGCTCCTGCACGGGAATCACAAGACTCTGCAGCGACTTGAATTTCGTGCCGGTCTTGTAATTGAGGGCATCCATCTGTTCTTCCGTAACCTGATTGGGATTGCGGTTGATGTCCTCGAAATCACCGGTGCAGGCAGCCAATCCGAGCAGCGCGACCGACAGCAACACCGACTGCCAGCTCATATTGATCTTTCTCATAGTTTCTGCGCTTTAGAATTGGAATTTGACATTGAAACCGAGACTGCGCATCGAAGGCATCATGAAATAGTCGATGCCCTGATAGTTCAGTCCCGTCGAGGCGACGGCTTCGGGGTCGAACGGCGCCTTGCAGTAGATCATCCACAGGTTACGCCCTACGAACGAGACGGTCATGCGCATCTTGTCGCGGAACCATTTTGTCGGCAGGGTGTAACCCAGCGAAAGCTCTTGCAAACGGACGTTCGTCGCCGAATAGAGATAATATTGCGGCAGACCGGACTGCGAGCCGATGGCTTGGTACCACTTCTGCGCATCAACCATCTCACGGCCGTTAATCAGCACGCCGCCGGCATCACGTGCAGCGGCCGAAGCCTCCGAAACGCCGTACAGATCCAAATTGGCCTGCGTCGCGGAGTAGCAGACACCGCCCAGACGGGCTGTGAACAGCACGCCGAGATTGATGCCCTTCCAACTGAAATCGTTACGCCATGCGAGATTGGCATCCGGGAACACCGAACCTAAATAGATATCCTCACCCTCATCGGTAACCTGTAAGTTACCGGCATTGTCCACTTCGACATAGCCGTTTTCATTATACCGCAGATTGGACGTCGTATAAAGGTCTCCCAACGTACCGCCTTCTTTAAGAATATATTTCGCCTTGCCTAATCCCTTGATGTCGAGCTTGGTGAGATTCAGAGATTCGCCCGTCACGGGGTTTACGGCATTAGCCGCAAGTTCGCGGATTTCGTTCTTGTTCCACGAATAAGTGAAGTTCGTCGTCCAGCGAAAGTCACGCCATTGGTTATCGTACCCGAGCGAGAGTTCGACACCCGTATTGCGGACATGGCCGGTTTGCAGGTAGATGGTCGTATAGGACGACGAGGGCGGCAGCGACGGGTCGAAGGTCTGATTTTTCGTATCGGCCCGGTACCACGAAGCCGAAAGATTGATGTGTTGCCACAGACGGGCATCCAGACCCACCTCGTAGGTGATGGTGCGCTCGGGTTTCAGGTCGCCGATGGGATAGTGCGTCTTGTCTTTCCACACCTTGTTCGTGGCGTCGTATTCGTAGGTCGGAACCGTCAGGTGACGCGGGAACGGCATACCTACCGAGGCGATCGAACCGCGGATCTTCAGATAGCTGATCGCATCCGGCATGTTGAATGTCGCCGTCGGAACCCACGAAAGGCCCACCGACGGGTAGAAGAACGACGACTCGGGCGAATTGGCCAGTTGCGAAGCCCAGTCGTTACGCCCCGTCACCGTGAGGTAAAGCATCTGTTTCCAACCTACTTCGACCGAGGCGAAAATCGACTGCGTCTGGTCGTGCCAGCCGACCTTTTCGGCACGTTTTTTCGTGTCATCCAGATCGAAAACATTGAATATGTTGGGAAGTCCGTTCTCCTGAATCGGCCCACGGTATGACAACTCATCGGTCTTGATATTGTTGATCGAGGCGCCGATATTCGCGTTCAGAGACCAATCCTCGCCGAAAGTCTTGTTAATGTTTACCATCAGATCGGCGTAGGTCTGCGTGTCGTAAGCACGGGCTTCGGTATAGTGGCCGTTTTTGCCGCCTTCCGTAATCGTGGTGTTCGACGAGGCATAGAGTTTTTGCGTGTAGAGCGAATTCGAATTATCAATGCGGACACGTCCGGCAACATTAAGCCACGGAAGAATGTCGTAGCTGGCCGAGAACGACAGCATATAACGCTTCTTGTCCGTATTGCGCAGGTTGCGGTAGTTGATCCAGTAGGGATTCTGCATGCGCAAATCACCGCCTTCCATATCCGCACTCCAGAATTGCTCCATGAGTTTCGTCCCTTCGTTGTAACGCTCGAAGCGACGGTAAAGGTCGAAATTCTCACCCCGCGGGAACAGGTAGGCCGGAACCAGCGGGTTCGAATAGACTCCCTGATTGGTCATGTTCTGGTCTTTCTGATAGATGTAGCTGGCGATCGCATCGAGCTTGAGCCGGTCTTTCAGAAAGTACGAAGTGTTGCGGAACGTGAAATTGTAACGGTCGTACTCGTTGTTGGGGATGATTCCGTCCGAGTTGACCGAAGCTGCCGAAAAATAGGTCTGGTTCTTATCCGTACCGCCCGAAACCGTAACGGCGTTGGTATAGACATGCCCCGTCTCGAAATAGTCGTTCGGCGTATAACCGTAGCGGGCCGCCGGGAGCAGCTTCTCGCCCCAGCTGTAAATCCCCGAGCCGCTGCGGGTGCCGTTCAGGCCCGTGCCGTAGCGATTCTGGAACTCGGGCAGCACGAAAGGATTCAGGAATTCCGTATTGCTCGAAAGCGTAACCTTCAGCGCTCCAGCCTGCCCCTTCTTCGTCGTAATCATCACGGCTCCGTTCGCGGCTTCCGAACCGTAGAGAGCCGCAGCTGCGGCGCCCGTCAGCACCGACATCGACTCAATATCCTCGGGGTTGAGGTCTGCGATGGATTCCGTAGCACCGCGCGAATCGAACTCCGTACCGCCACCACCACCGAAGTTGTACATCGGAATGCCGTCGATAACGTAAAGGGCGTTCGAAGACTGCGAAATGGACTTGTTGCCGCGCAGTACGACCTTCGAGGCACCGCCGACACCTGACGATGAGGCGTTGATCGTGACACCGGCCACTTTACCCGTCAACGAGTTGATGAAGTTGGCATCCTTGACGGTTGTGATGTCTTCGGCCTTGATCTGCTGAACATTGTAGGCTACGGCCTTTTCCGAACGCTTAATACCAAGAGCAGTGACCACGACTTGTTCGATCTCGGCGGACGACTCCTGAAGCGTAAGGTCGAAAGCAGTACGGTTACCCACATCGACCACCAGAGTCTCATAGCCCAAATAGCTGACTTCCAATTGCCGGGAGGCAGCGGGGGGGGGTATCTGAAGCGAGAAAGAGCCATCGGAACCGCTGCTGATGCCGATTGAGGTGCCCCGGATAACAATGGTCGCTCCGACGATCGGGGAGCCATTGATATCGCGGATAGTTCCGGAAATGTCAACAGGGAGCTTTGCCTGTTTTTTTGAGAGAATGATGTTGGAACTACTGATCTGATAGGTGATGTCCGTCCCTTTGACCATTTGGTCGAGGGCTGCTTGCAAGGATTGGTTCGTCACATTTACCGTAACGAGCCTGTTAACATCTACATCATCATTGATTCCGAAAAGAAATTTTGTCTGTCTTTCAATCTCATTCATTACCTGCTTCATACGCACGTTTTCCATCTTGATGGAAACCTTCTGCGTCTGTGCCTGCACCCCAGTAACAGGGATACAGACGAGCGTAAGAACTAAAAGAAAAGACAGGCAGATTTGCTGAATAATCTTTTTATTCATACATTTGTCAAGTTTGGTTCAATGGTTGGGAATTGGTTAATATTCCTGATTGAACTATACGCCGGTGAGTGTTCGCCCACTCATCGGTTTTTCATATCAGGAAGCAAATGTTCAGAGTTGATAGTTCGTGGTTTACATCATAGGCATCTAAAGAATTTGAGATAAGTTAATAATTGGATGGACTATTTAATGATGATTACATCGGTAACAGCATCGTGTTCAAAGGTGAAATCCGAGGCGAGTTGTAGCATATGCAAAGCGTGGTCTATACCGTCCGAAACACGGATTTTCAAACTTTTGTATTTTACGACGGGCATGGTTTCGCGCCGAATCTCTATCTTCACGTTATAACTACGCTCCAACTTGCTCATCAGCTGCTCAAACGGCATTCCGTACACTGAAATAATACCATCCATCCACAGATAATCGTCTTTATCTTCAAGTTCTTGGATTTGAAACCCTCCATCTCGAAGATTGACGATATCGTTGGGCTGCAGAATGACGGATTCTCCGTTTTTTTTATTCGTCACGGCAACCCGGCCGCTAAACAGAGCTGTTGAAAAACGATTCTCCGCTTGGTTGGCGATTACATCGAAATGCGTACCCAATACTTCTACATCACAGGCAAAAGTTTCCACGATGAACGGGCATTCAGAGTTATGGGCGACATTGAATATGGCCTCTCCACTCAACTGGACACGCCGCTCCCCTTTTGGGAAAATCGCAGGATAAACGATGCGGCTCTGCGCATTAAGTTCCACGATGGAGCCATCCCCCAACGTTAGGCGAATATGCTGCCCTGCCGGAACCTCGACAGTCGTTTGCTGTTGTAACCACCGGTTCATGCGTTGACTCAAAAGCACATGGTCGACAGCAATTCCGAGCAGTAAAATGGCGGCAGCAACTCCGGCATAACGCAGCACTTTCGGCCATCCGAAACGTAGGAAAGAGCGTGAATTATTTATACCCGCCTCCGGATTAGGTGCACACATTATGCCCAATACATACAAATTATATGCTTTATCGAGAACTTTCTGATTCTTTTCCGGATCTTCGTTCAGCCAAGCCGAAATCATATCGGTTTCTTCCAAAGTCGTTTGCTCTGCGAAGAAACGGAATAACATTGCATCTGTAACCTTTTTTTCCATTCTGTCATAATATCGCATCTATTTATATAGTTCCACAACTCAATAAGATTCCCTCCTCTAAAATGCGTTTTTTTGCAAATAATTTTTTTTATTAAATTAACCTGTTGCAGGTCAATTATATGGGTAAATATTTTTTTTGCATTATAATCTTTTTAATTTTTTCTTATCTTTGTTCTTGGAATGAAACCGGATAGTATAATACTGACACATCAGTCGTTCGAAAAGTTATTTCTCCTATAGCAGCGAAAACTATATGCTGTGGCAT
>ERZ1023630.359-NODE-359-length-13920-cov-10.041183_pt1 | contig 13920 bp, 9 predicted proteins | sample MGYA00380332_ERZ1023630 | MGnify/ENA primary metagenome ERZ1023630 (study PRJEB33179, sample SAMN07448973) | human gut metagenome | biome: Human-gut; feature: Human associated habitat; material: Faeces | host: Homo sapiens | place: India: Bhopal | collected...
CCGTTCCAGAAGATGACAGATGAGGAAGAAGCTGCCATGAAAGCCGAACTGGTAGCAATCAATTTCTTCGATAGATGTAACAATTAAACCTGAACCACGATGTTTTCAATAGACTATATAAAAGAATGGTCGGAATCATACAAAACAGATCTGACCACCAATATCATGCCGTTTTGGCTGAAATACGGGCTGGACAAGGTCAATGGAGGTATTTATACCTGCGTTGACCGAAACGGCAGCTTGATGGACACCACCAAATCAGTGTGGTTCCAAGGAAGATTTGCTTTTATCTGTTCCTATGCATATAATAATATAGAAAAGAACGAAGCATGGCTGGCGGCAGCTAAAAGTACAATAGACTTTATAGAAGCGCATTGTTTTGACTCTGACGGACGTATGTATTTCGAAGTGACTGCCGAAGGCACTCCCTTGCGCAAACGCCGTTATATTTTCTCGGAGTCATTCGCAGCCATCGCCATGTCGGAATATGCCATCGCATCCGGTGACCAGACGTATGCCGTAAAAGCATTAGACTTGTTCAAACGGATGCAGTATTTTATGGAAACACCAGGCATACTCCCTCCAAAATATCTGGATACTCTTCCTATGAAAGGACATTCCATCACAATGATCCTGATTAATGTAGCATCACGTATCCGTCAGGCCATTCAAGATGAAAGCTTCAACGGACAGATTGACGCTTCCATCGCCCAACTGCGCAAAGATTTCATGCATCCCGAATTCAAGGCGTTGCTTGAAACGGTAGGCCCCCATGGAGAATTCATCGACAGCAACATGGGCCGCACCATCAATCCGGGACATTGTATCGAGACCGCCTGGTTTCTGCTGGAAGAAGCCAAATACCGTAATTGGGACAAAGATATTACGGAATTGGCCCTCACTATCCTTGATTGGTCTTGGGAGTGGGGATGGGACAAAGAATTCGGAGGTATCATCAACTTCAAAGACTGCAAGAACCTTCCGCCACAGGATTATTCCCAAGACATGAAATTCTGGTGGCCTCAGACAGAGGCTATCATCGCTACTTTGTATGCATATTTAGCAACCGGAAATGAAAAATACCTTGACATGCACAAGCAAATCAGCGATTGGACATACACCCATTTCCCTGATAAAGAGTGTGGAGAATGGTTTGGATATCTCCATCGTGACGGCACGCCTGCACAAATGGCCAAGGGTAACCTGTTCAAAGGCCCGTTCCACATTCCAAGAATGATGATCAAGGGCTATACATTGTGCAAGGAAATACTCGACAACAAAAAATCACATTTATAAAGCCCTTTATCTATTAGCATGAAAAACAGTAAAATTTATCCTTGGGTTGTAGTAGGATTATTATGGGGTGTTGCCCTGTTGAATTACATGGACCGGCAAATGTTGTCCACAATGAGAGATGCCATGGCGGTGGATATCACCGAGCTTCAGTCAGCTGCCAATTTTGGGCGACTGATGGGAGTCTTTCTTTGGATATATGGCTGTATGAGCCCTATAGCCGGAATGGTGGGCGACCGCATGAACCGCAAATGGCTTATTGTTGGCAGTTTGTTTGTATGGTCGGCCGTCACTTATCTGATGGGAATCGCCGACACCTATAATGAAGTTTTTTTCCTTCGCGCCTTGATGGGAATCAGCGAAGCGCTCTATATTCCTGCCGGATTGTCACTGATCGCCGACTATCACTCCGATAAGTCACGTTCATTAGCCATCGGTATTCACATGACCGGGCTCTACACCGGGCAGGCCATCGGAGGTTTCGGCGCTACAGTAGCCGCTGCTTTTTCCTGGCATACAACCTTTCATTGGTTCGGCATCGCCGGCATCGCATACGCCGTAATTTTGATGCTTTTTCTACATGAAAAGAAGGATAGAATACAAATTGAACAAATAAATTCACCTTCCGGTAAAGAAAAAAGCAATTTATTGAAGGGATTATCATTACTTTTCAGTAATATTGCATTCTGGGTGATTCTGCTATATTTCGCAGCCCCCAGTTTACCGGGATGGGCAACCAAAAACTGGTTACCTACCTTGTTCGCCGAGAACCTGAATATACCGATGTCACAAGCCGGCCCCATGTCGACTATCACCATCGCGCTATCCTCGTTCATTGGCGTAATTATTGGTGGAACCTTATCCGATAAGTGGGTGCAAAGAAATATAAAAGGACGTGTGTACACGGGTGCTATCGGCTTGGGACTTACTATTCCATCCCTGCTTTTACTAGGGTTCGGACACAGTTTCGTAGCTGTTGTGGGAGCTGGATTATTATTCGGAATCGGTTATGGTATCTTCGATGCCAACAATATGCCGATTCTATGCCAGTTCGTATCATCCAAACACCGTGCTACCGCCTATGGTATCATGAATATGACAGGCGTGTTTGCGGGAGCAGCCATTACCGAAGTCTTGGGAAAGTGGACAGACGGAGGTAAGTTGGGACTGGGATTTGCCATGTTGGCTATTATTGTGCTTATCGCACTGGTAGTACAATTGACATTCCTCCGTCCCAAAACGGATAATATGGAATAACCCGTATAGTTAACTTAACACTTAAAACTTAAAAAAGAAAGAACCATGAGAGTAATTATTGAATCTGATTACCAAGCGCTGTCACAATGGGCGGCAAACTATGTAGCTAGTAAAATCAATGCGGCAAATCCGACTCCTGAAAAACCTTTTGTTTTAGGTTGTCCCACAGGATCTTCACCGCTAGGCATGTACAAAGCGCTGATAGAACTGAACAAGCAGGGAAAAGTATCTTTCCAGAATGTCGTTACTTTCAATATGGACGAATATGTAGGCTTGCCTGAAGATCATCCAGAAAGCTACCATACATTTATGTGGAAAAACTTTTTTAACCATATTGATATAAAGAAAGAAAATGTACATATCCTGAATGGAAATGCCGAAGACCTGGAAGCAGAATGCGCCAACTACGAAAAACAAATAGCCGAAATCGGAGGCATCGACCTGTTTATGGGAGGTATCGGTCCCGACGGACATATCGCATTCAACGAGCCGGGCTCATCTTTGTCTTCACGCACACGTATCAAAACACTGACTACAGACACAATCATTGCAAACTCACGTTTCTTTGACAATGACGTGAACAAAGTACCTAAAACTGCGTTAACAGTAGGTGTAGGGACTGTCCTTTCAGCCAAAGAAGTTCTGATTATCTGCAACGGGCACAACAAAGCACGTGCTTTGCAACATGCCGTTGAAGGTGGTATTACACAAATGTGGACTATCAGTGCATTACAAATGCACCAGCATGGCATTATTGTTTGTGACGAAGCCGCTACAGACGAACTGAAAGTCGGTACCTACAAATATTTCAAAGACATCGAAAAAGCTAATTTGTAATTTATGAGAACAAACTTAAGTTCGCAGATTTCTCTGAACAGAGTATCTCCGAAATATTATAAACCCGAAAATGCGGTGGAACGTTCTGTCTTGACCCGCTGCGAAAAAGTGCCTACCGACATCTATGAAACGATGGAGGAAGGCGTGCAGCACATTGCCAACGAAATTACGGCAAAAATCCAGGAACGTCAGCGCGAAGGAAAGTTCTGCGTGATTGGGGCTGGAACCGGTGCTTCATTACGGCCGCTTTATGCCGAACTAGTCCGTAAACATAAAGATGAAGGACTAAGTTTCCGTAACGTAGTAATTTTCAATTTATATGAATATTACCCTTTGGCTTCCGAAGGGGCTGGAAGCAGTTTCTCACAGCTGAACGACTTATTCCTAAGCCAAATCGACATCGATAAACAAAATGTATTCACCATCGACGGAACGATTCCGCAGGAAGCTGTCATCGAATACTGCCGCCTGTACGAACAACGTATCCAGACTTTTGGCGGTATAGACATCGTATTAATGGGCATTGGTCGTGAAGGCAATATTGCCATGAACGAGCCGGGATCAAGCTTGAGCTCCCCTACCCGACTGATTTTGATTGACTCAACCTCGCGTGCTGAAGCTGCACACAACTTGGGAGTGGACAATCTCCCTCCCTGTTCCATCACGATGGGTGTGGCAACTATTATGGCTGCCCGCAAAATCTATTTGCTGGCATGGGGAGATGACAAAGCCGATATCATCAAGAAAGCGGTGGAAGACAAAGTGAGCGACACTCTGCCCGCTTCTTATCTGCAAATGCATAACAATGCAAATGTCTGCATAGATCTGGCAGCGGCTTCTCACCTTACCCGTATCCAACGTCCGTGGCTGGTAACCAATTGCGAATGGAACGACAAATTGATTCGCAGCGCTATTGTATGGTTGTGTATGCGTGTCAAAAAACCGATTCTGAAACTGACCAACAAAGATTACAATGAAAACGGACTGAGCGAACTGCTGGCACTCTACGGTTCTGCTTACAACGTAAATATCAAAATATTCAATGACTTGCAGCACACCATCACCGGATGGCCCGGCGGCAAGCCCAATGCAGATGACACCTATCGCCCCGAACGGGCAAAACCATTCCCGAAACGCGTGGTAGTCTTCTCTCCGCACCCGGATGATGACGTAATCTCAATGGGTGGAACTTTACGGCGTTTGGTTCAGCAAGGTCACGAAGTACACGTAGCATACGAAACTTCCGGAAACATTGCCGTAGGCGATGAAGAAGTAGTACGTTTCATGCACTTCATCAACGGTTTCAACCAACTTTTTGATGAAAACTCCAACGAAACCATCAAAAACAAATACGCTGAAATCAAGAAATTCCTTGCCGCCAAGAAAGAAGGCGATATGGACAGCCGCGATATCCTGACCATTAAAGGACTGATCCGTCGTGGCGAGGCCCGTACTGCAAGTACTTACAATCAAATTCCATTGAACCGTGTCCACTTCCTCGACTTGCCGTTCTATGAAACAGGAAAAATCGAGAAGAACCCTATCAGTGAAGCCGATGTGGAAATCGTTTTACAGTTACTACGTGACGTAAAACCCCACCAAATTTATGTGGCCGGTGACCTTGCCGACCCGCACGGAACCCATCGTGTCTGCACAGACGCAGTGCTTGCCGCTATCGACATCGAAAAAGAAGCCGGTGCCGAATGGTTGAAAGATTGCCGCATCTGGATGTATCGTGGCGCATGGGCGGAATGGGAAATTGAAAACATTGAAATGGCCGTACCGTTCAGTCCGGAAGAATTGCGTGCTAAACGTAACTCCATCTTAAAGCATCAGTCTCAGATGGAAAGCGCACCGTTCCTGGGCAACGACGAACGTCTGTTCTGGCAAAGAAGTGAAGACCGCAACCGGGGTACCGCTGCTTTGTATGACCAACTTGGTTTGGCATGTTATGAAGCAATGGAGGCCTTCGTGGAATACGTACCCCTATAATTTAAGAAACAACCTAACCTAATTTTATACTAACCTTTAACCAAAAAACCGAAAATCCCCGATGGATGTGATATCCCTCGGGGATTATTTTTAGATTTCCATTTATTGCAAATGATATCCCATAGTCATCCTCACCACAGCTACCTGCTTCGAGCAACACACCCCAAACTACATCTCATAATTCATTAATCCCATAGCCAAACAAAGCAAAATCCCCCAGACAAGGATCTTCGGGAAAAACCTCAGCCAAAGCCGCAGTAATAGTTCTTGCATTATTCAGCGTATAAGATTTACTTCGGGTCAGCTCCAATCTGAAAGCCATCTCACTGACATGTGTATCCAAAGGGATAATCAACTCACATGGAGAGAAATTCCTCCAGATTCCAAAATCCACTTCCGAATCGCGACGGATCATCCAGCGCAGAAACATATTCAATTTCTTTTGCGGCGCCTTATCCGACACTCCAAACAAACGACAAAGACGTTGCATCGGAGTTCCATCCGTTTCGCAAAGAAGAGCATTCTCCATACTCTCATACCTATCATATATAGTATACAGCCAATGAAACAATTGTGCCATTCTATTTTTTGAAACCGTCCGATAGAACGACTCCTCACCACAGAAATCAATTTTCCAGTTCCCGGACAACACATACTGCAAAGGCTGCCGGTTCATTATGGAATCCAGCCGTTCTGCCGCCTTCAGTATTTGAGGGCGGGCTCCGAAACTAAGAAAAGCAGTCAGAAAAGCACTGATTTCAATATCCGCTTTGAAATGATAGCGATGCGGGAACTGTACCGGATCAGAAGAAATAAAATCAGAGTTATGATACCGGTCAGCATATTTCCGCAAAAAATCAGCTACCGCCATCCGGCTCTCATGAGTTTGCCGTTCTGTAATATAAGACATGAATCGCTCTTGTTCGTTCTTTCGGGTCATAAATAAAACGTTTATGATTTGTACACAAAGGTATATTAAAATAAAATAGATTGCATTTTCTGAAATCAAATTCCATCCTTAATCCTCAACTTGCCTTTTCTATATTCTTTAGGTGAAATCCCCACATATTGCTTAAAATACTTTCCAAAGAAAGACTGCGTAGGGAAATTCAATTGGTCTGCAATCTCCTTGATACTCAGATCCGATCCTTCAAGCAACTGTTTTGCCTCGGTAATCACCATTTGCACAATCCATTGCAAAGCACTATTTCCCGACTTCTCTTTAATGATGGTGGAAAAATAACGTGGAGTAATATGCTGCATCCTCGCATAATAAGCAACATCACGCTCCTTTCTATACAAACGGAAAAGAGCCAGCATGAAATTCTGAAAAATCACATCCTTCTTGTTCTGCGGCAAAGGCTGCATGGGTTGGTTGGCAAAATACATATTCAATATCTCATAGCAGAAAGTCTGCCCCATTGACTTGATCAGTTCCAAAGTCAGGCGTTGTTGCTGCAAATTCACCTCTTGCACATCCTCCGCCTCTATCCTCTCCCGCAAATTATCCAACAGATACTCCAAATGAGCACGTTGCTTATCCGAAAGTGATATACAAGGATGCTTCCGCATAAAAAGCTGGTTTTCCACATTGATCACCCTATTGACGATAGGAATGATATAATCTAAATCCACTTCAACCATAACCCCTTCCGCATCCTCACTCTTATGAAGCAGATGCACCAAGGTAGAAGCCATGTAAATATACACATCACCGGGATTTATCTGAAAATGCTTATCTTCCAGTGAAACCTCCACATTTCCTTTCCGGCAAAAGAAAAGGCCACATTTATTAAATGTCGAAATAATCTGTCCGTCTTTAAAGGCATACAGTTCACTATCCGAAAGAAATCTAAAGAGAAAAGGCATCTGTTGTCTGTCCATCAATCTATACATTCTTTAATTTACTGCAAAATAAATACAAATCGTAAACTTTCCAGCTACATAACAACCCAAAAATATACAAATCGGACAATTTATCATTCATATCAACCTTTTCTATCCTCTTGCTTCGGAATAACTTTGTATCAGAAAACTAATTGCACGAAAATCATAGTAGTATGAAACGAATTTATCTTATTCTAACAGGTATTTCCTTGATCTTACTAAGTTCCTGCGCACAACGTGCCCAGGAAGCCAAAGGTCATCAGACAGTAAAAATAGACACAGTTGTTTCTGCCGACAAACAAACGTTCCTGCAATTTCCGGGAAAGGTAAAAGCCGCACAAGATATCAGCCTTGCCTTCCGGGTAAGCGGAACCATCAGCAAAATACATCTAAATGACGGAGCCCGTGTACAAGAGGGACAATTACTGGCCGAACTGGACCCCACCGACTATCAAGTACAACTGGATGCTACTGAAGCAGAATACCAGCAAATAAAAGCGGAAGCAGAAAGGGTCATGGCTCTTTACAAAGACAACGGAACCACCCCCAACGCCAATGACAAAGCCGTATACGGGCTCAAGCAAATCACCGCCAAGTACAAACACCATAAAGATCAGTTGGCTTACACCCGGCTCTATGCTCCTTTCAACGGGTATGTCCAGAAACGCCTGTTCGAAGCTCACGAAACCATCGGAGCCGGAATGCCCGTCATTGCCATGATCAGCGGCGGAACCCCCGAAGTGGAAATAAATCTGCCTGCGGCCGAATATATCCGCCGGGAGCAGTTCGACAATTATCACTGCACATTTGATATCTATCCGGGCGAAACCTACCCGCTGAAACTAATCAGTGTCACCCCGAAAGCCAACGCAAACCAACTATACACCATGCGCCTGCAAGTAGTACCCGGCACACGGGCTATCCCTTCTCCCGGCATGAACACCATGGTAACCATCCTTTGCCGTACAGAGCAGGAGAATACTCTTTCTGTCCCTACCGGCGCCATCCTGCAAAAAGAAGGCAAAGCGTATGTGTTCGTCTTTCATCCATCCAGCAATACCGTACACAGACAGGAAGTATCCATACTGCGTTTGTTGAACAACGGACACAGTCTCATCACTTCCAGACAACTGCAACCGGGAGAGCAGATTGTATCCTCGGGCGTACACCACATTGAGGATGGAGAAATTGTAAAACCTTTGTCACCGGTCACTAACACAAATATAGGAGGATTATTATAATGGACATCAGTAAATGGGCATTCCGGAACAGGAATCTGATTTATTTCCTGATAGCGGTTCTGCTGCTCGGCGGAGCCTATTCCTGCTATCAGATGAGCAAATTGGAAGACCCCGAAATAAAAGTGAAGCTTGCCATGGTAGTCACCACCTATCCGGGTGCTTCCGCGCACCAGGTAGAACTGGAAGTAACGGATGTGCTTGAAAAGAACATCCGCACCATGGGCAACATTGACAATATAGAAAGTTATTCATACAACGACCTGTCCCTGATACAGATAGAACTGCTGAGCACCGTGCCGGACGATGACGTGGAACAATGCTGGGACATGCTGCGCCGCAAAGTAAGCGACGCCCGCGCCCTGTTGCCCGAAGGAGCCACCACCCCGATAGTCAAAGATGACTTCGGAAATGTATATGGCATGTTCTATGCCCTGACAGGTGACGGACTGTCCGACCGTGAACTGTCCGACTATGCCGAACTGGTAAAACGGGAAGTGAACGAACTGGAAGGGGTAGACCGTGTGGAACTCTACGGCAAACGTTCCGAATGCATCAATATCTCCCTGTTGCAAGACCGTATGGCAAACCTCGGTGTTAAACCTGCAGAAGTACTGGCAACCTTGAACGGCCAGAACAAAACCACCTATACAGGATATTATGAAAATGGTGAAAACCGTATCCGCGTCACAGTAAACGACAAATTCAAAACCGTAGAAGATATCGGAAAAATGCTGATTCAAGGACACGATGACGACCAGCTTCGCCTGAGTGACATCGCCCGTATAGAGAAAGCCTACGAGAACCCCACACGCAATGAAATGTTCTATGACCATGAACGCGCTCTCGGTATACTCATCGCTGCCTCCAGTGGTTCGGACATTATAAAAGTAGGCCATGCCGTAGAAAGCAAGTTGGAAGAACTCAAAGCCGAACGTCTGCCCGCAGGAGTGGAATGCCACAAAATCTTCTATCAGCCCGAACGGGTAGGCAGCTCTTTGGGAACCTTTGTCATCAACCTGATAGAATCCGTCATCATCGTAGTACTGATACTGATGATAGCAATGGGGTTCAAGAGCGGCCTTATCATAGGTATCAGCCTGGTCATCACCGTATTCGGTTCTTTTCTGTTCCTTTATTCGGCAGGCGGAACCATGCAGCGCGTATCATTGGCTGCTTTTGTACTGGCAATGGGCATGTTGGTAGACAACGCCATCGTCATCATAGACGGCATACTGGTAGACTTGAAGGCCGGCAAAAACCGGATGGAAGCCATGACCGCCATCGGAAGACAGACAGCCATGCCTCTTCTGGGCGCGACACTGATAGCCATCATCGCCTTTCTACCCATCTACATGTCCCCCGACACCGCAGGCGTCTACACGCGCGACCTTTTCATCGTACTTGCCGTTTCCCTGTTACTGAGCTGGATATTGGCACTGATCCATGTACCACTGATGGCCGACCGCCGGCTGCATCCTGCCATAGATACTGACAGTACCGGAAAGCGAGTATACAAAGGTAAAATCTATGCCACCCTCCGTTCGGCACTGCGGTTCGGTCTGGCCCACCGGTGGAGTTTTGTATTTGCCATGACCGGTCTGTTGCTGCTTTCCGTTTTCGGCTACCAATATATGCGTCAGGGCTTTTTCCCCGACATGGTTTACGACCAGCTTTATATGGAATACAAACTTCCGGAAGGGAATAACTATACACGTGTGGTTCGAGATTTGGAAGAAATAGAAACCTATCTGAAAGGACGGGAGGAAATAACCCACGTCACTACCTCCATAGGCGGTACGCCCGGACGCTATAATCTGGTACGGAGCATTGCCAACCCCTCACTTTCGTACGGCGAACTGATTATCGACTTCACCTCACCGGAAACCTTGGTAGAACATATAGACGAAATCCAAGCTTACCTCTCCCAAGCCTATCCGGACGCATACATCAAATTGAAAAGATATAATCTGATGTTCAAGAAATATCCCATAGAGGCGCAATTTCTGGGTCCCGATCCTGCCATCCTGCACCAACTGGCCGACAGCGCCCGCGCCATCATGGAAAGGACTCCGGAAGTCTGCCTCATCACCACCGACTGGGAACCTCAAGTACCCGTACTGACCATCGAATACGACCAGCCGTCCGCCCGTGCCCTCGGCCTGAGCCGTAATGATGTCAGCCTTTCCCTGCTCACAGCCACCGGAGGCATTCCTATCGGCTCTTTCTACGAAGGTATCCACAAAAACAACATCTACCTGAAATGCCTCGACGAGAAAGGAGAACCGATAGAGGACCTGGGCAACGCACAAGTCTTCTCGTCTCTGCCTTCCCTGAACGGACTGTTGAACGAGGAAACCATGGTGAAGCTGAAAGCCGGCACACTTTCGAAAGAAGATTTGGTGGAAAGCATCATGGGAAGCACACCGCTGAAACAAATCAGCAAAGAGATTGATATCCGGTGGGAAGATCCGGTAGTTCCCCGTTACAACGGGCAGAGAAGCCAGCGGGCACAATGTTCGCCCGCACCCGGCATTGAAACGGAAAAAGCACGTCTTGCCATCGCGGAACAGATAGAAAACATACCATTACCCGAAGGTTATTCACTGGTATGGCAAGGAGAAAAAATAGCCAGCGACCAGTCCATGAAGTATCTGTTCCAAAATTTCCCGTTAGCCATCATTCTGATGATTGCCATCCTCATCATGCTGTTCAAAGATTATCGCAAACCCATCATCATCTTCTGCTGTATTCCGATGATATTTGTAGGGGTGGTAGCGGTCATGCTGCTCACAGGAAAAGTCTTCAATTTCGTGGCTATTGTAGGCACATTGGGATTGATCGGCATGCTGATTAAAAACGGTATTGTGCTGATGGATGAAATCACCCTTCAGATCAATGAAGGAGTAGAACCGATCACCGCACTGATAGACAGTTCCCAAAGCCGTCTCCGCCCGGTCATGATGGCCTCGCTGACAACGATTCTGGGTATGATTCCCTTGCTGTCCGATGCCATGTTCGGTTCCTTGGCGGCAGCTATCATGGGTGGATTGCTGTGCAGCACACTGATCACGCTGCTCTTTATCCCTATATTATATGCCTTGTTCTTCAAGATAAAAAACAATTGATTCATTTCACTGACATACAAAACCGAGAATAAATGAAAAAGACAATGATACTCCCCCTCTGCTGTCTGCTGTGGCATCTTGCCACCCCCGCATGGGCACAGGAAACACTGAGTCTGAAAGAGTGCCGCGAAATGGCATTAAAATACAACAAGGAAATGGCGGCTTCCGTGAAACAGACGGAAAGTGCCCGTTATACTGCCAAGAGTTACAAAGGGAACTTCTTCCCCAACTTCACCGTCAGCGGAACAGGACTTTACAGTAATGCCGACGGTAGTTACGGCATAGCCGGAGGCAACCTGCCCGTCTTTCTGCCCGATGGAACAGGACAGTTCAATCCGGGACAACCCGCAGGCTTTGCCTACTTCCCCGGCATTAACCTGGACTATAAAATAGGATGGGTCTATATGGGCGGTGTGCAAATGGAACAGCCCCTCTACATGGGCGGTAAAATCCGTGCCGCCTACAAAATGTCCTTGCTGGGCAAAGAAATGGCACAAATGAATGAAAATCTGACCGCAACAGAAGTCATTCAGAAAACAGATCAGGCATACGCTCTGGTAGTAAAAGCAAAGGAGATGAAAACAGTAGCCGATGCATACCACGCTGTATTGACGGAATTAAAAAATAACGTAGAGAGTGCTTACAAACATGGACTTAAACCTCAGAATGATGTATTGAAAGTACAAGTAAAGCTGAATGAAAGCGAGCTAGGTATCCGAAAAGCCGAGAATGCTCTCCGCCTGGCTACCATGAACCTCTGCCACCTGATAGGGAAACCACTGACCACACAAGTTCATGTTTCCGGAGATTTCCCGGAGATAGAGAAAGACCTGGAAGTACAGGTACTGGATATCACCCGCCGTCCGGAATACGGAATACTGGACAAACAAGTGGCGATAGCCCGCCAGCAGGTGAAACTGAACCGCGGTGAACTGCTTCCCAAAGTAGGGATCAAAGGCTCATACGACTATGTACATGGTTTGGAACTGAACAACAAGAATTTCCTGGACGATGCCAGTTTCTCTGTCCTTCTGAATGTAAGCATCCCCTTGTTCCATTTCGGAGAACGCAGCAACAAAGTACGTGCAGCCAAAGCCAAACTGGAACAAACCCGCCTTCAACAGCAAAACCTGAACGAACAAATGTTACTGGAACTGACCCAAGCCGCCAACAATCTGGACGAAGCAAAGCTGGAAAGCGAACTTGCCGACCGTTCCCTGCAACAGGCGGAAGAGAACAGGCGTGTCAGCAAAAGCCAGTACGAAGTAGGTCTGGAAACACTCTCCGACCATTTGGAAGCCCAAGCGTTATGGCAACAGGCTTACGAAACGAAAGTTGACGCCCGTTTCCAACTTTATCTGAACTACGTGGCCTATCTGAAAGCAGCAGGGGTCTTGCATGACAAGCTGTAAGTCTCTTGTTCCGGATTCAGATTGAGTACAAATACAAGCAATCCCTCCTTCTCCGGAGTTTTATAAATGTGCTGCCACTGCTACCACCTACTCTACTGAAACCACCATGAACAAGGCGTTTCAACGGGTGGTGGCAGCACATTTTTTTATGGGTAAAAAGTGCTGCCACCACCACTTTCCCTCTCTTTTTATTCCCAAACGGATAAAAAAGGGGCTATACTTCGGCTATACCTTCCTGCTTGCGCAGCACATACACCGCATGAGAATGCTTTCCTTCTTTGTCCAATCTCTTCTCCTCATACCAAGCCTTCAGTTCGTAGGCCGCCGTAGTGCGCGCCACCCCCAGCCATTCCGAATAGGCCAGACGTGTAATGGAACCGTGTTCTTTCAGATAAGCCTCCAGCAACGTCCAACGCTCCTCCTTGCTACGCTTTTTCACCGTAGGCAGGAAGCCGAACTCGGCACGGAGGATGTCTGTTTCCTGCCGCACCCGCTTCACCAGTTCCGGCACCGGACGGAAGTTCACCTTCTTTATCCTCACAGATGCCGCACGTATCTCCTTCCGGTCTGTCACCTCACGCGAGGACAAGGCAAGAGAAAACGTACCCAGGCCGTCCAACCGCACATTTTTTCCTTGCCGCAAATGGGATACAACCATATCGGCCACCTCCTGTAGCACTCCCACCACACAGCCCGCCGAATATGCGCTATGCTTGGACAACTCCTTCACTATGTGATCGGTAGTAATCGTTTCCTTCACCACTACCGCCGGATAAAGCACCGGTTTGCCGTCCTTTTCCTTGAAAGGGTTGGCCTTGAAATCATATTTTAAATTCTGAACGGTTTCGTCTAACCGTTTGATGAATAAACATTTAA
>ERZ1023630.363-NODE-363-length-13790-cov-9.116418_pt1 | contig 13790 bp, 13 predicted proteins | sample MGYA00380332_ERZ1023630 | MGnify/ENA primary metagenome ERZ1023630 (study PRJEB33179, sample SAMN07448973) | human gut metagenome | biome: Human-gut; feature: Human associated habitat; material: Faeces | host: Homo sapiens | place: India: Bhopal | collected...
TGTCAGGAATTAATCTTCAAACTGACAACTATTTTCAGTACACTTCAAACGCCTTGACGTCCCTTGGAAAACGCACTTGCGTTTTAGATTAAACGTCCTTGCGTTTCAAGTCAAACGCCCTTGCGTTTCAGCTCAAACGTCAAGGCGTTTCCAGCAGACAAAAAAACGATGGAAGAACACATCACTGCATTTTTCCACCGTTTTGCCTGTGTATCGTGCGGAACGAATCAGTCCACTTTCAGAGAGTACTGCTCAATTCCTTTGGGATGAATCACTTTTTCCAGCTTCAAATCAAAAATAAGTGTAGAATTAGCAGGGACTTTATCATCTCCCACACCATATCCCAATGCAGACGGAACATAAAGTTCCACTTTCTGCCCTTCCTTCATCTGTTGTAAGGCCGTAATCCAGCCCAAAATCAGCCAATCACCTCCGCTAGTCTGACTGGCTTGCAAAGGGAGGGTCTTGGATTCGTGCACCTCCTCGTTCAGTACACCTGTATAACCGTCAAAAATCTCACCGTTAATCAGTCGCCCCTGATAATACACTCTCACACTGTCTGTAAACAAAGGAGTCTGTCCTTCCAGATTTCCAGGTTCCAAAACTTTCATATAGACCGAATCGGCAGCAGAAGCAGATTTCTCATACGGGTTATCAACAACAAGACCTCCTCCCAGTCCGGGAAGAGAGTTGGCATTCTGTACCTTATAATTCCGGTATATCTCCCAGTTTCCTTCTACGTTGGCACGAGCCACGTCCGCAATGGAATCTATATAATGTTCATTACGAACTTGCCAATTCGCATACGGATCTTCCACGGCGGTGTCTTCTGCACACGACATAAAAGAACAAACAATTAATATTAATATAAAAAACCTATTAAACACCTCTTTTTATTTATTTATCTTCAATGAACTAATGCGGTCTCCCCAGTTTCCTGATACACCAGGACCTAAAGGAATATCTCTCAAATCTCTTTTATGAGCAGCCATATCCAAATATGCAGTAAAGACTAATTGATGTCCTCCAAACTGTATATCCTCATAAAACGTAGCCTCAACACGAATTTTAGGCAAAGGGGCGTGATTTTCTTCTCCCGTTATATCAAGTTTAACAGAAGAAATTCTATCTCCCCAACCTTTCACATGTAAATTAGCATCACTTCCTTCACGGTCATAAACTAAAACATGACCTCGATATTTTTTATCTTCAAACAAAGACAAGTTTATACTTTTTATTTCCCCATACGGATATTCAAGCAATTGCTTATCACTATTTTCTGCCAGCTCATAATCAGCTCTAGTATCATAATATACAACTTTATCATTTGCATCTATAAAAGTAACTAAGTTAGGATTAGCAGATAACAAATCAACAATCTTGTAAGTCCTTTCATCACAAGTCATTTTTCCATCCATAACTTCATAAGAATACTCTTCGCCTTTATATGTAAACGTCCAAGAGTAATTCTTAAGTGTAGAATTATCGTCTTTTGAAAGTTCTAAACTACGAGTCATGCTTGCTTCTGATTGCACTTCTTCTAATTCAGAAGAACATGAAGTCCCCCAAATTGCACTGACACAAATAAAGACTAATCCTATTTTTTGCATATACTTCTTCATATTTTTAATTAAATTACAAACAACTTCTTACTGCAATGTTTTCAGCAAGCTGGTGATGCTTACCTTGTCTGCAATGATATTATTCAAATCTGCAATAGCTACACGTTCCTGTTCCATGGTGTCACGGTTACGCAAAGTTACGCAGTTGTCTTCCAATGTCTGATGGTCGATGGTGATACAGTACGGAGTACCGATAGCATCCTGACGACGGTAACGCTTTCCGATAGAATCTTTTTCATCGTACTGGCAGTTGAAGTGGAATTTCAGGTCGTTCACGATTTCACGAGCCTTTTCAGGCAGACCGTCTTTCTTTACCAACGGCATGACAGCCAGTTTCACCGGCGCCAAAGCTGCAGGCAATTTCAATACCACACGAGTTTCACCATTTTCCAGTTTTTCTTCATGATAAGCCGCACTCATCACGCTCAGGAACATACGGTCTACACCGATAGAAGTTTCGATGACATACGGAGTGTAGCTTTCGTTGATTTCCGGATCAAAGTACTTGATGCTCTTTCCTGAGAATTTTTCGTGCTGGCTCAAGTCGAAGTTAGTACGTGAGTGGATACCTTCTACTTCCTTGAATCCGAACGGCATCAGGAATTCAATATCCGTAGCTGCATTGGCATAGTGAGCCAGTTTTTCATGGTCATGATAACGATAGTGGTCGTCACCGAAGCCCAGTGCCTTATGCCATTTCAAACGGATTTCTTTCCATTTCTTGAACCAGTCGAGTTCTGTTCCCGGTTTTACGAAGAACTGCATTTCCATCTGTTCAAACTCACGCATACGGAAGATGAACTGACGAGCTACAATTTCATTACGGAAAGCCTTACCAATCTGTGCAATACCGAACGGAATCTTCATACGTCCTGTTTTCTGTACGTTCAGGTAGTTCACGAAAATACCCTGAGCAGTTTCCGGACGCAGGTATACCTTCATGGCACCGTCTACAGTAGATCCCATTTCAGTGGTAAACATCAGGTTGAACTGACGAACTTCTGTCCAGTTCTTTGTACCAGAAATCGGACATACGATTTCTTCATCCAGAATAATCTGACGAAGTTCTGCCAAGTCGTTGGCATTCATAGCCTTTGAATAACGTTCATGCAATGCATCACGTTTTGCCTGATGTTCCAGCACACGTGCATTGGTGCTACGGAACTCTTCTTCATTGAATGCTTCTCCGTATTTCTTGGCAGCCTTCGCTACTTCTTTATTGATTTTCTCGTCGTATTTAGCAATTTGATCTTCAATCAAGACATCGGCACGATAGCGCTTCTTTGAATCACGGTTGTCAATCAAAGGGTCATTGAAAGCATCTACATGACCAGAAGCCTTCCAGATAGTAGGGTGCATGAAGATAGCAGAGTCAATACCTACGATGTTGTCGTGCAACAGCACCATGCTCTGCCACCAGTATTGTTTGATATTGTTTTTCAGTTCCACACCGTTCTGACCGTAATCATATACGGCTCCCAGCCCATCATAAATATCACTTGACGGGAATACAAAACCATATTCTTTACAATGCGAAACAAGTTTCTTGAAAACGTCTTCTTGTGCCATTTTTCCTATTATTTTGATTTTTTCTACTTAAATGTCTACTTAATAGGGCACAAAGATACAGATTTATCAATAAAAAAGCATGATAGGTGTATTAATTTATCTTATGAGTTATTTCTTCTCCCCCGTCTCATCCAGTTCTATCACAAGTCCATCGTATGCCAAGAACACATTTTCCGGCAACTGTTCCTGCACTTCCGCATGCAAACCTATCTGATGGCTCATGTGAATAAAGTAGGTTTTTCCAGCTGCAATACGGGCTGTCTGCTCCAATGCTGCGGACAAAGACTGGTGCGTCCAATGGTATTCAATACGCAGGGCATTCATCACCAGACAATCCAATCCTTTCAGGTACGCGTATGAACTTTCAGGAAGATGCAGCATATCGGTAATCCAGGCCATACCTCCGATACGGAAGCCCATAATCGGAAGCTTTCCATGCATCACGCGGAAAGGAATTACTTCCACCTGATTTCCGGCTACATTAGAAACGACGAACGGTTCGCCTTCTTTAATATAATTCAAGGGAATATGAGGTACACCAGGATAAAGGTTTTCCGTAAAGCAATAAGGCATGCGGTTCTTCAAACGAGTGGCAGTATAATCTTCCGCATACACCGGAATGTCACGAAACTGACAGAAAGGTCGCAAATCGTCCAGACCACCCACATGGTCATAATGTTCATGGGTAATCAGTACTCCGTCTATCGCACGAAAATCATTCAGCCGAAGCATCTGTTCGCGAAAATCCGGACCGCAGTCGATAAGAATACGTACTCCGTTTACTTCTACCAGACCGGAACAGCGTAAACGGTTGTCACGCGGGTCGGAACTTGTACATACTTTACAAGTACATCCCACCTGAGGCACTCCCGTAGACGTTCCACTTCCTAATATTGTTATTTTCATTGTTTTACTCCAATAAAGTTCACTTCCGGATGAATGGCCACTCCAAATTTTTCTTTCACAGAACGAACGACTTCTTCTGCCAGCTTGACCACTTCACTTCCGGTAGCTCCTCCCAGATTCACCAACACCAATGCCTGTTTGTCATGTACTCCGGCATTTCCCAGCCGTTTGCCCTTCCATCCGCAACGGTCAATCATCCATCCTGCAGGAATTTTTACACGGTCGGCACCTACTTTATAAAAAGGCATATCAGGATATTCCTTGAGCAAATCTTCAAATTGTGCAAGCGGTACAATGGGATTCATAAAGAAACTACCGGCATTTCCAATCTTTTCCGGATCGGGAAGTTTCGCCTCACGGATACGTATAATCACACGACGAAGTTTTTCCAGTGACAACACTCCTCCCTCCTTCTCCAGTTCGGACCGGATATTTCCATAATCCAGATGAAACTCCGTCTGTTTTTTCAGGCGATAAGTGACATAAGTCACAATGTAAAACCCTTTCAGCTCCCGTTTAAATACACTTTCACGGTACGCATATCCACACTCATCTTGCTTGAAAATGCGAGTTATTCCATCATTCACCGCTACCGTTTCGACCGACACAATCAAATCTTTGGCTTCTACTCCATAGGCACCGATATTCTGTACTGCCGAAGCTCCTACCTCTCCTGGTATCAAAGACAAGTTCTCGGCACCATACCATCCCTGCTTAACAGTGTAGTCTACAAAGTCATCCCACACTTCACCGGCACCGACGCGTATCTCTACCCACTCGTCAGTTTCACTCACCACCTGCATTCCTTTAATACCTGAATGCAAAACGGTTCCTTGATAATCGGACACAAACAACAGATTACTTCCCCTTCCTACATGTAAAAGAGGAGTCTTTTGTGCTTTCCACTCTTTCAAAAAGCAGAGCAGTTCATTCACTGATTCATATTCTACGAAACGAGCTGCCTTTACATCCATTCCGAATGTATTATAAGGAAGCAATGAATAATTTGTATAGTCTTTCATAATGCATCAATCGCTCAAATCTTCAAACCGGATAAGTTGCCAGATGTTTTCACGCCGTTCAAAATAGAGTGTATTACTAAAGCCGTTTCCAAAGCCTTTGAATTCTACTACCTTATAATCGGAATGTATATTTTCAGGCTGGCCGTAATGTACATTGGTCATTTTACCCTTTATCATCGGAGGACGAAAAGCAAACCATTGTCCCGGCTCCAGTGTGGTTTCTAATATCTGAAATTCATCTTCGGGATCAGCCGTTACAAAATACAGAGGTTCATGCAGACGTTCCTGCTGGAAAAGTGAGTCGCGCGAAAAACGTTCATAGAAGGTATAGAAATCCTCTTTCCCATCGTGTTCTTCTGCCATTTTTTCTACATTAATGGCTTCGAGGAACCAGGAATCTTTTTTCCGCTCAAAATAATAACGCTTGATTTTTTTCTCTGTCAGAAAAATCCAGTCCACCTGTACGCTGTGCATACTGGTGTCTTTTTCCATTTCCATATCCTCTTCCTTATCGAAAAGCACCGTATAGGCCTGTTCGCGACTAAATAAAGGATCGTGTTTCCACTCCTCTTTTTGAATACGCTTCACCTGTTTGCCTTTGTACAATGAGAAAGGAAATACCACGCGCGACCGCTGGAACTTTGCATCCGAAGCGAAATTATAGAAAAAGTCGGCAAAACTCTCGTCAGCCGAAGCAGGTATTTGTTCTTCCACCACAGTGGTATCCTGAATCGAATCAGGCAGAACTTTCATGGAATCAATTTGTTCTGTCAACGCGGCAAAAGGATCGACTTTCTTCTGTCCTCCCCCGCAAGATGCCATCAGCACCAGCAGACAGCACCCAATGATTAGTCTCTTCATCTGGTCTCCTCAAATATCGCCGCAAAAATACCTTTTTTTTCGTATCATTGTTTCATGAAACAAGAGTTTTCTTTTTTGTTGGATGAAAAACTGAATTTTTCAGTTTAAATCCTTACCTTTGCAAACAAAATAATTAAAGAAGAGATATGTTAGCAAAAATAGAACAGTTGCTTCAGGAAGTAAAAGGACTCACAGCGCAGAATCCAGAAGAACTGGAAGCGTTACGAATCAAATACCTGAGCAAAAAAGGTGCCATCAACGCACTGATGGCTGACTTCCGTAATGTACCTGCTGAACAGAAAAAAGAAGTAGGTATGAAATTAAATGAGTTGAAGAACCTTGCACAGGAACGGATTGCAACCTTAAAAGAAGCATTCGATAACCAGGACAACGGAGCTGCCGAACTTGACCTGACCCGTACGGCTTACCCGGTTAATCTTGGAACACGTCATCCGTTGACGATTGTCCGCAATGAAATCATCGACATTTTCAGCCGTATGGGCTTTACTATTGCCGACGGTCCGGAAGTAGAAGATGACTGGCATGTATTCTCTTCCATGAACTTTGCAGAAGACCATCCCGCACGCGACATGCAGGATACATTCTTCATTGAAAGTCACCCTGACATCATTCTTCGTACACACACCTCTTCTGTACAGAGCCGTGTGATGGAAGTATCACAGCCTCCTATCCGTGTAATCTGTCCGGGACGTGTATATCGTAATGAAGCTATCAGCTACCGTGCACACTGCTTCTTCCATCAGGTAGAAGGTCTGTATATCGACAAGAACGTTTCATTTACAGACTTAAAACAGGTATTGCTGCAGTTTGCACAAGAAATGTTCGGTCCGGAAACTAAAATCCGTCTTCGTCCGTCTTACTTCCCGTTCACAGAACCCAGTGCTGAAATGGATATCAGCTGCGACATCTGTGGTGGCGAAGGCTGTCCGTTCTGTAAATATACTGGATGGGTAGAAATTTTGGGATGCGGTATGGTAGACCCGGCTGTACTGGAAGCAAACGGTATCGACAGTAAAGTCTACACCGGTTATGCATTCGGTATGGGAGTGGAACGTATCACCAACCTGAAATACAAAGTTAAAGACTTGCGTATGTTCTCTGAAAATGACACACGCTTCCTTGAAGAATTTGAATCAGCTAACTGATTTATCGTAACATCATCATAAGAACACGGATTACACCGGAGGTATCGACTTCCTTAGTGTAATCCGTGTTTATCTATTCAAACCTGCCATCTCCCCTTTTTCTTTCGGCGAAATATGGAAAAAGAAAGACTTGTCACCCCGAGTTTCTGTGCCATCCTGGCTGCCAACTTCCTGCTCTATTTCGGATTTTGGCTCCTTACTCCCATCCTTCCGTTTTACTTGTCGGAAGTATTCCACACTTCACATACCGCTATTGGAGTCATTCTTTCCTGCTATACGATTTCCTCTTTATGTATCCGTCCCTTCTCCGGGTATATTCTGGATACATTTGCCCGGAAACCATTATACCTGCTGGCTTATTTCATTTTCACACTGATTTTTGCCGGCTATATGACTGCAACAGCGCTGACCTTATTTATTATCTTCCGCATTGTGCACGGATTTTCGTTCGGTATGGTTACGGTAGGAGGAAACACGCTGGTTATCGACATCATGCCGTCTTCCCGACGGGGAGAAGGGTTGGGTTACTACGGACTGACCAACAACATTGCCATGTCAATCGGCCCCATGTTCGGTCTGTTTCTGCACAGTGGAGGTGCTTCTTATACGACTATTTTCTCGTATGCGCTCGGTTCATGTGTAATCGGATTTATAGCAGCTTGGACCGTCCGCACACCTTATAAGGCTCCAGTGAAGCGTGCCCCTATATCGCTCGACCGCTTCATTCTGCTGAAAGGACTTCCTGCAGGATTTACCCTCCTGCTACTCTCCATTCCTTATGGAATGACCACCAACTACGTAGCCATGTATGCACAAGAAATAGGTATTACCGCAGAAACCGGATTCTTCTTTACGCTGATGGCTGTCGGCATGGCGGTGAGCCGACTATTCAGTGGCCGACTTGTCGACAAAGGATTAGTCACCAAAGTAATTGCGGCAGGATTGTATCTGGTGAGTGGATGTTACTTCGCCCTGACCGCATGCGGATGGCTGGTCAACTGGAATTTAGAACTGACTACGGGAATTTTCTTTCTGATTTCACTGCTGTTAGGAATAGGATTTGGTACCATGTTTCCGGCCTACAACACCCTGTTTGTGAACTTAGCCCCCAACAGCCAGCGTGGCACAGCTACCAGCACCTACCTGACCTCATGGGATGTGGGTTTGGGTATAGGTATGCTTACTGGAGGATATTTGGCCGAAATAGCCACCTTCAAAATAGCCTACCTGTTCGGAGCCTCACTGACAGTAGTATCACTACTTTATTTCCACCTCAAAGCAGGGCCTCATTTTGAAAAGAACCGATTAAGATAAATCCGATTACTCTTTATACGTAAACACAAAGATATGTGACAAGCGATTGTTTACTTCCGTAAACTGTATAGAAAGAATAAAAGAGCGGAATATATCGGCATGACGAATAAGGAATGGAGGAAGATATGAAGCAAACAGCTCTGGGGCAGCTGCTACTTTTTCCATATCAGTCACCATAATATAGGAAGCGTCACGCGATAAATTTGACACACACTCGTCAAATAAAGTATGAGAAGGAGAGGCGATTACCTTGGAGATACAAGAGTCTACCCGTTCACGACCCGATACCACAAGCAAACTGTCCGACTCAGAAACCACAGGAACTGTATGGACAGCCTGCAACATACGGTCCAGACAATCAGCTTGTTCTTCTTTCATCTGCCCGCTCAGATAGAACACTTCGCTGTTCAAATGAATGTCATATTCACTCCAGCTATGACAGGATTCTTTTCCTAAGAATGGAACGGAAGGTGTACGCCCATAAATCGTAATAAAGCTTGCCGGCTGAGTATGCTGAATAGAAGTAAAAACAGAATCTTCACGAAGCGAATTATTGTCCTTCACCGCATCAATCACCTGCTCTATCAGTTTTTTCTGATAGCTGACCACCACCAGTCCGTCTGTAGTGTACACAGACAGATATTTCGTAGAACTGAGCGGATAAATTTCTATTTTCTTGCCACGATAAGTTTCTTTCTTGGGTACGAAATCAGCACCATGCTTCCCTTTTACCGCCTCAATAAGCTGGTGTTTCCCTTCTTTTCCTATGCGGAAATAAGCCACCACATCCATGGCAGTATGAGGACGATGAAAACTAATTACTACATGATTCATTTGATAGGAAAGCCCATGGGCTGCTGCAGAAGAATAACGGCTCAAATCACTCAAGATGTCATTCATTAAGCCCGCACGATGAAGCGTGTCCAACTGGGAAGAATATGCAGCCTGCGAAAAGACATGCATAAAATTATCAATGTTATCCGTTTCAAGAATGCCCGCACAGTCTTTAGGAACAAATTCAAAAATATCCACACGGTTTTCCTTGTCGGCCATACTCAAACGGGCAAAACCATAAAAAGCAATCCCGATACAAAAAAGTACCACGGAAAGCACTACTCCCAATTTTATAACCGAACGAATTTGCATCACACTTTACCTATTTCAGGCAAAGATAGCAAAAACTTTTTTAAAAAGTACAAACAAAAACGAAAGTTTTTATTGAATACTATTTACATTGTTTCAGTTTTTCAGCCAATTCAGCCCGAGAAACTCCCAACTCCAACGCTTTTTCGTACGCCTCTCGTGCTTCTGCCTTTTTTTTCTGCTGCAAACAAATATCTCCCTTCATCACATAGCAAGAAGCATCCCGCGGGTCAAGTTTCAAGACTTCATCTAAATCGAACAAAGCAGCCTCTGCCTGTCCGTGTTCCCACTCCATATTGGCCCGCATCCGAAGTATGGATACATCACGAGGGTAATCTGAAACCAGCAGGTTCATAGCGTCCATCGCCGACTGATGCCGTCCTTCCTTCTCATCCAGCATGATAATCCCGATACGTGCTGTCTTGTTTTTCACATCCTGCTCCAGCACTACATTGTAGTCCACACGTGCTTCTTTATATTCGCGACGTTGCATGTAAATATAGGCACGAAAAAGACGGGCTTCCAGATTTTTGGGTAAAAGGTCTATCACATTACAATAATCCAGATAAGCCTTTTGCATCAAATCTTTTTCCAGATAGAGAGCAGCCCGGTTCAATAACATGGTGGTAGAATAGGGTATGATATTCAGTGCTAACGTATAGGATTCAATGGCCTCATCCGTCTTTCCCATGCGCTTCTGCACCGTACCTAAATTCGAAAACAGCAGGGCATTCCGGGCATTATCCGGTTCCATTTTCAGTGCTTGCCTGAAAAGACGTTCCGCCTGCACAAGACTGTCCTTTTTCACACAGTCCATTGCCTGCTCTACCACATCGTTATATGACTGGGCCTGCAAAGGAAGGCTGAGTACCCATACACAAAGAATCCACACAATGTATTTCATTTTTTCTTTCGTTTGAATTTGCGACGAAGGTAGTATTTCTTCCTCTAACTCAGGAGGGATTACAATATTTTTTTGTAAGTTTGAACAATCATTAAACAGACAATTATCATGAAAATAGAAAAAGCCATTTTTGCCTGCGGATGCTTCTGGGGGGTACAACATCAGATGGAGAGAGCCAAGGGAGTTATTCGCAGCACAGTAGGATATACGGGAGGAAAAGAACAACACCCAACTTATCAGGAAGTAAAAGCACACACTACAGGGCATGCCGAAGCTGTATTAGTGGAATACGATGCGGAGCAGACCACTTACAAAGAATTATGCAAACTGTTCTTTGAGATACACGACCCGGCACAGACAGACGGACAAGGTCCTGACATAGGTCCGCAGTACCGAAGTGAAATTTTCTACTTAAACGAAGCGCAGAAAGCAGAAGCAGAAGCAATCATTCAGCTGCTAAGAGAAAAAGGCTACGAGGTAAATACCCGCCTTACTCCGGCATCCGAATTCTGGCCGGCTGAAGATTATCACCAGCACTATTATGACAAGACAGGAGGAGAACCTTACTGCCACATCCGAGTCAAGAAGTTCTAAACATAAAAAGGGAGGTCTGCCATAAAGCGACCTCCCTTTCTTCTATTTAATAAGATATTTCGTTTTACGCCTTCTTAATATAGTCTACAATCCAGGCACCGACTTCTTTTGTTCCATATTTTGCTCCGCCTTCTACCTGAATTTCCGGAGTGCGTACATTGGCATCCAAAGAAGCATCTACTGCACGACGGATAAGTGCACCTTCTTCCTTACAATCGAAATATTCAAACAACATGGCTACTGAAAGAATCTGTGCCAACGGATTGGCAATGTTCAGTCCCTTTGCCTGTGGCCATGAACCGTGAATCGGTTCAAACACCGGTGTGCTCTCACCTGTAGAAGCCGAAGGCAACAAGCCCATTGAGCCGCTGATTACTGAACCTTCGTCTGTCAAAATATCGCCGAACGTATTTTCTGTAACCATTACATCAAAGAACTTGGGTTCCTGAATCATCTTCATGGCTGCATTATCCACAAACATATAGTCGGTAGTCACTTCCGGGTACTGAGGAGCCATCTCCTGTGCAATCTGACGCCACAAACGAGAAGAAGCCAATACATTGGCTTTATCTACTACAGTCAGGTGTTTACGACGTTTCATCGCATATTCAAAGCCGACTTTCAAGATTCGTTCAATTTCCGGACGAGTATACATGTTCGTATCGTATGCCTTGTCATTATCCTGGTATTTTTCACCGAAATACATACCGCCTGTCAGTTCACGGATACAGAGAAAATCTGCACCGTCTACCAGTTCGGCTTTCAACGGAGATTTGTGTACCAGACACTTGAAAGTCTGTACCGGACGAATATTGGCAAAAAGTCCCAGTTTTTTACGCATAGCCAGCAATCCCTGTTCCGGACGTACCTTTGCGGTCGGCTCATTGTCAAATTTCGGGTCACCTACTGCTGAGAACAGCACGGCATCAGCATCCTTACAAATCTGATAAGTTTCTTCAGGGAACGGATCACCTACTTCATCGATAGCATGTGCTCCACAAAGTGCATATTTATAATCCACCTTGTGACCAAACTTCTCACAAACGGCTGTCATTACATCTACTCCCTGAACGGAGATTTCCGGTCCGATTCCGTCACCGGCTAATACTGCTATTTTAAAATCCATAATTGTATGCTTTTAATTTAAATCTTCTATCATGTTCAACATTTTAATTGTCGCCTTGATGGCTGCCTCTGTCTGGTCGGCATCAAACCCTCTTGTACGGAACTCCTTATCCTCATAATTCCAGGTGATAACGGTCTGCACAAAGGCATCCGTACGTCCGCCGGGAGGAATGGTCACAGCATAGTTCAGCAACATCGGGAATTTTCTTCCTAAAGTTCCTTTATATATTTTGCGCAACGCACGTACAAAAGCATCGTACTGTCCGTCGCCGCTGGAACTTTCCTGATAGGTCTTCCCGTTAATCTCAATGCTAAGCGTGGCCATCGGCTTCAATCCCTTGGCGAGGGTTACAAAGTAACTAAGCAATTTTACCTTATTCTGTATGCCATCGTGCTTCAACACGTCACTGATGATATACGGCAAATCCTCGGGAGTGACCAGTTCTTTGCGGTCGCCCAATTCAATGATTCGTTCGGTGACTTTGCGCATGGACTCTTCATCCAGTTCCAGTCCCATACTCTCCAGATTCTTGCGGATGTTGGCTTTCCCGGAATTTTTTCCTAAGGCATATTCACGCACACGACCGAAACGTTCCGGAAGCAGGTCGTTGAAGTAGAGTTTATTCTTATTGTCTCCATCGGCATGTACGCCAGCCACCTGTGTAAACACACTCTCTCCCACAATGGGCTTGTTGGCCGGAATCGTCACACCGGAATAAGATTCCACTACCCGACTGACATCATTCAAGCGACTTTCATCGATGCGCGTAATGGCATGAAAATGGTCCTTCAAGATAGCCTGCACACTGGCAAGAGGAGCATTACCTGCCCGTTCTCCCAGTCCGTTGATGGTGGTATGCAATCCTTTCACCCCACTCAATACAGCTGCCAGCACATTACTTACAGCCAAATCATAGTCATTGTGCGCATGAAAATCAAAATGAAGGTCAGGATAACGCTTCTTCATTTTACGCATGAATTCGATAACCTGCAAGGGATTGAGAATTCCCAAAGTATCAGGAAGCATAAAACGACGGATACCGCTGTCGCGCAAACCATCTACCAAACCGAATACATAGTCCGGTGAATCCTTGATACCATTACTCCAGTCTTCCAGATACAAATTGACTTCAAGCCCTCTTTCGTGCGCATAGTCAACCGTATTCCGTATGTCGGCCAGATGTTCCTCCAAAGTCTTCTTCAACTGATAGCGGCAATGCTTTTCAGAGCCTTTCGAAAGCAAGTTGATGACCTGTCCTCCCGCATCATGAATCCAGTCGACCGACATCTTTCCGTCAACGAATCCCAGGACTTCTACCCGCTGCAATAAACCTCTGCGTGCAGCCCAGTCACAAATCATTTTTACTGCATTGAATTCACCATCCGACACGCGGGCTGAAGCAACTTCGATTCGGTCTACCTTCAAATCCTCCAGCAACAAACGGGCTATCATCAACTTCTCGTGAGGGACAAACGATACGCCACTGGTCTGTTCTCCGTCTCGTAACGTACTGTCGATTATCTCTATTCTAGGATGATTATTCATAATCACTCATTTTATGGT